>Ga0163146_10000455_pt1 | contig 57823 bp, 62 predicted proteins | sample OliLakLV19MP7G1_FD_148648 | JGI IMG/M metagenome (GOLD analysis project Ga0163146, IMG submission 148648) | Freshwater microbial mat bacterial communities from Lake Vanda, McMurdo Dry Valleys, Antarctica - Oligotrophic Lake LV.19.MP7.G1 | ecosystem: Environmental > Aquatic > Freshwater > Lake >... | reverse complement strand
GCCTAGTTGTTCCAGGAAATAGCCCCCGCATAGACCGTACCCGAAACCGACACAGGTGGTCAGGTAGAGTATACCGAGGCGCTTGAGAGAACTATTGTGAAGGAACTCGGCAAATTGCCCTCGTAACTTCGGAAGAAGAGGGACTGATCTCGCGCAAGCGGGCGTCAGTGACACAAGCCAGGGGGTGGCGACTGTTTATCAAAAACACAGGGCTCTGCGAAGCCGCAAGGCGACGTATAGGGTCTGACTCCTGCCCAGTGCCGGAAGGTTAAGAGGAGAGGTGCAAGCCTTGAATCGAAGCCCCGGTGAACGGCGGCCGTAACTATAACGGTCCTAAGGTAGCGAAATTCCTTGTCGGGTAAGTTCCGACCTGCACGAATGGAGTAACGACTTCCCCGCTGTCTCCACAATAGACTCAGTGAAATTGAATTCTCCGTGAAGATGCGGAGTACGCGCGGCTAGACGGAAAGACCCTGTGAACCTTTACTGCAGCTTTGCTGTGGCGTTATCGACGGTTTGTGTAGAATAGGTGGGAGGCTTTGAACCTTGGGCGCCAGCTCGAGGGGAGCCACCAGTGAAATACCACCCTAATTTTCGGTGACGTCTAACCGCGATCCGTTATCCGGATCCGGGACCCAGCATGGCGGGCAGTTTGACTGGGGCGGTCGCCTCCCAAAGAGTAACGGAGGCGCGCGATGGTAGGCTCAAACCGGTCGGACATCGGTTGTTGAGTGCAATGGCATAAGCCTGCCTGACTGCGAGACTGACGAGTCGAGCAGAGACGAAAGTCGGTCATAGTGATCCGGTGATCCCGTGTGTGGAGGGTCATCGCTCAACGGATAAAAGGTACTCCGGGGATAACAGGCTGATCGCCCCCAAGCGTCCATAGCGACGGGGCGGTTTGGCACCTCGATGTCGGCTCATCTCATCCTGGGGCTGGAGCAGGTCCCAAGGGTATGGCTGTTCGCCATTTAAAGAGGTACGTGAGCTGGGTTCAGAACGTCGTGAGACAGTTTGGTCCCTATCTACCGTGCGTGTTGGAAACTTGAGAGGATTTGTCCCTAGTACGAGAGGACCGGGATGAACGCACCTCTGGTGCACCAGTCGTTCTGCCAAGAGCGCAGCTGGGTAGCTAAGTGCGGACGGGATAAACGCTGAAAGCATCTAAGCGTGAAACCCCCCTCAAAACTAGGTTTCCCTTGAGAGCCGTCGTAGACCACGACGTTGATAGGCTAGGTGTGGAAGAGCCGCGAGGCTTGAAGCTGACTAGTACTAATCGCTCAATCGGCTTGAACGGTCATTGTTCATGCACGGCGACGACTGCGTCGCCTAACGTTACGCAAATTTTGAACGCAACAGACGATGTCACTCTTGTACAAGATTGTGCAGGAGACTTTTCGCGCGGGTCTTGCCGACCTGGCGGCTATGCCGGGGGGTCCCCACCTGATCCCATCCCGAACTCAGTCGTTAAGTCCCCCAGGGCCGATGGTACTACGTCTTAAGGCGTGGGAGAGTAGGTCGCTGCCGGGTCTGCAAGATCCGTGTGAAATCAAAAAGTCCAAAGAACCCTCAATCACAATGACGGCCTCGGCCGTGACCCGACCGGCCGCGCTCACACGCGGCCGTTTGTGTATCGAAGCGAAGATGATCTTGAGATTGACGCGGGATGGAGCAGCCCGGTAGCTCGTCAGGCTCATAACCTGAAGGTCGTAGGTTCAAATCCTACTCCCGCACCCAAAAAGTGCGCTCAAGATCAGAAAGGCCCCGCTGGAAACGGCGGGGCCTTTTGCTGTGCGGCGCCTGCACTCTTGCCAACGACATCAGCATGCTTGCCCTGCCGGGGCGGCTGCTTGCGCTGACTTGGTTTTTCACTAAACGTGAAAATTCGGACGCGGGGGAAAACGCAGAGTGTCGAGCATGTCCTACACGCGAGAGGCGCCCAGCCCGCGCTATCACGAACTCCTCGGCATGTACCAAACCGTGCATGACGAAGGCATTCCGGACCAAACCATTTCAGCCCGCGAAGCGTTTTCCGGCGGCAGTCTAAAGCGGCAATTGCCGCTGATCCGCAGCCTGATGAAAGCCACGCAATCGCGTTCGGTGCTCGACTATGGCGCCGGCAAAGGCGGCTGCTATCGCGCCCGTGATTTCGAGGTCAAAGGCGAACGCGTGCAATCGGTGCAGGATTATTGGGGCGTCGACACCGTCGCCTGCTACGATCCGGGCTACGCGCCGTACTCCAAATTGCCCGAAGGCCAGTTCGACGCGGTGATCTGCACGGACGTGCTCGAACACTTGCCCGAGCAAGACATGCATTGGGTGCTGCAGGAGCAGTTTCGCTACGCCCGCAAGCTCGTGTTCGCCAATATCGCGTCCTATCCCGCCAACAAAATCCTGCCGAACGGCGAGAACGCGCATTGCACGATCAAGCCCGTCGCCTGGTGGCGCGATCTGATTGCGGCGGCGCGTACTGCGGCCGGATCGAGCGCCGACTACCTGTTCGTCGTAGAGACCAAGCAGCCGCGCGCGCCCATACTCGGCTTCAAGCGGCGTCCAAAAAAGAAGTTCGAACCGATCGCCAGCCGGCCCGACTGGCCGCCTCAGACCTAGCGAATGCAGCCGCACGCCCTGGCGTCGCCGCGCATTTATTTCGTGGCGCACAATCGCAATCACGTGCGCATTTTCGCCGACGCTGCGGCCCATTTGCGGACGCAAGCCTGCGACGTCGCCTTCGCCTGCATCGATGGTCACTCCGATCGCGAAGCGGCGGTGAAAGCCGCGACGGCGCTTGGTTTTGAAGTGATCGATGCGTCCACCTTGCCGCGCGCAGCGCACGCCGGCGATGTCGTATGTGTCGGCAACGATTGGGGACCGAAGGCATTCTTGCGCACGCTCGATCGGCTGAAACGCCAAGGCGTCATCCTCTTCGGCATGGTGGAAGGCGCGCGCTTTGCCTACTCGAACCATTATCGCCGCGTGCAGCATTTGATGTGTTGGGGGCCGTCGGCGCTGGAAACTTTGCCCGGCGACAAAATCGTGGTCGGCTCGCCCGCCATCGAGGCCGCGATGCGCCCGTATTTCGAGCCGCCCGAGCGCGCCTCCATCCTGATCAATTACAAATTCACACGTGGCTCCGCCGAACTCGGCCCGGTCTGGGCGAGGGCGGCGGCGCGGGCGGCGGAGCAGGCGCGCGCGCCTTATGTGATCAGCGCGCACCCGCTCAATGTTGGCGAACTGGCCGGCCTAAATGTCTCGCACGAGCCGTTCACCTCGCTTCTGAACGAGGCGACCCTGCTGGTGACCCGCTCCTCAACCGCGATCTACGAAGCGCTGGCGGCGCGCGTCAGCGTCATCTACGCGCCGATCGAGGACGAGCGGCGCGCCGAGTTCGGCGAACCCTTCGGCGCCTTCGAAACCGCCGCAACGCAAGCCGACCTGAACGCCCTGGTCGCGGCCCACTGCGCCGCGCCCCGCTTCAACGACGACGCGGCCAAGGTTTTTCTGACCCGCCATATCGACATGGACCCAGCTAAACCGTCGCCGCAGCGGATCGCCGATGCGATCCAAAGTCGCTGGCGCGAGGGTGCGCCGGCGGTGTCGAAGGGCCGTTTGCATGATACATTCGAGGCCATCCGCAGCGCCTTGCGGCTGAACTTTGCGGGAGCGGCGCGATGAATGTGAATGACGAGCTGATCCACGTCTTTATCGGCTACGATTCCCGTCAGGCGGTTCTCTACAATATCGCCCAGCATAGCATTATTCAGCGCTGCTCGGCGCCGGTCGCGATTACGCCGATCAAGCTTGAGCATGTGCACAAGATCTTCAACCGGCCGCGCCTCAGCAACCAATCAACCGAGTTTTCGATCTCGCGTTTCCTGACGCCGTTTCTGCGCGGTTATCAGGGGTGGGCGATCTTCATCGACTGCGATGTCATCGTGCGTGCCGATCTGGCTGAGCTCTGGGCGCTGCGCGACGATCGCTACGCAGTGCAGTGCGTCAAACACGATCACCAGCCGACCGCGACGGTGAAATTTCTCGGTGAGCAGCAGACGCGCTACGAGAAGAAAAACTGGACCAGCGTCATGCTGATGAACTGCGCCAAGTGCACGGCGCTAACGCCTGAGTACGTCAACACGGCTTCTGGGTTAGAACTCCATCAGTTCAAATGGCTGGAGAGCGACGATCTGATCGGCGAAATCTCGCGCGATTGGAATTTCCTGGTCGAGTATTACAAGCACGACGAGGCCGCCAAGCTCGTCCACTACACCGAGGGCGGGCCATTTTACGAGGCGACGCAGAATGTCGATTTCGCCGATGCGTGGCTGCAGGAATACCGCAGCGCCAACAGCTCCGGCGACAGCGATTTTGCGGCGCTGACCGAGCGCGCCAAGCGCGGCTAGAGACGCGCGGGGCGGGCGCTTCAATTGCGCGTTTGGCCCCGCATTGCTAAGTTTGTGAACAGACAAAGATTGGGCGGCAAACCGTGTTTTCGTATGAACAAGCGGAGTTCGTGTACGAGCCGTATCCGATCTGTCTGATCAAAAATGTGCTGCCCGATGGGCTCTACGATACGCTATCGCGCGCGTATCCGGACATTTCGCTGTTCGAGTACAAGCCCAAGCTCGGCGACAAATACTCGCTTTCGGAACGCAACAACAAAGAGACCTACCTTCGCTTTATCGAAGCCAACCCCGAGTGGGCGCGGGTCCGCGACTACATCAAGAGCCCAGCCTTCATTGAGCAAACGCTCGGCTTCTTAACGGCGCACAATGTTGATCTCGGCCTCGGCGACTACGCGGTGCGCCGGCTCAACGGCAAGGCCAAGGCAAGTTTGGCGTCGCGCCTAGCGCGGCGGACTGAACTCAGCGCCCGGTTTGAGTTTTCGATGATGGGCGGCCAGGGCGGCCATATCCGCCCGCACACCGATGAGCTCACCAAGCTGGTGACGCTGGTCATTTCCATGGTTCAGCCAGGCGAGTGGGACACCGGTTGGGGCGGCGGCACCCAGACGTGCCTGCCGAAGGATCGCTCGCTGATCTACAACCAGGTCAATCGCTATCTGGAGTTCGACCAGGTCGATCTCCTTGAGAATTACGACTTCAACCCCAATCAGTGCCTGCTGTTCATCAAGACCTATAATTCCTGGCACCAGGTGTCGCCGATCCACGCGCCGCCCAATTCGCCGATGCGCCGGTCGCTGACCATCAACATCGAGCGCCTGACGTGAGTGCGGCCGGAAGCCGCGAACTCAGTCGCTTTGAGAAGATTTGGTTCGACTTCAAGGCGCTGCTTCGCAGCGGCCTGACCTCCACCATCGTCATCAAGGACGGCGCCTACGAGACGGCTTTCGTCTGCGAGAACCGCAAGCAGGCGCACCGCGCCATGTCGTTGTGGGTCAAGGAAGCCGGCACCATGGCGTGGATTGAAAGCCACGTGCGCCCTGGCGATTGCTTCCTCGATATCGGGGCCAATGTCGGCATTTACACGCTAGCCGCGGCGCATCGGGCAGGGGCCGCGGGCCGCGTCTACGCCATCGAACCGCACAAGCCCAACGCCGTCGCGCTGATGCGCAATGTGCTGAGCAACAATTTTCAAGATCGCGTCGTCGTGTTGGCGATGCCGGTCGCCGACCGCCGCATGGTGGCGACATTTCAGTATCGCGATCTGGGCGCTGCAAGCACCGGCAGCCAACTCAACTCGACCAAGCTTAACGGCAAAGAGTTTCAGCCATTGGCCAGCGAGCTGTGCATCGGATTGCCGGTGGACGAATTGGTCGCCACCGAGGCCATCCGCGCGCCGCATGTGGTGAAGATCGATGTCGACGGCATTGAGCTGGACATCCTGAAGGGTATGCAAGGATTGCTCACTTCGGCAGAGCGGCCGCGCAGCGTGCAAGTCGAACTCAATGTCGGCGAGCAGGACGCGATCATCGACTACATGGCGTCACAGAAGTACAGGCTTGAAAGCCGCCACTTCACGCTGGACGGCAAACGCCAGCTCGCAGCCGGCAAGGACGTCGCCAAAATCGCGCACAACGCCATCTTCGCGCCCGTGTAGCGCGCGCCGTTCACCATGAGCGGCGGCGCTCCCGAAGACGTGTTCGGCTAACTGGCTTTTGCGCTTGCGGTGCTGAGCCAGACACGCTCGGCTATAAACGTCGGCGCCGCAGCGTTTAGGTGCGACGAACCGACGTGAAACCACGACGAACAGTGCGCGCTGCAAAGGACAGTATTCCTTGCCGCGCCGAGTTCGGTAGGCTGGCGTGATGACGGTTCGGGATGTGGAGAACCAGGGTGTCGCGGGCGCGCCGAGAGGCTTGCTTGATCACCCGGCGTGGACGCGCTGGGGCGCGCACGTCGCCTTCTGGCTGATGTATTTCGCCATCCGCACCGCCGCCGCCGCGGCCGATCCGCCCGATGACGCCAGCGACTTTCCGTATTTCCTCAACCGCGTTCTCGTCGTCGCCAGCTATTGCGTGCTGACGGGCATGTTGCTGGCGGGCATTGCCGGCCTGCGTGCGAACCGCTCGAATTGGGCGCGTAACCTAGCGCTGGTGCTCGGCGCCGTGGCGTTGGCGCCGCTGACTCAATATAGCGAACAGGTCTGGCCGCTCTGGCTCGCGGGCTTTTCGCCCGAGCCGTATCCATTCGTGATTTACCTCTTCCAGTTTGGCTGGGCGTTGCCGCTGTGGGGGCTGACGCAAGCTTTGCTGGGCTATCATTTCGAAACCATGGCGCAAGCGCGCGCCGTCGCCCGCGCACAGGCGCTGGCCTACGACGCGCAGCTGAAGATGCTGCACTACCAGATCAATCCGCACTTTCTGTTCAACACGTTGAACGCGATCTCGACTTTGGTGCTGGAGCAGCGCAACGCGCAGGCCGAAGGCATGCTGCTGAAGCTTGCGGGATTCCTGCGCTATTCGCTCGATCGCCAGCCGACCGAGATGGCGGCGCTCACTGCCGAAATGGATGCGCAGCGCAAATACCTCGAGATCGAGCAGACGCGCTTTGACGATAAGCTCAAAGTTCAATTCACGATCGAGCCGGGGCTTGAAAGCGCGCGCCTGCCAAGCCTCATCCTGCAGCCCATCCTCGAGAACGCGATCAAGTACGCGATCACCTCGCGCGTGGAGGGCGGCCGCATCGATGTGTCGGCGTCGCGCGACGGCGATCTCTTGCGCATTTGCATCGAGGACGATGGCCCCGGCTTGCCGCCAGAAGGTGATCCGCGCCGCCGACGCGGCGTCGGTCTCGCCAATGCGCGCGAGCGGCTTGAACTGATTTACGGCGATCGCGCGGGACTTACCGCGCGCAACCGCGAGCCCCAGGGGTGTCGCGTCGATATTTGGTTGCCTTTGGAGGACGTACGTGTTGGCAGAACCCCTGCGCCTGCTCTTAGCTGACGACGAGCCGTTAGCGCTGCGTCGCATGCGGCTGGCGCTGCAAGCTATTCCGGACGTCGAGATTGTCGGCGCCGCCAGCGATGGCGCGCAGGCGATCAACGCGATGCGCGATCTGCGGCCCGATGTGGTGCTGCTCGATATTCGGATGCCGTTGGCGGACGGCTTCGAAGTCGCCAATGCCGTTGAGGATAGCGGCGGGCCGGCTGTTATTTTCGTGTCGGCGTTCGACTCGTATGCGCTGCAGGCGTTCGAAACCTCGGCCGTCGATTATCTGGTCAAGCCCGTCGAGTTCGAGCGTTTGGCTTCCGCGCTCGATCGCGCGCGTGAACGCCGCGCCGCGCAAAGCGCCGGCAAGCGTGCGCAGGAGCTAGCCGCCGTGCTCGATGCCCTGCGGCGCGAGGCCGATGAGCGCGACGGCCCCCGCTTTGAACGCGAGTTCTGGATCCGCGACCGTGGTCGCTTCCTGCGCGTGCCCGTGGATGATGTCGAACGTATCGAGGCAGAGCGCGATTATGTGCGGCTCTATTGGGAAGGCCGCACGCTGCTGCATCGGGAGACGATGTCCCACTTGGAAGAAAAGCTTGATCCCAACGTCATGCTGCGCGTTCACCGGTCCGCATTTGTGAACTGGAAGCGCCTGACCGCGGTGCGGCGCGACGCCAATGGCCGGCTCATGGCCGTGCTGCAAAGCGGCGACGAAGTGCCGGTCAGCCGCGCTTATGCGCAGCGTGTGATGTCGGAAATGAAGGCGCGCGGCTAAAAAAGGGCGGGCGGCCGAAGCCGCCGCGCCAAGGAAGGCATAAGGCAGACGAGACAATCCCGTCTGCCTATGGGATGCGCGCGGATTGGGTTTCGGATGCGCCCGCCGCGCGCTAGAACGCCGCGATGAGCATTTCTCTCCACCGCAAGGTCTTCGTAATCACCGGCGCGTTCGGCGCGCTTGGCCGGGTTGTCGCGGCGCGGGCGCAAGAAGCGGGCGCCGTCGTGGCGATGATCGACTACGCGCCGGCCCCGCCGGAGTTCGCCGCGTCTGGCCTTGCGCTCGGCGGCATCGATCTGACCAAAGCCGATGCAGCCACAGACGCCGTGCAGCGCGTGCGCGATGCCGCGGGCCGCATCGATGCGCTGCTTAACATCGCCGGCGGTTTCACTTGGCGAACGCTGACCGATGGCGACGCCGCCACGTGGGATCAGATGCACGCGATCAATCTGAAAACGGCTTTGAACGCGTCCAAAGCGGCGCTTCCGCATTTGATCGAAAGCAACGGCGCGATCGTCAATGTCGGCGCCGCTGGCGCGCTGAAGGCAGGGGCGGGGTTCGGCGCCTACGCAGCGTCGAAGGCCGGCGTGCACAAGCTGACGGAAAGCCTGGCAGAGGAGCTGAAGGGCAAGGTTCGCGTCAATGCCGTGCTGCCCTCGACACTCGACACGCCGCAGAACCGCAAAGACATGCCGAACGCCGATCCGAGCGCCTGGGTGCAGCCGGATGAGCTGGCGAACGTGATGCTGTTCTTGGCCTCCGACCAGGCGAGCGCGGTGACGGGCGCGCTGGTTCCGGTCATGGGCAGGGTCTAGTCCGCCGTCCGCATTTACACTGGGACGCCTGCGGGCTATGCAGCCGGTTCTCGGGGAGTAGCCGTCCGCTTCGAGCGGAGCCTCGCGTCAACATACTTGGCCTCGGCCATGGCGCAGGCGGCGGAGCAACTGGCTCCGGATTGGCGAGACCGACGACGCTGACCTTCGGCCAGGGCCGACGAGGGTCGTCGCGTCGTCGTGTCTCACGAAGCGCCCCCGGATGATTTCATGTTCGACGCCTTCTTCGTGTCCACCGCCGTCGTCGCTGTCGCCGAGATCGGCGACAAGACGCAATTGCTGGCGATCGTGCTCGCCGCCACGCACCGCAAGCCAGTGTCGATCCTGCTCGGCATTTTTGTCGCGACGCTGCTCAATCACACGCTCGCCGCCGGGCTCGGCTTTGTGCTCGGGCAATGGCTGGAGGGGCGCTGGTTTCAGACGCTGCTCGGCCTCAGCTTCATCGTCATGGCCGGCTGGGCGCTCATCCCGGACAAAGAAGAGGAGGCGCCGACGCGCACGCGCGGCAGCGTCTTTCTCACCACCTTGATCGCGTTCTTCCTGGTGGAGATCGGCGACAAAACGCAGATCGCGACATCGCTGCTCGCCGCGCGTTTCCAGGACATCGCCATGGTCGCCGCCGGCACCACCATCGGCATGATGCTCGTCAATGCGCCGGCGGTGTATCTCGGCGAAGCGATCACGCGCATCGCGCCGCTGAAGGTCATTCGCGCCGCGGCGGCGCTGATCTTCGTGGTCATCGGTGCGTGGGTCGTGACCGCCGCGTGGTTGTAGCTTCCGGTTTGAGGAGATTGTGCTGGCCGGCGCCGCGCCGAGGTGGCAGCTTTTGTCACGGGATGGACGAGATCGCGACAATTCATATCGTGGACGACGACGCCTCGTTGAGGTCCGCGCTCGATTCCCTGTTTCGCTCGACCGGCTTTAAGACCCGCATGTTCGCGGCCCCGGCCGAGTATCTCGCCAATCCGCCAAAAGAAGACGCCGCCACCAACGCTGACCAACTGAACGCCGATCTCTTGGCCTTTGTCGAAGGCAAGAAGATCGACGGCGCGGACTGACACGCCAGGGCAATGCGCGGGACCCGTTTCCTGCGCATTGCCAGGCGCCTGAAACATATTTGTTATGGGACGCCTGAATAGAACGCCGCTATCGTAGCGGCGTGTCGTTGAGATTTTCCTCCGCATGCCTCATCGCCGCCGCCGCGTTGCCCTGCGCAGCGCAGGCGCAGCAGGTGAGCGACACCGTCGTTTATGAATCAGAGTTCTTTGCACCGTTCTCGCCGCGCACGGCGCTCGATATGGTTGAGCGCGTGCCGGGCTTCGCCATTGACGAAGGCGAGGAACGTCGCGGGTTCGCCGGCGCCCAAGGCAACGTTCTGATCGATGGGGAGCCGCCGAGTAGCAAGGCTCAGGAGATTGACGACATCTTGGCGCGCATCCCGGCGTCTGACGTCTTGCGCATCGAATTGGTGCGGGGCGCGGCGGGCGCAAATGCTCAGTCGGTGCGCGTAAATGTCGTCCGCCGGGTGGGCGACGGCGACGGTGTTTGGGAACTGGGCTTTGCACGCTCCGACGATGGACGGGTGTCGCCGAGCGGCGAGGCCGCATATTCCGGGCGCAGTGGGGAGCTTTCGTATGGGTTGTCCGCCGCCGTTGATAGCGCGCGCTACCCCGTGCGGGGCGAGCGTTTCGACTATGACGAGATGGGGCAATTGGACGAGCGCCACGACGAGCGTTTGCCAGCTGACGAACGCGAGGGCCGCCTCGCGGGTGAGGCGGCGTTGCCACTACTCGGTTGGCGCACGAGCCTGAACGCGCAGATCAGCCGTGTCGAATATGATGAGCGGCTATCGTCCAAAGTGTTCGACGCCGTCGGGACGCTTAACGAGGTCATATCCGGCGAACTTGAGGAGCGTGAGACGATTGGCGAAGTCGGGGTATCGCTGCGCCGTCAGTTGGGCGTCTGGGAAGCAGATTGGGGCGGCGTCCTTACCCGCCGGCGCTTTGAGGCGGAAGAAGCAACCAGCGAGCGCGATGGCGGCGGCGTGCTCGACGAAGCGACACGCCAGCTTCAGCGCGTCGATAGTGGTGAAAGCATTTTGCGAGGAACGCTGGGGCGCGAGGTCGGGGAGCGCTGGTCACTCGAATTCGGCGCTGAGTTCGCGCTCAATACCCTGGAGCAATCCTTGGAGTTGACTGAGGATACTGGCGGCGGCCCTGTGCCGGTGGTGCTGCCCTCGGCGAATGTGCGCGTTGAGGAGGAGCGCGCTGAGATCAGCGCGGCGATCTCCGGCGCTCTCTCGTCGCGTTGGAGCTTGGAAGCCAGCTTGGCTGGCGAAGCTTCGCGGTTGAGACAGAGCGGCGATTCTGACACCGAGACAGCGTTGAGCTATCTGAAGCCGTCGCTGCAATTCGTGCGCAGCCTCGGGGCAAGCAATCAGATGCGGTTCCGCGTCTATCGTGACGTAAGTCAGCTCGACTTTGAGGATTTTGTTTCCGCTGCCGATATTCAGAACGCGGTGGTAAACGCCGGCAATCCGAATCTGCGGCCGGAAACGTCATGGCGCGTCGAAGCGGCCGGCGATTGGCGCTTCGGGGACGACGGCGCGTTTGCCGTCACGCTCTATCGCTGGGCCATCGAGGACACGGTAGACCTCGTTCCGGTCGGCCCGCCAGGCGATCGGTTCGATGCGCCTGGCAATATCGGCGACGCGACGTTATGGGGCGCGCGCGTGCAGCTGACGTGGCCTTTGCCGCTGGACGCGACATTGCGGATCGACGCCATGGCGCAGCGCACCGAGGTGAGCGATCCGTTGACCAGCGAAACGCGCGCAATCTCGGAATCCGATGAAAGCGCTTTTGTCGTCGCGTTCCGTCAAGATATCGCGCGCTTTGCGTGGGGGGTCGACTACGAGCGCGAAGTCGAGGCGCCGTCATATCGATTCGATCGCGTCGAACGCGAACGCGATGCTGAGGAGCTGACGCTCTGGCTTGAAACGACGGCGTTCGGTGGATTCAAGCTTCGCGCATGGGCCGAGAATGTGACCGACAGCGCCGAACGCCGCCGCCGCACCTTGTTCGACCCTGATCGGCTTGGCGCCTTCGATGGCAGTGACAGCCGTGCTCGACGCACCGGTGTCACCATCGGACTTTCGGCCAGCGGCAGCTTCTAGCGCGACTCTAGATTCAGTGCGGCCGCGATGGACGCCCACGGCACCAGCTTGAAGTTTTGGTATTGCTGCGGCGCGATATTGCGTCCGTCCTGCGCGATGAATACGCCAGCGCTTAGGTCGCCGCCGAGATTGGCGCTTAGCACTTCGAGGCCATCCGTTTCGGAAATGCCGTCAATGCCACGCGCCGCGTCCGCCAGAACAGAGAAAGAGCCGATGTATTCGTTGGCGCCCTCGCGCCGAAAGACGGCGTAAGTGTTGTTGCCCTGGCTCGACAGCACCAGATAGCCCCGCCCGTTGCCGAGGTCGTAGAGGCCGATGCCTTCGAGATCGTCCTTCAGCGCATCGTTGCCCGCCACCGTGACGACGGAGACTGGCGTTGCCGGCGCATTGGGTTCGGCCCCGACACGCCATAGGCCGACATCTTCTTCCGCGACGTAGAGAACGCCGGTGGCGTCGTCGGCGACGCAGCCTTCGGTTTGCGTAGCGAAAGGAATGTCGCGCACGACGTTAGCGCGGACGCGGCCGTTGCCGGCATCGACCAATTCCCACTGTCGTACCGGACCTTCGCTATCGGTGACGAACACATAGGTGCGGCCCGATTGGGCGCTTTGATACATGCAGAGGCCGTAGGGATCGAGCATGCCGGTCGACTGCACGCCGTCCGCCACATCGATTAAGCGCCGAGCGGCGCCATCGACGCGATAAAGCGAGATGCCGTCATTGGTGCGATTGCTGGCGGCGACAAGCGACACGGCGTTGGCGCCGAGCCGAAAATTGTCACGGAGATCGACGTTGTTCATGCGTCCGTCCGGCAAGAATTGCACGACGTTGCCCTGGAGGTCGTACACGTAGAGTCCCGATTGTTTTTGCGTGCCGATGATGAGGCTGCGCGGTGGATTGGCGCGATCGACCCAGATGGCCGGATCGTCGGCGCTGTCACCATCCGTTTCAACTGGGGTGGTTTCCATGGTGGCATGCACAACAGCGATGGAAGACTCCGGCGCGATTCGCGGATCGCGCGGCGTGCCGGTGGCGAGGTTGAGCGCGCCTGCGATGTCGCTCCAGGAAATCAGCTTATAGTTCGTGCCCCCCTCATTCTCGTCGTCCATGGCGATGAGGGCGCCATTCGGGAAGCGGCTCCCGAAGCCGAAGCTTGACGCATTCAGGCCGCCCGCGGCTTCGACACTGCCGACAGTTGCGCCGGCGCCCAACGTGAAGCTGCCGACGAAGGTGTGATCGGCGTTGCGGTCATAGACATGGAATTGGTTGGCGGACGCGTCCGACGCGACCAGATAGCTCGCCGCGCCAGCATTATACACGGCGACTCCGCCGGCCTCTTCGGTTACGCGTCCGAGGCGGGCGGCGTCGATCAGCTGTGGTACGACCTCGGCTTCCGGATCGGCGTCGAAACGCCAGAAACCGACGCCTTGCTCGGCAACATAAAGATCGCCGCTGACATCATCGGTGGTGCAATAGCTGGCTTCCGACGCGACGCGCAGCTGGCGCACCAATTGGGCGTCGAGAGCGCCGTCCCGACCGTAGATCATGTACTGCGCGACCTCACCGGCGCCGCCGAGCACGAATGCGTAGAGCGTCGCGTCGCGCGCATCGCGATAGAGGCACATGCCTTCGCTGGCGAAGTCGACCGGAATGGCGCGTGCGGTGCGATCGCGCGCAACGCCGCTTTCGGCATCGAGATCGAACAAGCGCAGTGTGTTGGTCGCGCCATCAATGGAAGCAACGGTCCATGCGGCGCGGCCGTCCTCACCCGGCACGCCATAACGCGCGTCGACTCCGACGCTTGCGCCGGCGGCGACCGCGGTGCGGCGCGCGCCGTCGAGGCCATAAATTTCCAAGCCTGATGTCTCACTCGACCCGATGATCAACCCATCGCCGCTGCCGCGTGGAATGATCACGGCGGCGTTGGCGTCGGACTGGGCCGTCGGCGCTGTTTCAGCGGTTGCGGTGAGCGCGATGGGCGCGTCTGAGGCGCCGCCGCCAGTGGCGCAGCCAGCCAGTGCTGCAGTTGCGAAGAGGCTGAGGGCCCAGCGTTTTCTCATCGGTTCATCCCCTGATTATCGGTTCGCATCAGCGCTCTACACGCGGTTTGTAACGGTTCTCGTTGCATTGCTGCCACCCGCCCGAAAGGTCTGCAAGAGAAATTCCAAACTTGTTGCACTTTGGAATTTTCGTTCGTATCATCGAACTGTCATGACAACCGCGTACGTGCCGGGCGCATCGCGTCCGACCTGGAACGTGGGGGACCTCGAGGGGAGGAATTGAAATGAAGTCGACGCGTAAGGTGGCGCTGCGGACGCTGCTCATGTCGTGCTGTCTGGCCATGCCGAGTATTGCGGTGGCTCAAGACGCGCCGGAGGAGCAATCGCTGGAAGAAGTCGTGATCACAGGCGAGATCCAGTATCGCAATCGGACTGACACGGTCGCGCCGGAGCTGGTCTACGACCAGCAATTCTTCGAACAATTCGAACCGCTCTCGGTCGGCGATCAGTTGTCGCGCGTGCCGGGTGTCGCATTCACCAGCGATATCGGCGAGCGCGATGCGCCGCAGATGCGCGGCCTCGGCGAAGGCTTCACGCAAGTTCTGGTCAACGGTCGCCCGATTCCTGGCGCGGGCAACGACCGAACAGTGTTTGTCGATCGCATTCCGGCTGAAATCATCGATCGGATCGAGATCGTGCGCGCGCCAAGCGCCGACATTGACAGCCAAGGCATTGGCGGCACCATCAATATCATCCTGAAGGACGGCGCCAGCTTGCCGCCTGGCGTAATTGCTCGCGTCGGCGGTGTGTTCGACGTCGACAATGAGGAATTGGGCGGCCTCGGCGCGCTCTCCTTCTCAAATCGCACCGACGATCGCCGCGTCGCTTACTCGGCGACCTTCGACGTGCAGCAACGCTACAACACCAAAGTGTTGGATCAGCAGCTGTTCGACGACACCTCGCCGGGATTCGATCCGGATTCAGACGGCCTCGACATGTTCGAGCCTGACAACTTTGACGCCTCGACGCCGTCGACCAACGCGGTCGAGCATCAGGACCAAACCGACACCCGCGAAAGCCTCGACATGTCGTTCAACGGCGATCTCAGCGTTGAACTTTCACCGAGCCAACGCGTGCGGCTGGATGCGTTTTATCTCAGCACGCAACGTGATGAGTCCGAGGACACGCAGAACTACTTCCGCAACGACGATTCCGGCGACGACCCGGGCACCGGCAACGACAACGACGATGTCTCCGACGATCCATGGGAGCTCAACGAAACCGGTCGGCAAACGCAAGAAATCCAGCAGGACAGCTACGGCATATCGGCGCTGTATGAAGCTGATCTGTCGTCCTCGTGGTCGTTCGAGAGTCAGGGTCGCTACGCACGCTTCCTCGAAAGCAGCACCGAGGACTCGTTCACGACTGCCGTCTACGATGGCGATCCTGAGGAGGGCGAGCGCGAGGTGATCGATAGCGACGACCAGGAAATTTCGCTCGATGGCTCGCTTACCTTCAACAACGACGCGTTCGCCGAGCGCATCGGGCTCGTCGGCTTCGAGTTCGAAATCGGCGTCGCCGGCAAGCTGAAGACTCGCGACTACAGTCTGCGTGGCTTTGAGGATGACAACGATCTCGACTTCTCCGATCCGGGCGAAGAGATCACCAATCCGACCGGCAGCGGCAACTTCAACTATGAAGAGCGCCGTTTGGACGCCTTCGCACAAGTCGAACTCGAACTTTCCGATACGGTCACCTTCCAAGCCGGCGCCCGCGTCGAAACGACGGAGACCGAGACCGGCCTGATCGGCGGCGCAACGGCCGAGAACGAAACGGCTGAGTTCTACCCTTCAGCTCACTTGCAATGGGATGTGGGTGAGAACGGCCAGATCCGGGCCAGCGCTGCGCGCACCGTGCGTCGTCCGCTGCTCGATCAATTGGTGCCGTTCGCGGACGAAGAAACGCCCGGCGACGACGACGAGACCATCGGCAACCCGAACCTCGGCTTAGAAACCGCGTGGGGCATCGACGTTGGCTACGAGCATCGCCTCGGGCAACGCGGCTGGTCGGCGTCAACTTCTTCCACCGCGAAGTGTCGGATTTGATCAGCCTGATCAATACCGGTACGCCATCGGGCGGCGGCGGTTTCGTCTACAGTTACGACAATCTCGGCGACGGGACAGTCTGGGGTTGGGAAATCGACATCTCGACGCCGCTCGATTTCATCGGACTGCCGGAGACCGGCTTCTTCGCCAACTACACCGATCTCAATTCCGAGCGTGTCGATCCGTTCACCGGCATCACCACAACCTTCAACGCCCAGCCTGAGTTCGTTTACAATTACGGGATCACGCACAACATCCCGTCATGGAACACGAGCTTTGGCTTCAGCTATCGCGAGCAGGGCATGTCGCGCTCGCTGTTCCTCGGCGAGATCGAGGACCAGTGGTACGACGGCAACCTCGAAGTGTTCGTCGAGCACCGGTTGACCGAAAGCATGGTCATCCGTCTGGTCGGCAACAACTTGCTCGACGCTGACAGCATTCAGTCGGAAAAGAATTTCGATGGCGACAGCGCCATCGAACTTCGCGATGCGATGCTCGCTAACGATGTCGATGAATTCGAGATCGAGCGCGAGAATTCTTCGCCAACAATTCTCGTTACCCTGCGCGCCGTGTTCTAGGCGCGCAAATTCCTTCTGTACGAACTGCAACGGCTCCCAAACGGGAGCCGTTGTTTTTTCAGCCAAGGGAGATAGGCGCGCTCTTGGTCATCGAGGCGTGTGCAGCGGTCGCCAGTGAGAGCGCTGCAACACCGTCCGCATAGCCGATCCGCGCCGTCGCGCCGCGCACCAGCATGTCGGCGAAGTGCGCCATCTCGAGACGATAGGCAGCGGCGTAGCGGTCGAGGAAGAAGTTCTGGAACTGATCAGCTTGCGCGCCGGCCTCATTCCACATCTCGACCGTGCTTTCGGTGACGTTGCCGGCGCGTAGCGCACCATGCGATCCAAACGCTTCGATGCGCTGATCGTACCCGTAGCCGCTGCGGCGACTGTTGGAGATGACGCAAAGCTTGCCCGACGGCGTGCGGAGAATTGTCTTCGCTGTGTCGATGTCGCCCAAGCGGCCGATCTCGGGATCGATGAGGCAGGCGCCGGCGGCGAACACTTCGCTTGGCTCCTCGCCCAGCATCCAACGGGCCATGTCGAAATCGTGGATCGCCATGTCCTTGAACAAGCCGCCGCTGACCGGAATGTAGCCGGCGGGTGGCGGCGAGGGATCGTGGCTGGTGATGTGCAGCGTCTCCAACGCGCCGACGTCGCCGTTGTCGAGCTTTTGCTTCAAGGCGCGGAAGTTCGGATCAAAGCGGCGGTTGAAGGCAAGGAAAAGGCGAGCCTTAAACGACTGGAAGCGTGGCGCAGCCGCCGCGGCGCGCTCAAGATCGAGATCGATCGGCTTTTCGCAGAAGATCGCTTTGCCCGCTTCGGCAGCGCGCAAGCTGAAGTCCAAGTGGGTGTCGGTCGAGGACGCGACAATCACACCGCTCACATCTTGATCGCCCAGCGCGCCATCTAAATCCGCCACCTTGGCGCCGAAGCTCGCCGCCGCGGACTTGGCGGAGTCCGCTACAGGATCGATCACGTAAGCGAGCTGCAGCTCAGGATGGGCGGCGACGTTGGCGGCGTGGATGCGGCCGATGCGGCCAGCGCCGATAAGGGCAATCTTATGCATGTGATCCTCAGAGCTTCACGACAGCATTGGTGCGCGCCGATTCGGCGCAAGCTTCGGCCCACGCCAGCGCCGCCAGTCCCTCGGCGTAGCCGACAACGGACTTGGTCCGCCCGGCCACGACATCCGCGAAATGGTCCATTTCGCGGGCGTAAGAGGGCATATAGCGGCTGAGGAAGTTGGGGCGGATCGGCGACGCCAACGCACCAGCTTCGCTCCACACCTCCACGCCATCGACGCGTTCATTGGTGGTGTTGGCCATGCCGCGCGAGCCGTAGGCTTCGACGCGCTGGTCATAGCCGTAACCGCTGCGGCGGGTGTTGGAGATAACGCAGAGCTTCCCGGATTTCGTGCGCAGGATGACCTTCGCCGTGTCGACGTCTCCAGCTTCGCCGATTGCAGGGTCAACCAAGCAGCTGGCGGTGGCGAAAATCTCGCTCGGCGGTTCGCCGAGGAGCGAATAGGCGAGGTCGAGATCGTGGATGGTGAAATCCTTGAACAGGCCGCCCGAGCGCGGAATGAAGGCGGGCGGCGGCGGCGCCGGATCGTGATTGATCAGGGTCAGCGTCTCCAGCGCTCCGATGGCGCCAGACGCGATCTTATCTTTCAGCGCCGAGACGTGCGGATCGAAGCGGCGATTGAAGCCCAGCACGAACGGTGCGTCCTCGAACGCCACGGCGACGGCGCGCGCTTTCTTCAGGTCGAGGTCGATCGGCTTTTCGCAAAGTACGGCCTTGCCGGCGCCGATAGCGGCCAGGCTGTGCTCAAGGTGCATGTCGGTGGAGCTGGCGACGATGACGCCTTTGATGTTGGGGTCGGCGAGCGCGTCTGAGAGCGTCGCGACCTGCGCGCCAAGCTTGCCGGCGAGCTCGCTCGCCATCCCTGCATCCGTGTCGATCACGTAGCGCAGGGCCAGATCGGGGTGGCGGGCGGCGTTCGGGCCGTGGATTTGGCCCATGCGGCCGGCCCCGATCAGGGCGACATCGTACTTTACGGTCATGGACACCCCTGATTGGAACGGCTGTTGCAGGTTGGCGCACTTATGAAACGTAAATTCTGAAACTGGCAAGCCCCAGCGGCGTTGAACGTTGTGTTCTAACGGCAGAAAATATATTCTGCGATCTTTCCGCGTCCCGGGAGCCCCGATGTCCAGCCCCAAAGGCCCGCCGCAAACCAGTGAAGAGGTGCGCGCGGCAATCCTCGCCCGTTATGAGGACCTCAGCAAACGCCTTCAGCAAATCGCCCGCTACGTTTTGGACGAACCGAACGCAGTGGCCCTAGAGACTCTTGCGGTCATCGGTGAACGGGCCGGCGTTCAACCGTCGGCGATCGTCCGGTTCGCAAAGGCGATTGGCTTCGACAGCGCCAGCCAGATGCAGAAGGTAATTCGCGATGGTCTGATCGCTGGCAGTACAGTGCTTGGATACAGTGAGCGCGTCCGTCAGTTCAGCGAGAATGCGCAGTCACGTAGCAGCGGTCGGCCGGCGGACGTCTTGGCTGAGTTCGTAGAAGGCAACGTGTTGGCGCTGAATAATCTGCGCGAACTTGTGAACGGCGCCGATCTGCGCGCCGCTGTCGATCTGATCAATGAGGCCGATACTGTTTATGTTGTCGGCTTCCGGCGCTCGCTGCCGGTTTCGTCGTATCTAGCATATTCCCTGCAGCAGTTGAACAAGCGCACTGTCTTCGTCGACGGCGTCGGTGGGCTGACGCGCCAGCAAATCCAAGCGATCGGTCCCGACGATTTGCTGATCGATGTCAGCTTTCACCCATACGCCGACGAAACCATCCAAGCGGTGCAAACCGCAATCACGCACGAAGCCAAAGTGCTTTCAATTAGCGACTCGCTCGTCAGCCCTACGGCAAAGCCCGCCACGTTGGCGCTGCAAGTGCGTGAGGCGGAGATTCGGAAGTTCCGGTCCTTGGCTGCCACGATGTGCCTCGTGCAGGCGTTGGTCATTTCGTACGCGTTCGAAATTACCCAGGCTGAGGCGCGGGCCGGGCGTAAACGGCCCGCCGCCAAGCGACGTCAAGCCAGCTGATCTCAGTGTGAAACGAATGTTGCAGAAAGTCTCGTATTGGAATAGAAATTACAAATCTTCCGTAGGCCGTTTCGGCCGTGCGGCCCGGCAGTCTGGATGACACCTCGATGGCGCAGAGAGAGCGTACGCTTGATCTGATCACGATTGGCCGCTCGAGCGTCGATCTGTACGGCCAGCAGGTTGGCGGTCGGCTCGAAGATATGGGCTCTTTTGCCAAGTACGTGGGCGGCAGTCCGACCAATACGGCGATCGGCGCCTCGCGGCTGGGCTTGCGCACAGGTCTGATCACGCGTGTGGGCGCCGATCACATGGGGCGCTTCATCCGCGAGGAGTTGGAGCGCGACGGCGTCGATGTGCAGGGTGTGACAAGCGATCCTGATCGTCTGACGGCGCTTGTGATCCTCGGCATCCGCGACCGCGAAACCTTTCCGCTCATCTTCTACCGCGAGAATTGCGCCGACATGGCGCTGGATGAAATCGACATCGATGCGGACTACGTCGCAAGCGCGGGATGCGTGCTGCTGAGCGGAACGCACCTATCGCGTCCAAAGGTGTTCGCCGCCAGCTTGCGCGCCGCCGAGGTCGCCAAGAAGGGCGGTCGCAAGGTCGCCTTTGACGTCGACTATCGCCCGGTGCTGTGGGGTCTGGAGGCGCGCGACAAGGGCGAGAACCGCTTCGTCGCGAATGAAGTGGTGACCTCTCAACTGCAGCGTATCATAGCGCTGTGCGATCTCATCGTCGGCACCGACGAAGAAATCCACATCCTCGGCGGCACGACAAATACCATCGCCGCCTTACGCGCCATCCGCGCCAAATCCTCGGCCCTCATTGTTCTAAAACTCGGCGCGCAAGGTTGCGTGGCGTTCCCAGGCGCAATACCCGACGCGATCGAGGAGGGCGCCATGGTCGGCGGCTTCCCGGTCGAGGTCTTCAATGTGCTGGGCGCTGGCGATGCGTTCATGGCCGGCTTTCTGCGCGGCTGGCTGCGCAACGAGCAGATCGAACGTTGCTGCGAGATCGCCAATGCGTCGGGCGCCATCGTCGTCTCCCGTCACGGCTGCGCGCCCGCGATGCCTACGTGGGCGGAGATGCAACATTTCTTGGCGATGAAGAACCGGCCGTTTCGCCTGCGCGAATCGGCTGAGCTTGAGCATCTGCACTGGGTCGGCACGCGGCGCGGGGTGTACGAGGAACTTACAGTTTTAGCGGTGGATCACCGCACTCAGTTCGAAGAGATAGCAAAAGCGTGCGGCGCTGGCGCGGAGCGCATTTCGCAATTCAAGTGCTTGGCTGTGCAGGCGGCGCACACACTTGCACAGAGCGATCCGCGCTTTGGCGTATTGGTCGACGGCCGCCACGGCCAGCGCGCGCTTGAGGCCGCCGCCGATCTGCCCTACTGGATCGGCCGTCCAATCGAATTGCCCCAATCGTGCCCGGTAGAGTTCGACACGCCGTTCCACGACGTTGCGGCCGAGATCGCGCAATGGCCGCTCAACCACACAGTTAAGTGTCTCATCTTCTATCACCCAGATGATGCGGCAGACTTACGCGAGCGGCAGGAACGCCAAGCGCTGCGTTTGTTCGATGCGTGCCGCGCGACACGCCACGAATTACTGATCGAGATTATCGCGTCAAGGCAGGGCCACGTGAACGCGACCACAGTCGCCCGCGCGATGCAGCGCTTCTACGATCTGGGCATTCGCCCCGATTGGTGGAAGTTGGAGCCTGCGGCGGACGCGGAGACCTGGGGCAATATCGAGCGTGCGATCCTTTCCAACGATCCGCACTGCCGCGGCGTCGTACTGCTCGGTCTTTCGGTGCCCCAGGATGAGTTGATCAAATCGTTCGCGCCAGCCGCGCGGGTGGGCATTGTCAAAGGCTTTGCTGTTGGGCGCACCATTTTCAACGGTGCGGCGGAACGCTGGTTTAAGGGCGAGATCGACGACGCGGCCGCGGTCAACACGCTGTCGTCAAACCTCTCCATTCTCGTCGACGCGTGGCGGCGGGCCCGAAAAGCGCCGACGAGAGACGCATGAGTATTTTGTGTCTCACGGCAGCGCAGGCTGCAATTCGCTATTTGGCGAACCAGTTCGTCGACATTGACGGCGTCGAGACGCCGTACTTTGCTGGCGTCTGGGCCATCTTTGGTCACGGTAACGTCGCCGGCCTCGGCGAAGCGCTCTACGGCGCGCGCGATTTGTTGCCGACTTACCGCGCGCACAATGAGCAAGCGATGGCGCACGCCGCAATCGCTTACGCCAAACAAATGCGCCGCCGCCGCGCCATGATCTGCACGACGTCCATCGGTCCTGGCGCGACCAACATGGTCACCGCCGCAGCTTTGGCGCACGTCAACCGTTTGCCGGTGCTGTTGCTCCCCGGCGATGTCTACGCTTCGCGGCGTCCTGACCCTGTGTTGCAGCAAGTCGAGGACTTTGGCGATGCCACGGTTTCCGCGAACGATTGTTTCCGGCCGGTGTCGCGCTACTTCGATCGCCTCACACGGCCTGAGCAAATTCTGGACGCGTTGCCACGAGCGGTCGCGACCTTGTTGGATCCGGTGAATTGCGGTCCGGCGACGATCGGGTTCTGTCAGGATGTGCAGGCGGAAGCTTTCAGCTATCCCAGCGCCTTCTTTGAGCGCCGCGTTTGGCGGACCCGTGCGCCGCGCCCGGATGTGCGCGACGTGGACGCGCTGGCGGCATTGCTGAAGCGCTCAAAAGCGCCGCTGATCATAGCTGGCGGCGGCGTTCTCTACGCCGGCGCCGAACGCGAGTTGGCGGCGTTCGCCGCTTCACACAACGTGCCCGTGGCGGAGACCCAAGCGGGAAAGGGTGTGTTGGCCTGGGATCACCCGCAAGCTTTGGGCTCGATCGGCGTCACAGGTTCAAGCGCCGCCAACCAAGCGGCGAAGAACGCCGATGTGGTGATTGGTATCGGCACGCGCCTGCAGGATTTCACCAGCGGCTCGCGCACACTGTTCGAACGCCCAGACTGCGCCTTGGTGCAGATAAATGTTGCCCCGCACGATGCGCACAAGCACGGCGCGCTCGCGATTGTCGCTGATGCTAGAGAAGCGCTGATATCTCTTGGCGCTGCACTTGAGGGCTGGACGGCGTCGCAAGTTTGGATGGAATCCAACAGCAACGGCGCTCGCGCCTGGCAGAAGGCGGTGGACGCCGTAACTGCCGCGCCGACTGAGCTCGGTTCGCCAAGCGACGCGCAGGTGATCGGGGCCGTGCAGCGGGCGGCGGATGAGAGTGCAATTGTGGTCTGCGCTGCGGGCGGTTTACCGGGCGAGTTGCACAAATTGTGGCGAACGGTGCAGCCGGGCGGCTACCACGTGGAATATGGCTATTCCTGCATGGGCTACGAGATCGCCGGCGGCCTCGGCGTCAAGATCGCCGCGCCCGAGCGTGATGTGATCGTTATGGTCGGCGACGGTTCCTATCTGATGCTGAATTCCGAGATCGCCACGTCGGTGATGCTCGGAAAGAAGCTCATCATCGTTGTGCTCGACAATCGCGGCTATGGCTGCATCAACCGTCTGCAGCGTTCCACCGGCTCGCAATCCTTCAACAATCTGCTGGCTGATGCCGAACACGAAACATTGCCCGATATCGATTTCGCGGCCCATGCCGCAAGTTTAGGCGCGCTCGCCGAGAAGGTCGCCGACATCGCGGCCCTGGAACAAGCGGTCACGCGCGCCCAGCAAGGCGATCGCACTAGCGTCATTGTGATTGATACCGACCCAATGAACACCACCGAAGCCGGCGGCTGGTGGTGGGATGTGGCGGTGCCGGAAGTGTCCGAGCGCGCCGAGGTTCGCGCCGCGCGCGCTGCATACGAAGACAACATCAAGGCAAGAGAGACCAAGTCATGACGATCCGTTTCGGCCTCAGCCCGATCGCATGGGTCAATGACGATATGCCCGAGCTTGGCGCAGGCACCTCGCTTGAGACGATCCTGCGCGAGAGTCAGGAGATCGGCTTTGAGGGCGTCGAACTTGGCGGCATTTTTCCGCGTGAACCCAACGCGCTGAAGGCGGCGCTCGCGCCGTATCAGCTGGACCTCGTTGGCGGGTGGTATAGCGGCAGCCTGCTTGTGCAGGATGCCGACGCTGAGATCGCGGCGCTGCAGCCGCATCTGCAATTGCTAAAGGCGATGGGCTCGACCGTCTTCGTCTTCGCGGAAACCAGCAACGCCGTACACGGTAATCGCGCTGTGCCGCTTGAAGGGACGCCGCGACTGAAGAGCGGCGAGTGGGCCCAGTTCGGTGAACGCATGAGCAATGTCTCGGACTACATCGCCGGCCAAGGGCTGAGATTCGCCTATCACCACCATCTCGGCACCGTGGTTGAGAACCAAGCGGACATGGACGCTTTCATCAAGGCGACATCGCCCAGCGTCGGCTTTACGCTCGATACTGGCCATGCGGCGCTTGGCGGCGTGAAGTCCGTAGACGTGATTGAGCGCCATCCGGACCGCATCGCGCACGTGCACTGCAAGGACGTGCGCGGCCCCATTCACGCCGAGGCGAGGCGCACTGGCAGGAGCTTCCTCGATGGCGTCCTCGCCGGCATGTTCACCGTGCCTGGCGATGGCGGCATCGATTTCCGAGCTGTCATGAGAGCCTTGAAGGCGATCGAGTACAGCGGTTGGATCATCATCGAAGCCGAGCAGGACCCAGCCATCGCCAATCCGCGCATCTACGGCGAACTCGGGCTCGCCACATTGAAACGTGAAGCAGCCTCCGCTGGTCTGATCTGAGGAGCGCCGACATGCCTGACCTGCGCGTAAGACCGAAGCAACGAGACGAGAACGGCGCCGTTCTGAACATCACGCCGCAGAGCGCCGGTTGGACCTATGTCGGCTTCAGAGTGATCACGCTGGAGCCCGGCGAACGCACCACCGGCGGCGATGAAGGCCGCGAAGCTTGTTTGATCGTGCTCTCCGGCCGCTGCGACGTGGAAGCGGGCGGCCAGGCGTTCAAGGACATCGGCGGCCGCATGAGCGTCTTCGAAGATGCATCTCCCGCGGCTGTCTACGCGCCCGCTGGCGCGCGCTACGTCGTCACCGCGCGCACGCCGCTTGAACTCGCCATCGGCACCGCCCCCGGCGAGGGCGGCGGCGAAGCGCGCTTGATCCCGGCCGCCGCCATCACAAGAGAAGTGCGCGGCGAAGGCACGAACACGCGTTACGTCCGCAACATCTTGCCGGAAACCGAGCGCGCGGATTCGCTGCTGATCGCCGAGGTGATTACGCCGGGCGGCAATTGGTCCTCGTACCCGCCGCACAAGCACGATCGCCTGGCGCCCCCGGAGGAATCTTCGCTCGAGGAAATCTACTATCACCGTCTGAACCCGGCGCAGGGCTTTGCCTTTCAGCGCGTCTACACCGACGATCGCACGCTGGACGAAACCTTGTGCGTCGAGGACGGCGACGTCGTCTTGGTGCCGCGGGGCTACCATCCCGTCGGCGCGCCGCACGGCTACGATCTTTACTATCTGAACATTATGGCCGGGCCGAAGCGGACCTGGATATTCAACAATGATCCGGCGCACGCCTGGATCGCCAAGAAAAAATAAGAAAAACCAAAAAGGGGAAGCGCGTTGATAGGAAGATTGTTCAGCGCGTTCGCGACAGCCGCGGACGCGCCCCTGATGCAAGATCAGGCCAAGATCGACGCATTGTTCAAATCCAACCGCTTCCGCGTGATGTTCGCCATCACTGTCGGCTACGGGCTCATCTACACCTGCCGCCTCGCCATCGGGATGGTGAAGCCCTCGATGATCGACGCCGGCATCTTCACGCCAGCGGAGTTCGGCCTTATCGGCTCAGCGCTTTTCTACACTTACGCGCTCGGCAAACTCACCAACGGCTTCCTCGCCGACCACGCCAACATGCGGCTTTTTCTTACGTTCGGATTCGTCATGACGGCGATCTGCAATATCGGCATGGGCTTTGCCGACACCGTGCTGATGGCCGCCGTGCTCTGGGGGATCAACGGATACTTCCAGGGCTTCGGCGCACCGGGCGGCGTCGTCGCGATGACGGCGTGGTTCTCAAACAAGGAGCGTGGCCGAGCTTACGGATTGTGGAGCACCGCGCATTCGATTGGCGAGGGGCTCACTTTCTTCGTCATCGGCGCTGTGGTCGCCTATTTCGGCTGGCGCTGGGGTTACTTCGTGCCGGCCGTCATCGGCTTCGTCGCCGCCGCGATGATGTGGGCCATGGTGCGGGACCGCCCCCGCACCATGGGTTTGCCCACTGTCGCCGACTGGAAGAACGACCATCTCGCCGAAAGCGATGTCTCAAAATCGAAGAGCACGATCCAACTCCAATTTTCGATCCTTGCCATCCCCACCATCTGGGTCTTGGCGCTTGCCAGTCTCGCGAATTACATCACACGCTACGCCATCAACTCTTGGGGCCCGCTTTACCTCCAGGAAGCGCGGGGCTTCGATGAAATCATGTCCGGCACGATGTTGATGATATCGACTCTTGCTGGCGTTGCGGGTTCTATCCTTTACGGGCTCATCAGCGACAAGTTTTTCAATGCGCGCCGCCCGCCGGCAAATCTTCTGTTCTCGGTGATCGAGATCATCGGACTGCTGATCATCTTCTTTGGTCCAACCAACATCCCAACTCTCATCGTTGGCATGGTGTTGTTTGGGCTTGGCCTCACTGGACTTGTTGCGTCGCTGGGCGGCTTGTTCGCGGTCGATATATGCCCCAAGCGCGTCGCCGGCGCAGCGATGGGTGTGATTGGTGTCTTCTCCTATATCGGCGCCGCCATTCAGGAGAACATTAGCGGTTTGATGATCGACCAAAACTCACACATGGTCGGCACGGATCGTATCTACGATTTTGGCCCGGTGATCCTGTTCTGGATCGGATCGTCCATCGTCTCCGCTGTCCTTGCCGCGACACTGTGGCGTGCGAAGTTGCGTGATTGATGAGCCCGCTTCTCTCCGCCATGACCGAGGCCGCGCGCAAAGCCGGCGAGGGCCTGTTGCAGGACTTCGCCCGCGTGCGCGAACTCGAAATCCGCAACAAGATCGGTCCAGACTTCGTCTCACGGGCGGATCTGCTCGCCGAGGCGACGATCAAGTCCGTGCTAACCGCGTTCGAGCCAGCCTACGCCTTCCACGGCGAAGAGGGCGGCCGCAGTGGCGGCGATGCTTCCGATCTGACCTGGCTTGTCGATCCGCTCGACGGGACGACGAATTTTTTGTGGGGCGCGCCTCTGTTTGGCACGTGCATCGCGCTCGCGCGCGGTGACGAGGTGTTGGCGGGCGTCATCAACATGCCGGCGCTTGGCGAGATGCTTTGGGCTGAGAAAGGTGGCGGCGCGTGCTTGAACGGCAAGCCGATCCGCGTCACCGAGAAAACTCGTATCGAGGACTCCGTCATCGCCTTCGGCATCCCGCACGCCGGCAAGTCTGGGCACGACGTGTTCCGCCAGGAAATGGGCCGGCTCACAGCGAAGGCGACCGGCGTGCGCCGCACCGGCTCCGCCGCCGTCGATCTCGCTTACGTCGCCGCGGGACGCTTCGACGCCTACGTCGAGCGCATTGTCGCGGCGTGGGACATGGCCGCCGGTGTTGGCATCATCATCGAAGCTGGCGGCGCGGTGACTGACGCCGACGGTGCGCCGCTCAAACTGCATGGCGGCAGCGTGTGCGCCGGCGCCGCTGGGCTAATCGCGCCGCTCACCGCCGAAATGCGCGCCGCCGCAGCTGATCTCGCCGAACAGAAGGCTCGGACATGACGAACACCTCTCACCGTCGCTCGCTCCTGAAAGCGGCCGGGCTCGCTGCGGCGTCGCTGCCATTTGTGCCGCAGGCTTGGGCGCAGACACTTGGTTATCCACGCACGCTGCAGGGGCCGATGGTGGGCGCGCCTGGCGCCGACGCCCTCAGCGTGTGGGTACGGGTCAGCGGCACGTTCGACGTTGTGCTGGAGATTGCAACGCGGCGCGACTTCGCCGACGTGCGCCAATCAGCGGCTGTACGGGCGGATCAGAGCAACGATTTTTGCGCCGTCGCGCGTGTCGACGGGCTGGCCCCCGCGACCTCGTACTTCTACCGCTTCCGCATCGACGGGGTCCTCGATCGCTATCAGCCGTTGCCCTACCGCACGCGAACCGCGCCGCGTGGCCGCGCCGCGTTCAGCGCCGCGTTCGGCTCCTGCGCGCGTCTGCAGATCGATACCGACCAGCGCATTTTCTCCATCGCGCAGGCGCTCGAGCCCGATCTGATGTTCTTCCTGGGCGACAATATTTACGCCGACAGCACCGAGCCCGAAGCGCTCGCCGATCTCTATCGCCGCCAACGTGAAATCGAGCGGATGAAGCCGTTCATCCGCTCAACGCCTAGCCTGGCGATCTGGGACGACCACGACTTCGCGATCAACGATTCCGATCGCACCAATCCCATCCGCGAGTCGGCGCTGCGTGTGTTCAAGCAATATTGGGCAAACCCATCCTACGGCTTGCCGCAAACGCCTGGCATCTTCTTCAAGTACGCCTATGGCGGCGTCGACTTCTTCTTCCTCGACGGCCGCTACAACCGCGACCCTGCCAACGATCCGGATGTCGCCGGCAAGTCCATGCTCGGCGCCGAGCAGAAGCGTTGGTTGAAAGACGAACTCCGCGCCAGCCGCGCGCCGTTCAAGGTGCTGGTCTCGGGCGGCGGCTTCTCCAAAGCCGAACGTGGTGGCGATTCATGGGCGGTCTACACCCATGAGCGCGATGAACTTTTCGAGTTCATCCGCGACAATCGCATCGAAGGCGTGTTCGGCATTTCCGGCGACAGCCACATGGGTGAACTCAATTGCGTGCCGCGCTCGGAGCAGGGCGGCTACGACTTCTACGACCTCTGCTCGTCGCCGCTGGCGAATTTCCCGGACAGCGACTTTGTCGATCAAATGCCGGAAATCCGCATTCGCGGGACCTATACCCGGAGCTGTAACATCGGTTTGATGCAGTTCAGTTTCGAGAACGGTCCGCGCCTCAGTTACACCCTCCACAACACCATCGGCGCACCGGTTTGGCCGCCCCTGGAGCTCACGCCCGCGGACCTGCGCAACGGTGCCGCCACTTGGCGCAACAAGATCGGACCGACCGAACTACAACGACTTGAGCGCTATCGCGCGGGCGGCAGCTATTTCGATCCCGAAGGCGACGGTTAAGCGTTAGCTTTAGCCGCCGCGATCAATCCGTCATCGATCTCCCGCGCCCGGACGGCTGCCGGTCGGCTCATGATCCGTCCGACGTAGGTTTCGAACGCAGGACGCTTTTCGAGCGTGCCGAACTGCAAGCCCCAGGCGATCTGCGCGCCGGTGTAAACATCGGCGGCGGTGAAGCGGTCGCCCGCCAGATATTCATGTTGCGTCACCGCATATTCCAGCGTGTCCAACACTTGCTCGCGCGACCCGTAGCCGACCATGCCGCGTTTATCCTCCGGCACCACCACCGCGAGCGCCTGGTTCGACGCCATCGCCTCGACTGGGCCCGCGCCGTAAAAGAGCCAGCGATAATAGGGCCCGCGCGCCTTATCACCCGACGGCGGCGCCAAGCCCGCTTGCGGAAACGCGTCTGCAAGATACGCGCAGATCGCGGCGCCTTCGGTGACGATGATATCGCCGTGGCGGATCGCCGGCACTTTGCCCATCGGGTTGATGGCGAGATAATCGGCGCCCTTCATCGTCGTCCCATAATCGAGAACGACGGTTTCATAAGGCTGGGCGACTTCTTCCAGCATCCAGCGCGCGATGCGCCCGCGCGACATCGGGTTTGTGTAGAATGTGAGCGTGGCCATCGGCGTCCTCCGTTGGCGAGAAACCAAGGCCCGCCGCACGCGTCTGTCAAGCCGCGACAAGGCAGGCGGATGGCGGCATGCTAGCGCCATGGCAAAGACAAAACCAATCACCCTCTACGGGATCAAGAATTGCGACACGATGAAAAAGGCGCGCACTTGGCTCGACGGCGAGGGCGTTGCCTACGTGTTTCATGGTTACAAAACCGAAGGCGTTGACAAGCCGGCCTTGGAGCGTTGGGCTAAACAGGTCGGCTGGGAAGTGCTGCTGAACCGTGCCGGCACAACGTTTCGTAAACTGCCGGATGCCGATCGCGAAAACATCACCGAGAAAAAGGCGATCGCCCTGATGCTGGCGCAGCCTTCGATGATCAAACGGCCGGTGCTCGAAATTGGCGACACGGTGTTGGTGGGCTTCAAGCCGGATATCTACGCGAAGGCGTTTGCCTAACTCCGTCATTCCGGATGCGCGGAGCGCAGTCCGGAACCCAGGGGCCGACACGCTGCTGGTTGCGCAGGAATGACGATCTATGTGCGAGTCAGCATCCAGTTTGCTGCACGATCCAAGACCTCAGCCAGCACCTCCGCGTCTTTGCGACCGCTCTTCGCCGGCACGTGAAAGCTATGATCGGCCGCCGTTTCCAGATGCAGCGTCGCGCGGGCGCCGAGACGCGCAACGACCGGCCGCAGCAGATCAAGCTCCGCCAGCGCATCGTTGTCGCCTTGTAGAAAGAGCATCGGCAGCGCCACGTCATCCAAGTGCTTGGCGCGCTCGTCGCTGGGTTTGCCGGCGGGATGCAGCGGGAAGGCGAAGAAGACAAGCCCGCGCACCTCCTGCAGCGGCGTCAGCGCCTGAGCCTGAGACGTCATCCGGCCGCCAAACGATTTGCCGCCAGCAAATAGCGGCAGCGTTGGCGCAAGGCGCCTCGCTTCGGCAACAGCCGCGCGCACCGCCGCATGCGCTAGCGCCGGCGCATCAGGCCGCTTCGAGCCGCGCTCCATGTACAGAAAATTGTAGCGCAACGTCGCCACGCCGCGCGCCGCCAAGCCTTCCGCGATCGCCGCCATCGATTTGTGCGCCATCCCCGCGCCGGCGCCGTGCGCGAAGACATACGTCGCCCGCGCGTCCGGCGGCGCCAGCCACAGGCCGGAGACCTTGGCATCGCCGGCAAGCTGAAAGGTGATCTCGTTCGCTTTCACCGCCCCATATTACCCACCCGGGATCGGCAAGCACTCCATGATCTCGACCGCCTCGCCGGGAAAGATGGTGAAATGCGGATGGCCGACGAACATCTGCGCCGCCGCATCATGCGACTCCGCCTGAACGACCACGTAGACGGCGAGGTTGTTCTTAATGTCGGTGACGCCGTTCAAGCCCGCGCGCTTGGTTTTGCCGAGCGGTGCGCCGTTGTCGACGATGGCGGCCTTGTGCCTTTAAACCTAGGCGCCCCAAGCTTGCATCCCGGCTTGTTCGCGGCTGCTGCGATCCGCTTCGCTGAGGTCGTCCCAGCCGGAACGCTCGCGTGCGGCCGTCGAGCCGGTGAAGACCGCCATGAATTTTTTCATACGAACGTTCCTCAGCGTGTTGGACGGTAGAACAGCAGAACACCACCGCCGGTGATCGGCTCGGCCTTGATGAGCTCAAGGCGCTGGCGTTCATCTGACGGCTTAAACATCGGTGCGCCGCCAGTCTTGCCGAGCAGTATCGGCGCAATGCAGATGCGATATTCATCGATCAGTCCAGCTTCACGCAACGACGAGGTCAACTGGGCGCTGCCGAAGACGAAGATGCTCTTGTCGCCAGCCTCCGCCTTAAGCGCCGCGACATCCTCGACCGAACGCAGCAGCCGCGTGTTGGTCCAGTCGGCAGACCTCAGTGTCGTGGAGACGACCGCTTTCGCTCCGTTGTTCATGCCGTCGCTGATCTCTCCAGGCTCGCCGCTTTCCTTGGCCCAATACTCGAACATGCCTTCGTAGGTTTTGCGCCCAAACAGAAGCATCGCGGCCTCGGCCAGTTGCGCCTTCGAAAGCGCCTCCAACTCCGGGCCCCACACCGTCTCGTGCATGGACAAATCCCACGGCGTCGCGCCCTCGAAGCACCCGTCGAGCGACATAACGTTCCAGATGATGAGCTTGCCCATCGCTTAGATCTCCCGCGCCAGATGCTCGCCCAGTTTCTGCAGCAGCTCCTGCCACCCTTGTTCGCGCATGTTCACCCCATCCGCGCCGTCGAAGAACGCGGCGTGTTCGGTGAAGATGAGCCGCGTGCCTGTCTCAGCGGCTTTGAACTCCACGGTGGCGAGAGAGACGCTGAAGCGCGCGCCGTTGCGGTCCATCGCATAGGTGAAGATGATGCGTTCGTTGGCGACGATTTCGTCGAAGGCGCTCTCGTTGCCGAAGACGGTCTCCTCGCCAAACTGCTCCTCTCCTTTCAAGAAGCGGAATGTGCTGCGCTCGCTGCCGCCTTCGCGGAAATCGAGCTGATAGGACTGGATGTCCCAGCCTTCGCCTTCGACGAACCAAGCGCGCTTGGCAGCAGGATCAGCCCAGGCGGCGAAGACGCGCTGCGGGGACGCCTCGTAGCGGCGCTCGATGATGAAGCTGGCGTGCGTGGTCGTGGTCATCTGGAGCCTCACGCCTTCAGGAAGGTTTCGAGATTGTTCAGCAGCTCGCGCGTGCCGTGCTCGCGTCCGCCAGCGTCGTCATAGCCGTCGAGAAATGCGCCTTGCTCGGTAAGCACGAAGGTGGTGCCGGCGCCGTTTGCCTTGAACTCCATCGTCGCCAGCGAGACCGAGATGCGCTGCTTATCGAGGTGCATCTGATAAGAGGTGACGATGCGTTCGTTCGGGACGATGTCCCAATACGCGGCATTGTACGCGTGAACTGTGCCGCCCGGCGGGCCACCGCTGACGCTCTCTTTGCCGCCAATGCGGAAATCGAGCTTGTGGTTGGACTTCTCCCATTCGTCGGGGCCGCCGAACCATTTGACCTTTGACTGCGGGTTGGCGAACGCGTCGAACACTTTCGACGGCGCGTGCGCATAGTCGCGTTCGATCACGAACGTGGCGTGGACGGTGTTGCGTTTTGTCATTGCGAAAATTCCTTGCCGAGATTGTCGAGCGCGGCGGACCAGCCGAACTGGTAACCTTTCTCCATGTCGCTGCCGTCGAACGCGGCGATCTGCAGCGTGAGCACAAGGCGCGTGCCGGCGCCGGCGGGCGTTAGCTCGACGCAGATCAGCGCTGCGGAGACACGCTTGTCGCCATGCGACACATCCTCGGCGAAGACGATCCGCTGGGCCGGCATGATATCGAGATAGAACACTTGCGCCACATAATCGGCGTTGCCTGGCTCGATGCAGCGCGACAGATCGCGGCCGCCTTCGCGGAAGTCGGACGCTTCATACTCGATGCGGATCTCGTCCGCCGGCGCCGACCAGCGCTTGCGGGCGTCCAAATCTTCCCAGGCGGTGAACACGCGCGCGGGTAAAGCGCCGTAGGTCCGTTCCATGACGATGGTGGCGTGCGTGATTGCGGTCATGGCCTTCAAGCTCCCGGATACATATGAAACAGCGGCTCGGACTTTTTCAGCGCCCGCGCGAACGATGGCCGCGCTTTCAAGCGTTCGAGATACGCCGCGATACGCGGAAAGCCGCCTTCAAGCGGCGCGTTGCGGACCGCGTACCAAAGCGCCGGCGCCGCCGCGCAATCGGCCAAGGTGAAGCTATCGCCGACGACAAACGCGCGGTCCCCCAGCTGCGCCTCGACCACGCCGTAGACGCCGCGCACGATGCGTTTGGCTTCCTCGACGCCGTAGGGATCGCGTTGGCCGTCAGGTCGAATGTTGTCGACGACGATTTTGCTCATGCTGGTGTTCAGATGATAGAACACCCGGTCCCAGCGGCGGACTTCAAGCGCCGCGTCGATCGCCTCCGGCACGAAGCGCGTGCTGCCCGGATAATGCGTATCCAGATATTCGATGATCACCGAGGTCTCGGTAATCATCGTCTTGCGATCGCTGTCGAGCAGGATCGGAAATTTGCCCATCGGCCATTTGCCGATGAAGTCCGAATAGGTGGTCTGATCGACCGTGATCGAGTCAAACGGCGTTGCGTTTTCGTAAAGCGCGATCAGCACCTTCCAGGTGAAGGAAGAGATCGGGTGTCCGTACAGCGTCAGCATCAATCATCCTTGGTTTCATCAAGAAATTGTCCGAGCCGATCGAGGCGGCGCTCCCACAGCGCCCGCCGTTCGGCGATCCAGTGCTCAGCCTGGGTCAGCGCCTTCGGCTCAATCGAGCAGGTGCGGACGCGGCCAATCTTCTGGCTCTTCACCAGCCCGCTCGCTTCCAGCACCGCCAAGTGCTGCATCACCGCCGGCAGCGACATCGCTAGGGGCTTCGCCAATTCGCTGACCGAAGCGGGGCCATGCGACAGCCGGTCGACCATCGCCCGCCGGCTCGGGTCGGCGAGGGCCTGGAAAGCGAGATCGAGAACCGCGTCCTGCCTGAACATAGATACTTAAGTAGACGCTTAAGTATGGACTGACAAGCGCCGTCCCGCATCCAATTTGCCCGGCCGTGGCTGCATACTCACACGAACGGGAGAGTCGGCATGCTGAGGGACGGAATTGAAAACTGGATGATCGTGCTGTTCATCGCCGGCGCGGTCGCGATCTCGATGCTGGGCGCGGGCTGGGCGCAGTGGCTCGAGCACCAGCGGCGGTCGCAGGCAATGGACGTCATCAAGGCGATGGTCGCCGCCGGCAAGGATCCGCCGGACGTGCTCTATCAACAGATCGCCAAAACCGGCTCGAACAAGGCGCCTTGGAGCGAGGTCGTTGTCTTCAGCGCGCTCGGTTTTGGCTTTTGGATTGCGTACGCAACCGCCGCGCCGGACGAGCAGGTGCCGTATCTCGTCATTGCTGCGACGATGACAGCCACCGCGCTCGGCTGCCTGGCGCTGGCGATCATGCGGCCCGGCGACGCCAAAGACGACGATGACGCCGCATGATGAAGCGCGTCTCATCGCCGCCGCGCGCAAGGGGGACAGCCGCGCGTATGCAGCTTTGGTCGACGCGCATCAGCAAGCGGCGCGTGGATTTTTGCGCCGTTTCTGCGGAAATTGGAGCGATGCGGACGATCTCGCCCAGGACGCGTTCGTGACCGCGTGGCGCAAACTCGATCGCTTCGAGGGCCGCTCGTCGTTTCGCTCCTGGGTTAGCGGCATCGGCTTTCGCATCGCCCGCGATGCGCGCCGCAGCGAGAAGCGCGCTAACGCGCGTGACAGCGATTGGCTGGCCCAGCAGGAAGCGGAGATCGAAAGCGAAGCGCCGCTGGAGGATCGCATCGCGCTGGCGCGGGCGATGGCGGACCTGCCGGAGGAGCAGCGCGCGGCCGTTGCGTTGTGTCTCGGCGAGGGCTTTTCGCACACAGAAGCTGCGGCGATCTTGAAACTGCCGCTCGGTACGGTGAAATCGCATGTGACGCGCGGGCGCGAAAAGCTGCTGCGGGCGCTGGAGACGAACGATGGATAGCGAAGCTCGTCTGCTGCGCGCTCTGGCCGCCAGTCAGCCGCCGGCCCGCGACCCCCGCTTCGCCCTGGCGGTTATCGAAGCGGCGGCGGCGGACCGCTTCCGCTGGGATATGAGTCGAGCGGTATTGAAGGGCGCCGGGCTGGCGGCGGCCCTTGCGGCGCTGGCTTTGCCCTTTGCGGGCTGGGCCGGGTCAAACGCCGAGGGCCTTCAGACCGGGCTTTTGGGGGCCGGGGGACTGGTGGCGATCGTGGCGGTGGCCCGCTTATTGGCCGCCCGGACCCGCGCGCTGTTGCCACACTGACCGAATTGCATCCATTTCACCTGAGCCGCGCATCCTAGATGCAAAGGGGCAAAGACCCCGGGCTATGGAGATTATTATGGGTGCAGATGTGTTTGTCCCCTTTACCTTTTTTGGGTTCCTCGCGGCCATCATTTTGGTGCCCATCTGGTTGAAAGAAAGGACTAAAAGGTCAGCGCACGCGCTGATCTCGCAGGCTCTCGAAAAGGGCCAGCAACTCGATCCGGCGGTTTTGCGACAATTGACCGAAGGTGCGAGCAAACCGCCAAAGGACCGGGCCCGGAGCACCTTAGGCAGCGGCGTCGTCCTGATGGCGCTGGCCATTGGCTTCGTGATCGGCGCCTTCGCGCTTGAGGATTTCACTGGCGCCGTGGAAGAGGGCATGATGGTGCCCGCCGCGATCCTGGGCGCCTTGGGATTCGCTTTCATCCTGCTGGCGATCGTCGACTACTCGGCCAAGAAGAAGGAGCAATGAGTGTTCCGTGGCGTCGCGGGGGTTCCTCAATCTGGCTCAGGCGACCGAGGCCGCGCTCATCGTGGCGGCCCAGGCCAGGGACCAGGCGGCCTTCGGGGAGCTCGTTAAGCGTCGCCAGGGCTGGGCCCGGGCTCTGCTGAGGAGAATGTGCCAAAGCCACGCTGAAGCTGATGATCTCGCTCAAGAGGCGTTCATCAAAGCGTGGGATAGATTGACGGACCTAGAAACCCCGGCGGCTTTTCCGGGTTGGTTTAGGAGAATTGCGGTCACCACGTTCCTGATGGCCAAGCGACGCCAGAAGGCCGTGTTTGAGGAAATCGACGACGCCTCACCCATAGCGTCGGAGGAGTCCACACCGGAAGCTGCAGCCGGCGCGAAGATCGACCTGGAAAAGGCTCTTGCCAGGTTGTCGGATGCGGAGAGACTATGCGTGACGCTGAACCACGGAGAAGGGCTCAGTCACGGAGAGATAGTAGAAATCACCGGTCTTCCCCTCGGCACGGTGAAATCCCACGTACTAAGGGGGACGGATAAACTGAGACGGCTATTGGAACCGGCGACATGAACGACTTTGACGCCCTCTTGAAGCGCTCCTTCGCGGAAGCTCCTGAACCGGCCGATGACGGCTTCGCCGTCCATATCGGCCATGCTGTCGCGCGCCGTGAAATGGCGCTGAAGGCCCGCAATCTGGCGCAGACGATTGGCCTCGCCGCTGCGGGCGTGGCTTTGGTTTATGGCGGCCTGTCCTTCTACGGCGTGTTTGGCCAAGAATTGCTCGCCTCCGCCGGCGTCGAAGTTGCCCGCGCGCACGGCGCGCTGAGCACTGCCCCGACCTTCGGCAGCGCCACCAATGCCGTGCTGCAATCACTCGGCACCGGCATGACCCAAATTATCCTGATGACCGCGGCCGCCCTGGCCGGCGGCGCGGTGGTCTACCGGACCACGCAGGAATAAGCGGCGTCTAAACGTCTGCAATCGAAAGGCGGCCCGGTGGGCCGCCTTTCGTGTTTCTGCCGCCTGGGGTCGGTGCTGGCGCCGCAGCGCAGCACGGGCTAGGACTGGCGGTTCCGAACGAGGCCCGCGCCATGTCCCGCCACACTGAAATCCGTCGCATTACAGCGCCCGAGATCACCGCCCGCAAAGGCGGCCAGCCGATCGTGTGCCTCACCGCCTACACCGCCCCGATGGCGCAGCTGCTCGATCCGCACTGCGACCTGCTGCTGGTCGGCGACAGCGTCGGCATGGTCCTGCACGGCCTCCCCAACACCGTCGGCGTCACGCTGGACATGATGATTATGCACGGCCAAGCCGTCATGCGCGGGGCCGAGCGGGCTCTGGTGGTCGTCGATATGCCGTTCGGCTCCTACGAGGGCTCGCCGGAGGAGGCTTTCGCTAATGCGACCCGGGTCCTGAAGGAAACCGGGGCCCAGGCGGTCAAGGTCGAGGCGGGGCCGCAGATCGCCTCCACCATCGCCTATCTGGTCGACCGCGGTATCCCGGTTATGGGTCATGTCGGCCTCCGCCCCCAGGCCGTGAACGTGGACGGGAAGTTTCGCGCCAAGGGCCGCACCCTGGACGAGCGCGAAAAGGTCCTGGCGGAAGCCAAGGCCGCTGACGAGGCTGGGGCCTTCGCCATCGTCATTGAGGGGGTCGACGAGACCCTGGCGCCCGAGATCACCGCCGCCGTCAGCGCCCCGACCATCGGCATTGGCGCCTCGGCCCAGTGCGACGGCCAGATCCTGGTCACCGACGATATGCTGGGTCTTTTCGACTGGACCCCCAAGTTTGTCCGCCGCTATGGCGACCTCAAAGGCGTCATCGACAAGGCCGTAGCCGAATATGCAGCCGACGTCCGCGACCGCCGTTTTCCTGCCGCAGCCGAGACCTATGCCCTGAAGGTGAACGCCGCGCCGCAAGCGCGCGTTGCCGGCGGAGACAAGCGCGGCTAGCTTGCCGGCGATTTTTAGGGGCGAGTCCGCGTTAGCGCGGACCAGCGGGTCAGGAAAAGCGGCGCGTGAGCAACGAAACCGATAGTTTTGTAAATGAGGTCGATGACAGCCTGCGGCAGGACCGCGTGCTGCAGATGGCCAAAAAGTATGGCCCGTGGCTGATCGGGCTGTTCGTGGTCTTCCTCATCGGCATTGGCGGCTGGCAAATGTGGCAAGGCCGCCAAGCTGAAAGCGCCCGCGCCCAATCCGACGCTTATGAAGCCGCGATCGCGCTCGCCCGCGGCGGCAACCTCGACGGCGCCAAGGCTGAGTTTCAACGCATGAGCGGTGAAGGCCCGCGCACTTATCGTGTTATGGCGCGCATGCAGCACGCCGCCATCTTGCAAGTTCAAGGCGATCTTGAAGCGGCGATCGCGGAATTCGACGCTGCCGCCGAAGCCGCCAACGATCCGATCATGCGCGACACCGCGCGTCTGCGCGCCGCCTACATCGCCGCCGAGACAGAAGACTTCGCCGCCGTGCAGTCGCGTTTGCAGCCGCTGGTGGATTCCGACAGCCGCCTTGCCTATCTCGCGCGAGAATTGCTCGGCGTCGAAGCGTGGGAAGCCGGCCAGACCGAGCTCGCCCGCGACACGCTCGAAAACCTAACGCTTGCATTCGATGCGCCGGACGCCGTGCGCGAACGCGCGCAGCTTGCGCTTGCAGTCATCGGCCCAGCGCCGGCAACACCAGCGGACGGCGCGGCTGCGCCTGCGCCTTCCGAAGGAGAAAATTGATGAGCCGTCACTTGGGCCGCTTCGGTCCGCTCGTAGCGCTTGCCGCCGCAACGGCTCTGTCCGCATGCTCCACCGTTGGCCGTATCGGCGACGCTATCAATCCGTTCGATAGCGATGCGCCGACGCAAACCGCGCCGGAGGACGGCCGCGTTTCTATTCTCGCGTTCGAGCAGCAATTGACGCCCGACCCGGCTTTGCAGTCGCGCCCGATCGTGACGCCGCCGATGGTGTCAGTGATTGAATGGACGCAGCCCGGCGGCACCGCCGACAATTCGCCGCCGCACTCCTCCGGTTCGGCCGTGCTCGAGCAGGCGTGGCGCGCCAATTTGGGCGAGGGCTCCGATGGCAGCGCCCAGATTGCGGCGCCGCCTGTCATTGCCGATGGCAAACTCTATTTCCTAGACGCCTCCCACCGCGTCCACGCCATCAGCGCCATCGATGGCGACCGGATATGGAGCGAAAACCTGCGCCCGACCGAAGGGCGTGACCGCACCGCCCGCGGCGGCGGCGTGGCCGCTGCCGGCGGCCGCGTTTACGTCACCACCGGATTTGGCTTCATCGTCGCGCTCGATGGCCTAACTGGCGAAGAAATTTGGCGCGCCACCGCGGATGCGCCGTTCCAATCGGCGCCCACCGTGTCTGGCAGCCGCGTGTTCGCGATCACCAATGACAGCGAACTGATCGCCTTCGACATCAACACCGGTGAGTCCACGTGGACGCACCAAGCCATCTCCGAACCGGCCCGGATTCTCTCGGCCCCGAGTGTCGCGGTCGAAGGGGAAACCGTGGTCGCGCCTTTCGCTTCTGGTGAATTGGTGGCGCTGCTCGCCGGCAACGGCCGACGGCTTTGGTCGGATTCGCTCTCGCGCACCGGCCGCCTGACCTCGCTCTCGGCTATCAACGACATCGCCGGCCGTCCGGTGCTCGACAGCGGCGTCGCCTTCGCCGCCAGCCATTCCGGGGTTCTCGCCGCCATTGACGTGCGCACCGGTCAACGCGGGTGGGCCCGCGCCTTTGCGTCGACGCAGACGCCGTGGATCGCCGGCGCGGTGCTCTACGCCGTCAGCGTTGACGGCGAACTCGCCGCCTTCGATCGCATGACCGGCAACGTCTATTGGGTTCAGCAGCTGCGTCGCTATCGCGATGAGGAAGACCGCACCGGCCGCGTCTCCTGGGTCGGTCCGATCATGATCGGCGGCCGCCTCGTGCTCGCGAACTCGGTCGGCGATGTCATCGCCGTGTCGCCCGAGAACGGCCAGACCGTCGCCACCGCCGACGTCGGTCAACCCGTCTTCATTCCGCCCATCGCCGCTAACGATCAGATCTACATCGTGACCGATAGCGCGCGACTGGTCGTGTTCCGCTGATCGATGGCCGCAAATGACGATCAAGCTCGCGATCGTCGGGCGGCCGAATGTCGGCAAATCGACGCTCTTCAATAGGCTCGCGGGCAGAAAGCTCGCGCTCGTCGACGATACGCCCGGCGTCACCCGCGACCGGCGCGAAGCCAAAGGCCGCCTCGGCGACCTCGACTTTATCCTGATCGATACCGCCGGCTTCGAGGACACGACGGACGCCTCGCTTGAATCGCGCATGCGGGCGCAAACTGAAGCCGCGATCCGCGACGCCGATGTGATACTGCTGATGATCGATGCGCGCGCCGGCGTGCTGCCACTGGACGAAGCCTTCGCCGCTCTGCTGCGCCGCGCCGATAAGCCAGTGGTGCTCGCCGCTAACAAAGTCGAAGGCCGCGCCGGCGACGCCGGCATCAACGAGGCTTATGCGCTTGGCCTCGGCGAGCCGATTGCGATCTCGGCCGAGCATGGCGAAGGCATGGGCGATCTCTACGCCGTCATCGCCAAACACGCGCCTTTGCCGGGCGAGCCAATAGCCGACGCTGACCGGCCGGCGCGTCCTATCCAGCTCGCCATTGTCGGGCGCCCCAACGCCGGCAAGTCAACGCTCGTCAACGCGCTGATCGGCGAGGACCGCCTGCTCGTCGGCCCCGAAGCGGGCATCACGCGCGACTCGATTTCGATCGACTGGTCCTGGAACGGCAAAGCCTATCGCCTGATCGACACCGCCGGCCTGCGCAAGAAGGCCAAAGTGCAAGGCAAGCTCGAACGCATGTCGGTGGGCGACTCGCTGCACTCGATCCGTTTTGCCGACGTGTGCGTGCTGGTGATGGATGCGACCGAAGCGTTCGAGAAGCAGGACCTCTCCATCGCCGACCTCGTCATCCGCGAAGGCCGCGCGCTCGTCTTCGTGCTGGCCAAGTGGGACACGATCGAAGACACGCGCGCGACCTTCGAAGAATTGAAGCTCGTCGCGCGCGAAAGCCTGCCGCAAGCGCGCGGCGCGCCGATCGTGCCGGTGGCGGCGCAAGCGGGTGTCGGCCTCGATAAGCTCATGCGCGCGGTGGAGCAGGCGCATGTCGACTGGACGGCGCGGGTCAAAACCAAGGATCTGAACGAGTGGCTCTACGCCACCATCGCCAACCACCCGCCGCCCGCCGTCGCCGGTCGGCGCATCAAGCCGCGCTATCTTACCCAGATCAAATCGCGCCCGCCGACCTTCGTGCTGATCGCCTCGCGCGCCGAGGACATGCCGGAAAGCTACAAGCGTTATCTCGTCAACGGCCTGCGCGAAGCCTTCGATCTCCACGCCTCGCCGCTGCGCTTGATTGTGAAGTCGAGCAAAAACCCGTTCGTGGACGACGAGAGCTAGTCGAACGCAAGCTCACCGTCATTCCGGGCGCGCGGAGCGCGGCCCGGAACCCAAGGGCCAACACGCCGCTCTGTCATCCCTTAGGTTCCGGGCTCGGCCTTCGGCCGCCCCGGAATGACGAACGCAGCTAGCTCACGCCAAACACAAATTCTGTCCGCGACCGATGCTCGTCCCCCGGCCGCAGCAGCGTCGACGGAAAGTCCGGCCGGTTCGGCGAATTCGGAAAATGCTGCGGCTCCAAGCAAAGCGCACTGCGTTTGACGAACGCGCCGCGCCCGTCGCCGAGCGACCCATCCAAATTGTTGCCGCTATAAAACTGCAGCCCCGGCTCGGTGGTGCGCACCTCCATGACGCGCCCGCTCTCTGGATCGCGCAACACCGCCGCACCCGCCAATGTGCCCGCCGGCTTGTTCAACACGAAGGTATGGTCATAGCCGCCGCCGGCCCGCACCTGCGCGTCGTCCGCGTCAATCTCGGCGCCGATGCTGCGCGCTTGGCGAAAGTCAAACGGGGTGTCGGCCACATCGCGCGGCGCAGCTACCGGAATCAATTCCTCATCCACCGCGCAAAAGCGCCCCGCATCGATGCTAAGCTCATGGCCGCCGATATTGCGCAGAGCCTCGCCGCTCAGATTGAAATAGGAATGGTGCGTGAGGTTGACGTGCGTCGGCGCCGTCGTGCGCGCGTTGTAGTCGATGCTCAACGTATCGGCGCTCAGCCGGTAGATCACTTCAACGCTCAGCTCACCTGGATAGCCTTCCTCGCCATCAGCGCTGACATAAGCCAGCCGCACGCCGTCATCGCCAATCGCCGCCGCGCGCCAGACGGCCTTGTCGAACCCGCGCAGGCCGCCATGCAAATGATTGCGTCCGTCATTGGCGGCGAGGCCGTACACGCGCCCGTCCAGTTCAAACCGCGCGCCCGCGATGCGGTTGGCGTAGCGGCCGACAATGGCGCCGAAATAGGGCGTGCCGGCCAAATAGGGCGCAAGCGTCTCGAAGCCGAGCACGATGTTCTCAAGATTGCCGGCGCGATCCGGCGTCCGCAGCGCCATTAGCGTCGCGCCATACGTCATGATCTCCGCCGAGAGCCCGCGCGCGTTGCGCAGCGTGTAGCGCTCGACCGGCTCACCGGTCGGCGCCGCGCCCAATGCATCGATCGCGACTTGGTCCGCCATCAGATCGATTGCCCCGCAGCCCAGCCGCTCGACCACGCCCACTGAAAATTATAACCGCCGAGCCAGCCGGTGACGTCCACCGCTTCGCCGACGAAAAAGAGACCCGGCACAGCGCGCGCTTCCATGCTCTGCTGCGAGAGCGCATTGGTATCGACGCCGCCGACCATGACTTCGGCCTTGGCGTACCCCTCGGTGCCAATCGGCATAAGCGGCCACGCCTTCAACTTCCGCGCCACTTCAATCAGCGCCGCGTCCTTCATGTCGCCCAGCACCGCCTCTTGGACCGCCGGCGACCCCGCCGCCAAACTGCCTGCCGCCAGCGACGACGCCAACCGCTCAGGCAGCATCTCCCCCAACACGCTCTTCAGCTGCGCCTTGGGGCGATCACGTTTGCGGGCGGCGAGCGCGTCCTCGCCCGCATCCGGCAACCAATCGATCACGATCGCATCCGCGCGTCGCCAGTAGGACGACACTTGCAGGATCGCCGGCCCTGAAAGTCCGCGATGCGTAAACAACGCCGCCTCGCGGAACGCCGCCTTGCCCGCGCGCGCGCTGACCTCGGCGCTGACGCCGCTCAACGCGCGCATCCAAACGAGATCGCTTTCACCAAAGGTGAGCGGCACGAGGCCGGGGCGGGTTTCAGTGACCGGAACGCCGAATTGCTTGGCGATGTCGAACGCAAACGCGCTGGCGCCGAGTTTCGGAATCGAGAGCCCGCCCGTCGCAATCGTCAGCGTCTCGCTCTCGAACGCGCCTTGGCTGGTCTCCACCACAAAGCGCTCGCCGCGCCGCACGGCGCTCACCGAACATCCCGTGCGAATCTCCACGCCAACCGCCGCGCATTCGTCCAGCAGCATGCGCACGATCTTCTGCGACGAGCGCGGGCCTTCGCAGAAGAGCTGCCCCAGCGTCTTCTCGTAGAACGCAATGCCGTGCTTGCGCACCAGCGCGATGAAATCGTGCTGTGTATGCCGCGCCAGCGCCGAGCGGGCGAAATGCGGGTTGGCGGAGATGAAGCGATCCGGCGCCGTGTGCAGATTGGTGAAATTGCAGCGCCCGCCGCCGGAGATCAGGATTTTCGCGCCGACCTCGCCATTGTGCTCGGCCACCAGCACCCGCCGCCCGCGCCGCCCAGCGTGAAGCGCCGCGTAAAGCCCAGCCGCGCCGCCGCCGATGATGATGCTTTCGTAAGACACTCAGGCGTTATGCGCGTCCATTCCCTCCCCGCAAGGGGAGGGTGTCAGCTTGCGCGGAGCGGAAGCTGACGGGTGGGGTGGAAGCGCGGTGCTTTCGGGCGATAGCGCCGCCGCCCCACCCGTCGCTTCGCGACACCCTCCCCTTGCGGGGAGGGATTGGCGCTATTTCCGCTCGTACTGCACCCAAGCGCCATTCTGCGCATAGTCTGGCGCCAGCATGTCCGCGATCGTTGGCGCGACGTCTTCCGGCGTCGGCAGCGTCATCGGGTCTTCGCCGGGAAAAGCCTTTGCGCGCATCGCCGTGCGTGTCGGGCCGGGATTGAACATGTTCGCCTTCATCGGCGTCACGTTGTTCAGCTCCGCCGCGTACGAGGTCACCATCGCATCGAGTGCGGCTTTGCTGGCGGCGTAGGGCGCCCAATACGCTTTCGGATTGCGCGACGCGCCGGAGGTGACGAACACCGCACGCCCTGCATCGGATTCGCGCAGCAGCGGATGCATCGCTCGGATCAAACGCTGATTGGCCATGAAGTTGACCGCCATGACCTCGTCCATGATCGCCGGCGTCGCCTGATGCGCCGGCGTCAGCGAGCCGAGCGCGCCGGCGCAGGCCGCAAGCCCATCCAGCTTGCCGAAGCGCTCGAACAAAGCCGCGCCAAGCTGATCGATCGCCGCGTAATCGCGCAGATCGAGTGGGACCAGCGTCGCCTCGCCGCCGACGCCTTTGATGCGGTCGTCCAATTGCTCCAGCGCCTTTTGCGCCCGCGCCACCGCGACCACGCGCCAGCCGCGCCGCGCCAGTTCAAGCGCCACAGCGCGGCCAATGCCACGCGACGCGCCGGTGACCAGCGCGATCCGCCCTTGGCCCGCGCTCATTCCGCCGCCGTTTCCGCCAGCAATGAGAGTTGGAAATCCCGCGACGCCCGGTCGGTCGAGTGATCGAGCAGCGGCGTCGGGTAGTCGCCGGTGAAGGCGTGGTCAGTGAATTGCGGGTTCTGCGCGTTGCGCACCCCCGCACCCATGGCCGCGTAGAGCCCATCAACCGAGAGGAACCCAAGCGAGTCGACGCCGAGCTCCTTGCGCATCTCTTCCAGCGTCTTCTGCGCCGCCATCAGCTGATCGACGCTCGGCATGTCGATGCCGTAGAAGTCCGGAAATTTGATCGGCGGCGAGGCGCTGCGGAAGTGGACTTCCTTGGCCCCCGCTTCGCGCACCATGTGCACGATCTTCTGCGAGGTGGTGCCGCGCACGATGGAATCATCCACCAGCACCACGCGCTTGCCTTTCAGCACCGTGTGGTTGGCCGAGTGCTTCAAGCGCACGCCGAGCGCGCGGATTTCCTGCTTCGGCTGAATAAAGGTGCGGCCGACATAGTGATTGCGGATGATGCCGAGCTCGTACGGGATGCCGCTCTGCGCCGCGAACCCCATCGCCGCCGGCACGCCCGAATCCGGCACCGGCACGATAACGTCAGCGTCGACGCCGGTTTCCTCCGCCAACCGCACGCCCATGCGCTTGCGGATGTCGTAAACCGAGCGGCCGTCGATCACCGAGTCCGGCCGCGCGAAATACACAAACTCGAATATGCACGGCCGCGCCGCTTGGCGCGGGAACGGGAAGTGGCTCTCAATGTGGGCCTTGCCGTTGACGCGGCTGACCACAACCACTTCGCCCGGCTCGATCGAGCGCACGAACTTCGCCCCGATCATGTCGAGCGCGCAGGTTTCGGAGGCGAGGATCGGGGCGCCGTTGCGATCGCCCAGCACAAGCGGGCGGATGCCGATCGGATCGCGCGCGCCGATCATCATGTTGGTGGTCAGGCACACGAGCGCGTAGGCGCCCTGAATGTCGTGCAGCGCTTCAACGAAACGCTTGGCCACCTTGGCCTTCTTGGAGCGGGCGATCAGCTGCAGAATGCACTCGGTGTCGGACGTCGACTGGAAGATTGCGCCGCCATCGACCAAGCGCTCGCGCAGATCGCGTGCATTGGTGAGGTTGCCGTTGTGGGCGATGGCGAAGCCGCCGAGCGCGAGATCGGCGAACAGCGGCTGAACGTTGCGCAGAATGGTGCCGCCGGAGGTGGCGTAGCGTGTGTGGCCGATGGCGGAATTGCCGGGCAGGCGCTTTGGCACATCGGCGCCTGAGAAATGCTCACCGACCAGGCCGAGATAGCGTTCGTGATGAAAGCGGCCGTCATAGCTGACGATGCCGCAGCCTTCCTGGCCCCGGTGCTGCAGACCGTGCAGGCCAAGCGCGGTGAGGACCGACGCATCCTCCGAGCCGAAGACACCAAAAACCCCGCACTCTTCGCGGGGCTTATCGTCGTGCTCCCATTTATCAGCGGGGTCCGCCGGCGCCGTCTGAAAGTGGAGAGAGGGGCGCTCGGCGGTCATGTCATCCTCAGGGTTGCGACGGCGTCGGTTCTGCTGCGGGTTCCGCTGGCGGTGTAGCCGGCGGTATCGGCGCCGACTCGCCCTTCTGACGATTGATTATATCACGTGCGCGGTCGCCAGCCTGCGGGAGAACTGCACCCAGAGCCGACGCCACGCCGCTATATATGGGGTAGGTGCGCGCACAACGAATAGCCGCCTGCAGCGGATCGTAAGTAGCGCGACATTGTGTCGGGTCTGACGGCGGCCGCAGCGGCGTGTTCGGGTCAGCCGTCTGGCGCATGAGCAATACCAGCAGCGAAACGACCACAACCCCGCGCAGGATGCCGAAGGCGAGCCCGGCGGCCCGGTCGAAGGAGCCGATCTCGGTCGATTGGTGTGCGGTTTTCGCCACCGTGGACACGATCACCGTGATGACCACGAACACGATCAGGAAGATCAGCAGGCCCGCCGCGGTCGCCGCCAGCCAGCCCGAAAGCGGCGTGAAACTTTCCAGCAGCGGCGCGCCCATGCGGGCGAAGAACACGCCGGCAATGGCGCCGCCGATAAACGCGATGATCGAGAAGACTTCGCGGATGAGGCCGCGGGCGAAGGCCATCACCCCCGATAGGCCCAGCACCACCAGAGCCGCGAAATCGAACCAGGTTAAGCCAAGGTCCATCGGTCGCTCCCCTCAGGCAGGCATTCGGCCCGCCATCCCACGCCCAGGTTTCGTGAACCGTGCGTCATAGTGCAAGGGCATAGACCTGCTCGGGGGCGAAAAAAAGCCCGAACCCGCAGGCGCGATTCATGAGGCGCGCGGGCGACAATCGTGGATAGGCGCGGGGGCTATCCAGCATTTTCGGCCCGAAAGCCCCGCACTTTCAACGACCCGGCCAAAATCAATCCGACCGACTGCCGGCGGCCTTAAACTCCTCCCCATGACCCCAATCCGATCCACCCCCATAACCAAGCATCGCCTCGCCAGGCTCATCGCCTGGGCGTTGGCGATGTTGGCGTGGATCGGCGCGATGCTGTTCGCGGACACCTCCGCGCGTCCGAACCGCCGTCACATTCGGCGGCGTTATTCTCAACTCTCGCTGCAGCCGATGGCGCGCATGGTGGCGCGGCTCATCTTCCTGCGCGCGACGCAGCTCATCCCCATGCCGGCCTTGCGCCGCCGCAGCATACGCGTTTCAGCCGCGCCCGGTTTTCGCAAGCGCGTCCAGCCGCGCCAGCTCGTGCGCTCGGCGATCGGGGCTGCGGTGCGCAAGAGCTTGCGTCACCGCGATCTGCGCACGCGCCTCGCCATTTTGCTCAACGCGCTCGCCAACATCGATGCGCTCGCGGCCAAGCTAACGCGCCGCCTGCGCCGCCGCTTCACGCGCCTGGCGGCGTTGACGGTGGCGTGTCCGCCGCATGATAGCGTGCGCTGGATCGCGATGCCCGCGCCAGCTTTCGCCGACAGCTCATGATCTTTCTTTTTGGACCGCCGGCGCCCTCGCCGGCATGCACTGGTTCAAGGTCAAGCACCGCATGCCGGCGACCGCGCCGGCGGTCCAAGGAAAACTAATCCCCGCCCGCACCCAACGCCGCCGCGAGATCCGCGATGTGGCGCACTTGGCGCACCTCGACACCGGCGCTGGCGCTCTTGGTTTTCTGCGGCGGCGCAAACGCGCGCTCAAAGCCCAGTTTCGCCGCTTCCTTCAGCCGCAAATCCGTCCGCCCCGCCGGCCGCACTTCGCCCGACAGCGCCACTTCTCCAAACACGACACAATGCGGCGGCAACGCTTGATCGGTCAGCGCCGAGATTAGCGCCGCCGCCACGGCCAAATCCGCCGCCGGTTCGGTGATCCGCAGGCCGCCAGCTACGGAGAGATAAACGTCGCGCCCCGAAAACGAGAGCCCGCAGCGTGTTTCCAGCACCGCCAAAATCATCGCCAGCCGCGCCGAATCCCAGCCGACAATCGCGCGCCGCGGCGTCCCGTACGCCGTCGGCGCCGCAAGCGCCTGAATTTCAACCAGCACCGGCCGCGAGCCTTCAACGCCGGCAAATACCGCCGCACCCGACGGTCGATCGCCAGCGCCGCCGAGGAAAAGCGCCGACGGGTTCGGCGTTTCGACCAAGCCTTGCTCGACCATTTCGAACACGCCGATCTCGTCGGTCGGGCCGAAGCGGTTTTTCACCGCGCGCAGAATCCGAAACGGCATCCCGCGCTCGCCCTCAAAATAGATCACCGCATCGACCAAATGCTCGACCACGCGCGGCCCTGCGATCTGGCCATCCTTGGTGACGTGCCCCACCAGTATGACCACCGATCCGCTCTTCTTGGCGAACCGCACCAGCTCGTGCGCACAGGCGCGGACTTGCGCCACCGTGCCCGGCGCCGCCTCGACGCCATCGGCCCACAGCGTCTGGATGGAATCGACCACGACCACTTCCGGCCGCAGCGCCTTCAGCCCGTCGAGAATTTTGCGCAGATCGGTTTCCGCAGCCAAGCTCACCGGCGCATCGCCCGACTTCAGCCGCCGCGCCCGATCCTGCACTTGCGCTTCCGCTTCCTCGCCAGTGATGTACGCAACCGAGCGTCCGCTCTTGGCCAAAGCCGCCGTCACCTGCAGCAGCAGCGTCGACTTGCCGACGCCCGGATCGCCGCCGATCAGCAACGCCGACGCCGGCACCAAGCCACCGCCGCACACACGATCAAACTCGGAAATGCCGGTGGCCAAACGCGCCGGCGGCTCAGCCTCGCCGGTGAGCTCAACGAAGGAGAGGCCCTTGCTTTTCTTGCCGCCCACCGGCGCCGCGAAGGCGCCCGGCACCACCGCTCGGGCCGCTTCCTCGACCAACGTATTCCACTCGCCGCACGCCTCGCACTTGCCGGCCCATTTCGGCCAGATCGCGCCGCAGGCTTGGCACGTGAACACATGATCCGATTTCGCCATCTCGCCCGCCGTTCTGCCCCCGACTCAGTATTGCCCGAGTCGAACCGGAACATATATAGAACAGGAATGCCTGGGCAGCCAGCTCTGGCTGATCGGCGCCCGTCCTTTGCTCGACGGCTGAAGCGGGCTTTGATAGGCAAAGTGAATGGCCGGCGTGCGCGCTCTACACCCGCTCAAAGGCGAGCGCGACTTTCGTTGGCGCGGCGGCGATCCCACGCGCGTCGAAGCGCTGACCGACATGGTGTTCGCCTTCGCGCTGACGCTGCTGGTCGTCTCCAGCGCCCCGCCGGGCTCGTTCGCCGAATTGCAGGCGCAGCTCTGGGGCTTTCCGGGTTTCGCCGCGGCGTTCTCGATCCTGCTGCTGCTCTGGCATTCGCATTATATCTTCTTCCGCCGCTATGCGCTCGAAGATGGCTGGACGACGACGCTCAACGCGGCGCTGCTCTTTCTCATCCTCTTCTTCGTCTATCCGCTGAAATATCTGGCGACGATGCTTTCGGCCTTCATCGCATCGCTCGCCGCCCGCGCGCCCGAAGCTCCGCTCTCGATGGACGAGGCGCGCCTTGCGCTGATGATGATGTCGGGCGGCTACGCGCTGGTGTTCCTGATGTTCGCCGCGCTTTACGCGCATGCGGCCTCGAAGACGGATCAGCTCGAACTTTCGCCGCGTGAGCGCCAGCTCACCCGCTTCGGGCTTTGGCAGCAATGGGTGCATGTGATTGTCGGCGCCTCGGTTGTCGCAACCGCCGCTTTGCTTCCGCGCGGCTTAGCGCCGTTCGCGGGCTTTCTTTATTTCTTTATTGGCCCTCTTATGGTGGTCGGCGGCGTCATTCTCGCGCCTGATCCGAAGCCGGCGTCCCAGCCCTCCATGTAACGGCGACCCATGACCAGCATTTACGATTTCACCGCGCGCGACATTGAAGGGCGCGAGCGTTCGCTCTCAGAGTTTCGCGGCAAGCTGCTGCTGATTGTCAACACGGCGAGCCAGTGCGGCTTTACCTATCAGTATAAAGGGCTCGAAGAGCTGCACCGAAAATACGCGGCGCAAGGCGTCGAGGTGTTGGGCTTTCCGTGCAACCAGTTTGGCCAGCAAGAGCCGGGCGATGCGAACGAGATCAAAAACTTCTGCTCGCTCACCTACGATGTCACATTCCCGATGTTCGCCAAGATCGACGTCAACGGCCCAAGCGCGCATCCGCTTTATGAGTATATGACGCGCGCCAAAGGCGGCGGCCTGCTCGGGCGCAAGATCAAATGGAATTTCACCAAGTTTCTGGTCGGCCGCGATGGCCAAGTGCTGCGCCGCTTTCCGCCAACCGCAAAACCCGAAGCACTCGACGCCGTCATCGCGCGGGCGCTGTGAGATGGCCAAACCGAAGACGCCGCTGCTGACGGTCGATTGCATTGTCTTCGATCGCACCGATCGCTTGCTGCTGATCAAGCGCGGCCATCCGCCGTTCAAGGGCAAGTACGCACTGCCCGGCGGCTTCGTTGAGATCGGCGAAACGGTGGAAGCGGCGGCGCTGCGCGAGTTGAAAGAAGAGACCGGGATCGACGGCAAAGTGATCGCGCTGGTCGGCGTCTATTCCAATCCCAAACGCGACCCGCGCGGCCACACGGTGAGCGCGGCGTTTCTCGTGCGGCCGAAATCGACCAAGGTCATCGGCGGCGACGATGCGGCGTCAGCGGAATTCGTTGCTGACTGGCGCGGCCTGAAGCTTGCCTTCGATCACAACGAGATTCTAGCGGACGCGCTAAAGCGGCGGTGACCGATCAGTAGAACGTGTCCTCAACACTCCAATACGCGCCGCCGGTTTCCGGCGCGCCGGGGAAATCGGCGCGGCGAAGCTGCAGCCAACGTCCGCGCTTTGAGATGCGCCCCGGCGGGTCGCCTTTTTCCGGCACGATCCCATCGGCGCCGTCCGGCCAAAAGTCTTTTTCCTCGTACGGCTCTTCGATCCAGGCGCGGAGTTTCAGTTCACCGCCGACGAACAGCTCCGCCTTCACCCAGTTGCTCGCATCGATGCTGAGTTCGATCATTCCATCGCCTCGGTCGGACGTGAACAGAAGTTGTGCGCGATCGTTGAACTCGCCCTCGAAATGCCAAATCCGTCCGTTAGCATCGCCTCTGAACTCAAGCGGTTTGCTCAACCAACCGGCCAGCGTCCCGATCAGATTGATCGCGCACTGGCGCATCTCCCAGCCGTAAGTTTCGTTATCGACGTAATAGGGCGCGCGAGCAGGAGGTTTCTCGGCGGCGAGCATTTACACCACGGCTTGGATCGGGCCATCGGCGCGGCCGGCGACAAATTGTTCGACCATGGCATTGCCGCTCGCATCGAGCGACGATGTCGGCCCGCGCCAGACGATGCGGCCGTCGTGTAGCATCGCGATCTCGTCGGAGATTTTGCGCGCGCTCGGCATGTCGTGCGTGATCGAGACGGCGGCGCAGCCGAGTTCTCTCACCATCTCGACAATGAGATCATTGATCGCATCGGCGGTGATCGGATCGAGGCCGGTGGTTGGCTCGTCGAAAAAGAGGATGTCGGGCTTGGCGATGATAGCGCGCGCGAGGCCGGCGCGCTTTTGCATGCCGCCGCTAAGCTCGATCGGACGCACGTCCGCGAATTCGGTGGCGAGGCGCACCTTGCGCATCGCTTCGATGGCGCGCTCGCGGGCTTCCGGGCGTTTCACTTTGTCGGCGTAGATTAGGCGGAAGGCGATGTTTTCCCAGACGGTCAAGCTGTCGAAGAGGGCGCCGCCTTGAAACAGCATGCCGAACTTGCGCATCACGCGCGCACGAATTTCCGGCGGCATCCGGGTGACGTCGGCGCCGTCCACCAGCACCTGGCCGCTATCGGGCTTCATCAGCCCGAGCGCGCACTTCAGCGTCACCGACTTGCCTTGGCCGGAGCCGCCGATGATCACCAGTGAACGCCCCGCGGCGACATCAATATCGACGCCGTCGAGCACCTGGCGGCCGCGCAGCTTTTTCTTGATGCCGATGAGTTGGAGTTTCGCGGTCATCGTCTCACTCCACGAAGAACGCGGTGATGAGATAGTTCACCGCCAGAATGAGCACGATGGAGCCGACGACGGCGTTGGTGGTGGCGCGGCCGACGCCGAGGGCGCCGCCGGATGAATTGTAACCCTGATACGAACCCATGATCGCGATGATGAAGCCGAACACGGCGGCCTTCACCAAGCCCAGCACCACGTCCTGCGTTTCAAGAAAGTTGAAGGTGTTGCGCAGATACGCGGCCCCGTTGAAATCGAGACTGTTCACGGCGACGAGATAGCCGCCCATGACGCCGATAATGTCGGCCACCATCACCAGTCCCGGCAGCGTCAAGGTCGCGGCCAGCACGCGCGGCGCGATCAGGTACTTAAACGGGTCGGTCGAAAGCGTCGTCATCGCGTCGAGCTGTTCGGTCACGCGCATGGTGCCGATCTCGGCGGCGATGCCGGCGCTGACGCGGCCGGCGAGCATGAGGCCGGCGAGAACTGGGCCAAGCTCGCGCGTGATACCGAGCACAACAATGTTCGGCACGAAGCTCTCAGCATTGAAGCGGGCGCCGCCGACATAAATGTTCAGCGCCAACGCCGCGCCGATGAAGACGGCGGTGAGGCCGATCACCGGCAGCGAGTAATAACCGATGGCCATGCACTGGCGCAGGAACTGGCCGACGAAAAGCGGCGGCGCAAAACACGACGCGGCGGCGCGGCCAGCAAACGCCGAGAAGCGGCCGATCTCGCCCAGCAAGCCGATGAGGCCGCGTCCGATCGGTGCGAACGGATTGATCACGCGCGCACCCCAGTCTTCCGCACCGTGCCAGCGAAGGTCGTCAGCACTTCATACGAAGCCGTGCCGGCCAGCGCGGCGATGTCATCAAGCGGCGCATTCGGCCCGAGAAACTCGACCATCGCGCCGGCCCGCGCCTCGGCGCAATCGGTGACGTCCAGAATGACGAGGTCCATCGAAACGCGCCCAAGCATCGGGCGCTTTGCGCCCCCCAGCACGCCATAGCCGCGCCCGCTTAAGGAGCGCAAGTAGCCGTCGGCGTAGCCGAGCGCGACGGTGGCGGTCCGCATCTTTTTGGGCGCGGTGAAAGTCGCGCCATAGCCGAACGTTTCGCCGGAATTGACCTCGCGCACCTGCAGGATCGGCGCTTCAACTGTAGCCGCCGTTTTCAGCGAAGGATTGTCGGCTTCGAGCGCGCCGGAGCCGTAGAGGCCGACGCCCAACCGAACGAGATCGAAATGATAATCCGGTCCGATCAGCGCGCCGGCGGTGGCGGCAAGACTGCGCGGGGCCTTCGGAAAAAGCATCGCCGCGTCGGTGAAGCGCTTCAGCTGCACCGCGTTCATCGCGTGCCTTAAGTCGGAGCCGCAGGCGAGGTGGCTCATCACCAGCGCTAGCGACACATCCTTGAGCGCGCCCATCGCTTGGGTGAGCTCCTCGGGGCCGATGCCGAGGCGGTTCATGCCGGTGTCGATGTGGAGGCCAGCCGGGCCGCGCGCGTCCCAGAGTTTGATCTGCGCGACCGAGTTCAGGATCGGCGTGAGCTTGGCGTCCGCCAACAGCGTAGCATCGCTCTCGCTGGGGCCGTTGAGCACGAACACTTGCGGGCCTTCGCCAAGCGCGCGGCGCACGATCAATGCTTCGCCGGCGGATGCGGTGAAGAAGACGCGCGCACCCGCTTGCGCCAGCGCCCGCGATGCGCCGACGGCGCCCAAGCCGTACGCATCGGCCTTCACCACTGCGGCGACGGCGGCGCTCGGCGCGCGCTGTTTGAAGAAGCGCCAATTCTCGACGATCGCGGCGTGATCGACCGTCAGCCGCGCGAGGCGCGGCCTAGGAGCGGGCGGAGAGATTGCCGAATCTGGTGTAGCGGCTGTCAAAGAAGAGCTTCACTTTCCCGATCGGACCGTGGCGTTGTTTGCCGATGATGACTTCGGCGTGGTTGCGCACTTCATCCACTTGCCGCATCCACGCGATGTGTTCGTCAGTGCCTTCGCGCGGTTCGGTGCGCTCTAGATAATAGCTTTCGCGGTACACGAATAGGACCGAGTCTGCGTCTTGTTCGATCGAGCCGGACTCGCGCAGGTCGGAGAGCTGCGGGCGCTTGTCTTCCCGGTTCTCCACTTGCCGCGACAGCTGCGACAGCGCGATCACCGGCACTTTCAGGTCCTTAGCCAGCGCCTTCAGCCCTTGCGTAATCTCGCTGACTTCCTGCACCCGGCCGTCATTGCTCTTCTTGGAGCCGGTCACCAGCTGCAAATAGTCGATAACGATGCAATCGAGGCCGCTGGTGCGCTGTAGCCGGCGAGCGCGCGCTTGCAACTGGGCGATGCCGATGGCGCCGGTTTCGTCGATATGCAGCGGCAGGCGCTGCAGGTTCACGGCTTCGTCGGCCAGGCGCTCATATTCCTGCTTCGATATCTTGCCGCGGCGGATGCGGTCGCTCTCGATCTCGGCGGCGTCGGAGAGGAGGCGGGTGGCCAATTGCTCGGCCGACATTTCGAGCGAGAAGAAGGCGACGATGCCGCCCTTCTGCTGCGGCTTGTCGTCCTCCGGCGCGCGCTCCCAGGTCAATTTGTTACGCGCGATGTTGAAGGCGATGTTGAGCGCCAAAGCGGTTTTGCCCATGGACGGGCGGCCGGCGAGGATCATTAGATCGGACGGATGCAGGCCGCCCAACATGCGATCGAGATCGTCGAAATTGGTGGCGAGGCCAGAAACGTCCGACTTGCTCTCATAAGCGGCGGCGGCGGTTTCGATCGAGGTCGCCAGCGCTTTTGAGAAGGGTGAAAAGCCCGCTGACGCTGTGCCGCTTTCAGCCAGGGTAAAGAGCGTGCGCTCGGCTTCTTCGATGATGTCCTTGGCGTCGTGATCTTCCGGCGGATGCTCGGCCAGATCGGCGATGACATTGCCGACGCGGATCAGCTCGCGCCGCAACGCCAGATCGTAGATGAGGTCGGCGTAGGATTGCGCTTGCGCCGAGAGCGGCGCCGCGACCTCCATCAGCTTCATCAGATAAACCGCGCCGCCGATTTCCTTGATGCCGCCGTCGCGGGCGAAGCGCTCCTTCAGCGTAACGCCGTCGGCTAGCTCGCCAGCGGCGATCATGTCTTGGCAGGCTTGGAAGATGCGGCCGTGGACCGGATCGAAGAAGTGCTTGGCCTGCAGGCTTTGATTGATGCGGTTGTAGGTCTCGTTGTCGAACAAAAGCGCGCCGAGCAGACCTTGCTCGGCTTCGAGATTATGCGGGGCCACGCGCGGCTGCGGGGCGGGCGCGGGAGCGCCGAGGGGAAGGACGGGCTGCATCGACATCACGGGCATGGTGATGCGATTCGCTGCGGCAATCGTTTACGCGCCGAAACCTTGACGCCGCTTTTCGTGAGTCCCTCGCAACTCTTTGTTGTTGACGTGGAACGAGCGAGTCACTTCGTCTTTTGAAAACGGCTCGCGCCTCGTCGGCATGCGCGACGCCAGCTGGTCAGCGCGCGCCGAGCAAAATTTTTGACCCGAAATCCGGCGCGGCCGCGCCTTCGAGTCTGATGCTGCCACCGCCGCGCCTGCTTAAAATATTCGTCACCCACCTCGGATTGCACGAGGTGATTGTCGCTGCGCCCAGTCAGCGCGCGGCGATTGAAGCGTGGGCGGCGCCGGCGAACCTGTTCTCGCGCGGCCGCGCCTGGGACACGCACGGTCGCGGCGTTTACGCCATTGCGCTTGAACATCCTGGCCGCGTGTTCGCGCGCCCGCTCGGCAGCGACAAAGCCTTCAAGCTGGTCAGCGCGGATCATCAAATGAAACGGGCCGCCGCTCCGGAGAACGACGGCCCGTCAGAGTCCTGAGGTCGATCAGGTTTAGTCGCGCGCCGAGGTGTCGACGAAGGCGTTCGCGGCCAGGTCCTTCGCTTGCGCGTCGGCTTCGGCGCGATCGGCTTCGGCGGCGGAGGCGATGACGTTCTCGCCCTTGGCTTGGCGTTCGGCTTCGTCGGCCGAGCGGGCGACGTTGACCGAGACGTTCGCATACACTTCGGCGTGCAGGCGAATGCGCACCGGGTGCAGGCCGATGGTCTTGATCGGTTTGTCGAGAACGACGGAACCGCGATCGATCTTGGCGCCCGACTTCACGATCTCATCGGCGATATCGCGCGAAGAAACCGAGCCGTAGAGCTGGCCAGCTTCACCGGCGGAGCGGATCAGCGTGTAGGTAGAGCCGTCGACCTTGCCGCTGGCCTTTTCGGCCTCGGCTTTGGCTTCGGCGTTACGGGCTTCGATTTCGGCGCGGCGGCCTTCGAACACCTTGCGGTTCGCGTCGGTAGCGCGCAGCGCTTTCTTTTGCGGCAGCAGGAAGTTACGGGCGAAGCCGTCGCGGACGCGGACTTCGTCACCGATGGCGCCAAGATTTTCGACGCGTTCGAGCAGGATGACTTGCATGGCTTTGTCTCCCTTATTGAACGGCGAATGGCAGCAGTGCGAGTTCACGGGCCAACTTAATGGCGCGCGCGAGTTCGCGTTGCTTCTTGGCGGAAACGGCGGTGATGCGCGCCGGGACGATCTTGCCCTTTTCGCTGATATAGCGTTGGAGCGTCTTCACGTCCTTATAGTCGATCTTCGGCGCGGCATCGCCCGAGAACGGGCACACCTTACGCCGACGGCCGAACGGACGACGCGCCGGAATGTTCGAGATGTTGAACTTCGGGGCGCCTTTTTGAATCTTCTGAGCCATGGATCAATCCTCCCCGCCGTCAAAATCGCCGCCGTCTTCACCGTCACGGCCGCCTTCGCGGCGCGCACGACGACGCTCGTCGCGATCGCGACGGGCTAGAATAGGCGAGGGCTCTTCGTCGAGCTCTTCGACGCGGATGGTTTTGAAGCGCATGACGTCTTCGTTGATGCGCAGGAGACGCTCCAACTCGTGCACGGCCGGGGCCGGGGCATCGATGTTGATGAGGGCGTAATGGCCCTTGCGGTTCTTGCGGATGCGGTAGGTGAGGTTCCGGAGACCCCAATATTCAGTCTTGGTGGTGTTACCGCCCAAGTCTTTGATCGTCTTGGTGATTTCCTCGATGAGGGCATCGACCTGCTGCGGCGAGATTTCCGGCCGCGCGATCAGCACGTGTTCGTAGAAAGCCATTTTTTCCTCTTCCGTTAGAGCCGCGGCGCTCTGACCGGGGAAGAACCGGCCAAAACGATGGACCCCGGGCGCAGGAACTGCCCCGGGGCCGCGGATCGCGAAGGCGCGGAAAATACGCATTTCGGGCCCGGAAGCAAGGGGGGTGGACGCGTCCCTGGAACCTGCGAAATTTAGGCTATGCTGCCGTTGGAGGCCACATGAGAGCGAAGTCGCTGGTTCTGGTGTCGATCTTGGCCCTGTTACTATCGGCCCCCGCCACGGCGCAGCAATCCATCGCTCCGCCGCCGACTCCGGCACCCAGGCCAGACGCCGATGGTTTGATTTGGGAGGTTCGCCCGCCGCTTGGAGACCTGACCAGCTTCCAAATCTCAGACTACCGCATGGTCGTGCAGCTTGGTCGTGCCCCGAGGCGTGGTGTACGAGCTGAAGGGGGCGAATGCCTCTGAGGCGTCATCGGGGAATCGCCGGT
>Ga0163146_10000444_pt1 | contig 58395 bp, 51 predicted proteins | sample OliLakLV19MP7G1_FD_148648 | JGI IMG/M metagenome (GOLD analysis project Ga0163146, IMG submission 148648) | Freshwater microbial mat bacterial communities from Lake Vanda, McMurdo Dry Valleys, Antarctica - Oligotrophic Lake LV.19.MP7.G1 | ecosystem: Environmental > Aquatic > Freshwater > Lake >... | reverse complement strand
CAGGCCTGAATTTTTTCGGGATCCAGACCCAGGCCAAGAGTGTCGTAATCGTGTTTGATGTTTCCTTGAGTGTGCTGAACAAAGCCCAGAAATCGGGAATTCCGATCACGAAGATCCAGGAGGAAACGATGAAGATGATTGATGGTTTGTCCATCAACACCAAATTCAATCTGGTGCAGTTCAGCCGTTTTTATCAGCCATTGGCGGTGGAGATGCAATCGCCGAACGAAGCCAGCAAGAAGGCGGCCAAGAACTGGCTGGAGAAGGAATTCAGGACTGATGGCACCTTGCCGCGCTCCGTGCGCGGAATCAAAGCTCCGCAGGCCGGGGAGGACAACGGGATCTGTTTTGTGTTGGACGGCGTGTTGGCCATGCAGCCGGATGTAATCTTTTTGATTTCCGATGCCAGTTTCCAATCGGAGTTGAATCCCAGCCAGGTTCCATGGAAGGATGTTGAGGCCGTGGTCAAAAAACATGAAAAGGCCGGGGTTGCGACCAAAATCAATTTCATCGGTTTTGAGATGAAGCCGGAAGACAAGAAAGAGATGAGAAGTCTGGCGCGTGGAACGGACGGGACGCTGAAGGAGATAGGCAAAGATTGAGGGTAAAAAGCTGACACTTGAAAAATTGAAATTCTGAAACAGAGCGGACAAATGTTTTTGTTGTATGTAACTTTTAGTGGGTGCCTGGCGTCTTAACTTTAGTAACCATGATCATTCGAATTGTTTCCCTTTTTGTTCTGGGGGCACTACAGTCACAGGCTAGTGCATACGACCCTTTGACCCTTGCCCCAAGTCAAAAAATCAGCACGCAGGACGTCACCGTATACGACAAAACCCGGAACCGGGACATTCCCCTGCGGATTTATCTGCCAGTCAACTCAAAGCCCGCACCGGTGGTTCTTTTCAGTCATGGTCTGGGAGGTTCGCGGGAAAACAATGCCTATTTGGGACAGCATTGGTCGGGCCGGGGGTATGTGGCTGTCTTTCTTCAACATGTCGGAAGTGATGAATCGGTATGGAAAGAAAGGGGACGGCTACAGGGCATGAAGGATTTAAAAGCTGCTGCCAATACCCAGAACTACCTCTTACGCACGGAGGATGTCCCTGCAGTGCTCAATCAACTCGAACTTTGGAACAAAACGGAAGATCACTTCCTGGCTGGACGATTCAATTTGTCGCAGGTTGGGATGTCAGGACATTCCTTCGGAGCGGTTACCACCCAGGCAGTCAGCGGACAAAAGGGGCTCAAAGATTTTACCGATCCACGGATCAAAGCCGCCATTGCTTTCAGCCCGAACGTTCCGGCCGCAGGTGATCCGAAACGGGCTTTCGGCTCGGTTTCCATTCCCTGGCTACTTATGACAGGCACGGAGGATTCTTCGACCCTTGGAAATGCCACACCCAAATCAAGACAGGAGGTGTATCCTGCCTTGCCGCCCGGAAACAAATATGAACTCGTTTTGTTTGGGGCCGAACACTCCGCTTTCGGGGATCGCGCCTTGCCGGGAGAGAAGGGGGGACGGAATCCCAATCATCATCGCATCATCCTGGCCTTGAGCACTGCGTTCTGGGATGCCTATCTGCGTGTGGATAAGGAAGCCAAAGCCTGGCTGGACGGACCTGGATCCGCCTCGATTCTGGATGCGCAGGATCGCTGGCAACGAAAGTAGATGCCCCAGCCACCATTCTATAGAGAATACGACTCCTCCGAAAATTGAGCTAAGACCCTGCTGGAGATAGTGGCCGGGCGTCCTTCCCAGATAATGAGTCCCTCCTTGTTCACCAAAAGGGTTCTCCAGATTCGACCTTCGATTCCGTAGGGTCGCGGAAGGGTGAGAAATACAGGAATGCTTGCTTGATCTTCTCGCAAAAATCAGGACTATTACAACGATGCCTACATCCGGTTCTGGTGCTCCGTTGAAGATCACCAAGGAACTTCTTCTCGAGATTGGCGGTTGGCGCGCGATGAAGGAGGGCTTGGCGCTCTGGGAAAGCGGGAAGGTTCAGCAGGTGGCTTACGAGCCGCCGCTGCTGCATGGCATCGTCCAAACCGGAACCACCACCGTGAACGCCCGTCTTAATGTGGGCTACCGTCTTTCCGACGTGGAAAACCTCTGCTCCTGCCGTCAGGCCCGCGAGTATGGGACCGTATGCGCCCATGTCATCGCCCTTGGTCTGGAACATATGAATGCCCAGGGAACGGTCAAAGGCAACGGACTGATGACTCCCATCCCCCAGAACGGCAACGGCCATCATGCCATGCCTGTGGCCCAGGTTTCCGGCCTGAGGAGGATACGATACCTTTCTCTGTCCGAAGCGGCCGATACGGCCCAGCTTTTGCAACTGCACATTCTCCTGCCCGTCAAGTTGAAGGAGGCCTGGAACAGCGGTGAAATGCGGATCATCTGCGAAGGCTCGGTTAATGGGGGGCACTCAACTCCGTTGGAAAATTACATTGGGGAAGAAAAAGGAACTTATGCAGTCTCCGATCTTGACTCGCAGATTCTGGATGTCATCCGCCGTCTGAACAACAACGGAACTCCGGGGATGTGGTCTCTGGGCGCCAAGCAGTTCGGTGATTTTTTTGCCAGCCTGGTCGGGCACCCCAAAGTTTCGCTCGGGAAAAACATTCCTCTTCAGGTGCTTCGTGCCGTGCAGCGGAGCAGGCTGCATATGAGTCTGAAGGAGGACGGGCAACTTCTGCTGCACATTGAAGACCTGGTTGGAGCCTCGGACAACATTTTACAGTCAACTTCCGGCCAGTGGAATCTGCATGAAGGAAAGCTGGAATGGCTGAACGGGCTTCCGGCCAGTTATCTGGCCCTGCGACAAAAAGACCTGATCGTTCCCCGGGAACACCTCGCCCATTTTTTTCAGTATGAAATTTCCTACCTGGAAAGGCAGGTGGATCTGGAACTCGGGGCCGGATGCGGGGAGCTTCAGTTTGCCAAACAAAAGCCGGAGGTTCACATCACGCTGGACGGCATGCTTTCCGGACTGAGCTGCAAAGTGGAGGCTGTTTACGGGGATCGCCGTTATCTGGTGCAGGGCTCAGTTCCCCTGGTTTCGAATGACCGCGAAAGCTGGCAACCGGATGAGAAAAACCCCAAGCGCTATTTTATCCGGGATCAGGGAAGTGAGCAGAAAATACGCACGGAAATCCTGGCATCCGGTTTTGTTCCCGGACAACGGCAGAAGGAACTTTACACCCTTTCCAACGAATCCCGTGTCGGCTTCTTTCTCGCCAATGTTTTGCCCAAATGGTCCAAGCGCTGGAAGATTGATTTTACGGGCCGGTTGGAGGATCTTCTCGGCAAATGTGACCGCATTGAACCGGAAGTAACGGTGCAAAGTTCCGGAGAGGACTGGCTGTCGATGGATATCCGGTTCAAGGAAAGCTCCGGCAAGGTGGCCCTGAGCAATGCCGAAGTACAGAAACTTCTTCAGACTGGTGTCAGTCACCAACGCATGTCCTCGGGTCGTATTGCCCTGTTGCCGACGCACGCGGTCAATGAATTCCAGGAAGTCATCCGCGATTGCCAGGTGGATCAGGAGGATGGGGTCATCCGCGTTGACCGGCGGTATGCCTCCTACATCGGATCGGCCCTGAACAGCAATGGCTGGTCGCTTACTTCCAAATCGACCTGGATTCCGCCGGAAAACCTGACTGAATGGGAACAGGTTGAGCTTCAGGCAGAACTCCGGGACATGTTGCGCCCCTACCAGAAGAGTGGTGTTAATTGGCTGAACCACCTGGCCCGTAATTCCATGTGTGGTATTCTGGCCGACGAAATGGGGCTGGGGAAAACGTTGCAGACCCTGGCCTATCTGCAATACCGCCGCCTGAATAATCCGGCCCGGGGACCCCTGTTGATTGTTTGTCCGACCAGCCTGGTCTTGAACTGGGAGGATGAGGCGAAGAAGTTCACGCCGAACCTGCGTTGCCTGATTCTCCACGGTGCCAAGAGACAGTCACATTTTGCCGAAATCAAGGATGCCGACCTGGTGGTTACTTCGTATGCCCTGTTGCGGCGTGACATTGAAATCTACAAGAGTATCGATTTCGATGTGGCGGTTTTGGACGAAGCCCAGCAGATCAAAAACAAATCCAGCCAGAACGCAGCCTGCGCCAAGATGTTGAGGGCGGATTACCGCATCGTATTGACTGGAACACCGATTGAGAACTCGCTGCTGGATCTCTGGTCGATCTACGATTTCCTGATGCCGACCTACCTGGGCACGGCGGCTGATTTCAAGCGCCGTTACGAGCTTCCCATTTCCAAGCAGAATGACGAAGCGGCCCAGAAACGGCTCAAGCAGCGCGTTAGACCTTTCATCCTGCGCCGCACCAAGAGCGAAGTGGCCAAGGAACTGCCGGCCAAGTTGGAACAGGTGGCTTTCTGCGAATTGACCGAAGAGCAGAAGACCATGTATCAGAAGATCCTCGAGCAGGGCCGCCGTAATGTCTTCGAAAACGCCTCCGCCAAGGGTCAGGACAAGGACAAGAGCCGTCTGGCTGTTTTGACGGCGCTGATGCGTCTTCGTCAGGTCTGCTGTCACCTGAACCTTCTGCCCACTGACCAGCCGGTGGAGTGGAAAGAACCTTCCGCCAAGATGGATTACTTCCTGCAACTGGTGGAACAGGCCATCGATGGTGGCCACCGCATTCTGGTCTTCAGCCAGTTTGTTTCCATGTTGAAACTGGTCGAGGCCGAGCTGAAAAAGAAATCACTGACCTATTGCTACCTGGATGGCAGCACGGTGGACCGCAAAGGCGTGATCAAACGATTCCAAGGCGATGCGGGCATTCCTCTTTTCCTCATCAGTCTGAAGGCCGGTGGAACGGGCATCAATCTGACCGGGGCCGACATGGTCATCCACTTTGACCCCTGGTGGAATCCGGCGGTGGAAGACCAGGCCACAGCCCGTGCTCATCGTATCGGTCAGACCCGCATGGTGAACTCATATAAGTTGATTGCGCGTGGCACGGTTGAGGAAAAGATTGTCAATTTGCAGAAGAAGAAAATCGACCTTGTTGCTAATACCTTGGTTAGTGAAGAAGCCTTCATTCAGAATCTGAGCTGGGAAGAGTTGCAGAGCCTTTTGGAATGAAGATTGCTTTGATAGTGCGGCAGGCTCAACGTGGCTTTGTCTTCTTGCCCAAGGGTTAAACGATTTGGGAAAGATGCCAAAGCCGCATCCGTGTTTCGCACAGGAATCAGCACGGTGCTTTCGGGCCAAAGCACGAACAAGGCATCATCCGAGGTGGCCAGTTTGCCGTTTTTTCTCCTGGCCACTTCTGCCAGCCAGGCATCGGTGATCTGATGATGGCCTGTCAGGCGGGCGGGGTTGATTTGCGTGTAGGAAAAGTTTTCCGGCGGATAAGATTGCCAACGGTTCTGCCAAGGTAGGTTTTCGTGGCTATGGCCTGAGAACCGGCCATGGCGTAAAGATCCTCATCCACATCGATAGTATGGTGCAACGCTGCGGGCAGGAATTTGATGTGTTTCGGACGTTCTTTACTTCCCCTGTGTCACCCCCCATGAGATCCGCCCAACCATGACGGGCGCTCCTTTTAAAAATACCATGTAGGAGCGAACTCGTGTCGCGAAAGCCTCAGCTTTTCGCTCAGTTTATTTGATCTGAATTAGCTATAATGAAATGTTAAATAGATCAACTGAAAAGGCAAAAAAACCCTAAAAATGAGGGGCGAGAAGTTCAAAAAATCACTGGATATCAAAGTAACTTTTCAATGGGCGTGTTCAGAGCCATTCTTCTTTCACCGCTTCTTAAGAATCCTCTCTTTATTTCGCACATTTTAGCGTGCTTCGCGGGGAAAAACTTAAGTGGTTCCTGCTTGAGTAAAAACAGAGCTAAAATAAGCTTTCGGAATCAAGAAATAGCAGGTCATATACATATTCGCAAAGTAAACCTCCCCTTCCTGGTAAAAGAGATAACAGAAAAAAAACGCCAATGATCAATATTTCAACCGCAATCCGTCGTTCTTACATCCTGTCATGGTTCCAGACTTGGACCCTCTCCTTTTTGATCCTGGGGCTCACTTTCACCACCAGCCACGCACAGGTCTCCATTACAGGCGATGTGAACCCCAATCCGGCGGTCAACCCGACATGGAATGTCGGAGGGATTCTCTTCGTGGGCCAGTCCGGCACCGGCACCATGACCGTCGACACCGACGGCACGGTTTCCAATACGTCCGGCCGAATTGGCTTAAATGCTGGCTCGAACGGCACGGTGACGGTAAGCGGGGGCAACTGGACGAATTCGGGTCAACTCTTTGTGGGCTTTTTTGGCACCGGCATCCTGAGTATCAGTAACGGCGGCACGGTTTCCAATACGTTCGGCTTTATTGGACACGGCACTGGCTCGGACGGCACGGTGACGGTAAGCGGGGGCACCTGGACGAATTCGGATCTGCTCGTTGTGGGCAATGCTGGCACTGGAAGCCTGAGCGTGAGCGGCGGCACGGTTACGGCAACATCGGTTAGCATGGGCAATAACGGTGGTGCCGGGACAGTCAACCTCAACGGGGGCGTGCTCGCCACCGGTCAGGTTTCCGAAGGCATCGGCACCGGCACGGTCACTTTTAGCGGCGGCACGCTCCGCCTTACCGGTAACCAAGGGGATCTCTTCGCGGGATTTGAGGCAGGAGACGTGACGTTGGTGGGCGCTGGCGGAACGATTGATACGCAGACCTTCAGTGTGGCCTCGGCCTACGGCCTGAGTGGCAACGGCAGCCTGACCAAACAGGGCAACGGCACGCTCACCCTCACGGGCACCAATACCTACACCGGCGGCACCACAGTGCGCAACGGTGCCCTTACTGTTACGGGTGGCATTTCCCACACCTCCGCCACCATGACCGTCGGCAATTCCTCCGGCGATAACGCCTCGCTGAACATCAGCGGCACAGGCACGGTTTCCAATACGTCCGGCTTTATTGGCAACGATACTGGCTCGAACGGCACGGTGACGGTAAGCGGGGGCACATGGGCCAACTCGAACTTTCTCTTTGTGGGCAACTCTGGCGACGGCACCTTGAACCTCAGCGGCGGCACGGTTTCCAATACGCGCGGCTTAATTGGCAACGATACTGGCTCAAACGGCACGGTGACGGTAAGCGGGGGCAACTGGACGAATTCGGATCAACTCTTTGTGGGCAATGCTGGCACTGGGAGCCTGAGCGTAAGCAACGGCACGGTTTCCAATACGTCCGGCAGAATTGGCAACAGCATTGGCTCGAACGGCACGGTGACGGTAAGCGGGGGCAACTGGACGAATTCGGATTTTCTGCTTGTGGGCAATCGCGGCACTGGGAGCCTAAGCGTAAGCGGCGGCACGGTCTCGGCGACCTCGGTCAGGATGGGCGAACGGGCAGGAAGCACCGGCACGCTCAACATCGGCACTGGTGGCACGGCTGGCACGCTCAGCACCGATTCCGTTAGAGGCGGCCTCGGCACGGCCGTCGTCAACTTCAACCACACGGGCAACCTCACCTTCAACCCCATCCTTGAGGGCAGCCTCACCGTCAACAAACTCGCGGCCGGAACCACGACCTTAACCGCAGAGAACACCTACACCGGTGGCACGACTGTCTCCGCAGGCACTCTCCTGGCCAACAATACCGTTGGGAGCGCCACTGGCACAGGCCTCGTCAGCGTCGCAAGCGGAGCGACCCTAGGCGGCAACGGCACAATTGGCGGCAGCGTGAATGTTGACAGCGGCGGCATTTTCTCCCCCGGCAATAATACTGGTATCTTAACTGTAGGACCGCTGACCTTGCAAAGCGGCAGCACCACCCGTATGGAAATCAACGGCACCACGCCGGGCACCGGGCACGACCAGATTTGGGTCAACGGCAGCGCAACTCTCAACGGCACGCTCGATCTTCTCTTTGGCTTCGTGCCGGTGGTGGGAAACTCCTTCACCCTGATCCAGGCTAACAGTTTCACGCTTGCGGGGAATGCCGCCACAGGATTCTCGGACATCCAGACCAACCTCGGCGCAGCCCTCCTGGCCAACGTGGTCATTAATTCGACGACATTCAACATAGAAATTGCCCTAAGCCAAAAAGACTTTGTCCCCTTTGCCGGAACGCCCAACCAACGGGCCGTGGCGCGGAATCTGGACCTCTTCTCCACCACCGGAGAAGATCAGCCACTTATTGATTTCCTCAACACGCTTTTAGCGGGTCAGCTTCCCGGTGCCTTCGACCAGATCGCCCCGGAGGAACTGGCCCTGCTGGGAGAAATGGGCTTTGCCAATAGCCGGGATATTTTCCGTATCTTGAATAACCGCGGGAATGAGATCCAGAACAGTCAGCAATTTTCCAACAACGGACTGGGTTTCTGGGATAGCGGAAAAGAGTTCCAGCAAAACCTCTTTGCTGGGTCCGGTGACCCTGTGGCCGGTGGCCAACTCTTTGTTCCCAAGGCAGACGACAGAAGACTCGGATTCTTTGTCTCCGGCCAGGGCACTTTTGGGGACTATGATGGCGACGGCAACGGCGACTCCTATGACTTCTCCACCGGCGGAATAATCCTGGGTGGCGACTACCGCCTGACGGAAAACGCGGCGGTGGGTCTTTATGCGGGTTATCAGGGCAGTGAGGCTAACACCAGCGCCAGCAGCAAGATCGGATCCGACTCCGCCAAGTTCGGGGCCTATGGCACCTGGTGGCATGAGAAGGGAAGCTGGGTCTCGGCCAACATCGGCGGCGGCGCCCACAGCTACGACAGCGATCGTGTATCCCTGGGTGGCAACGCCACGGGATCGACCAATGGAACCGAGATCAACACCCAACTGGCCCTGGGGCAAAATTTTAAAGCAGGTAAGAACAAGGAGTGGACTTTTGGGCCGGAGGCGGAACTGGGCTATACCCATTTGTGGATTGATGGCTTTACCGAGAGTGGATCGCTGGCCCCGCTGAGCATCGGGGATCGGGACGCTGATTCCCTGCGCAGCACCTTGGCGGCCAAGGTCAGCTACGACTGGAAGATTCAAACCTGGACCCTGCGGCCCTATGCCCGTGTGGGCTGGCAGCATGAGTTTATGGATGACAACGGATCGGTCAATGCACGGCTCGCCAGCGGCGCGGGCAATTTCTTTACTGTCCAGGGCTCGGACATTGCGCGGGACAGCGTGGTGGCAGGAGCGGGAGCGCAGTTGCTGTTCAGCGACGCCATCTCCGCTTTGCTGGGTTACAGTGCCGAGGCCAACAGCGATTATGAAATTCACTCGATCAACGGGTCGATGAATTTTAGATTTTAAGTGATCAGGCGCCCCGGAGCGCTGGTGAGCGCCCCAGGTCAGCCTGTCTGGCTGAACAGGCCCAAAGGAGGGACTCGCGGGAGCAAGCGAAGCAAATTCACTCCGTCAACGGATTGCTCAATTTCCGGTTTTAACAGCACATTTATCATGCCTCAATCTTCAGTGCGGCGGAACCGAAAAAATTTCCGTTCCATCCAATTTCTTTTCCGGCCATTCCTCCTGGCAGTGAGGGCACTGGTTTGAGTTGAGCGGACGTGTTTTCCGGCAGGCGGGGCAGGGGAGTTGGGCGGGCCAGGTGTGGACTGAGAGGAAGGCGAAAAAGGCGGGCAATCCTCCCAGGAAAGTAAACAAGGTCCACCAGGCCTGTTCGCGCCTGGAAAAGCTATAGCGCCTCATGCGCCGCCATCCGCAGAATGCCGAGACGAGGCCTATGCCTGTGATGCCGGCTGTCAGGATGTAGAATACGTTATTTTTTGCAGACAGGTTATTCCATTCGGTTTGATAGGTTTTGCTTCCGTTCAACACACCGATATAAATCGTGCAGAGATAGGTTCCGTAGAGGCCGGGACCGATGCTGGGCACGTAGAAAAAGCTCTCCCAGCTTGTGCCATAGGTCTGTTTTTTGAGCGGAGGAAGATCCCAAGTGCCGGCGGAGTTTCCTTTGGAATCATAAGCCAGGACTTTGCCGGGCAGTTGCTCCTTCATTGGCCGGTTGGGATCGAGTTTCACATAATAGCGGCTGTTATCTTCCAGCTTCATCAGGACGATAGTGGGATAGTTGGTTTCGTCCTGTGCCAGTTGGGTCTGGAAAAGGAGGCTGCCGTCGCTCTTGTAGAATTCAAGGGTTCTTCCAGGGCTTGTCAGCAGGACTGCCATTTGGTTCTCGATGCTTTCCCGTGAAGAGCTGGAGAGTGTTGCCGCCGCAAGAACTTCCGAATCCCATCCGTTGTGCTTGAGTGCGATGACCTGCTGGTTGAGGAGGTCGATCCAATAAGCTCCCGAGCCGAAAAGATAGGTCTGGTCCTGGGTGTATTTGCCCTTGTGGAATTTTCCAGCGAAGCGGTCCTTTGGCGCAGGTGCCGCATCGGAAAAGCCCGTGGTGCCGAGGTAACCGTCGATGAGGTTTTGATCCATCGAGTAGCGCACAAAATAACCTTTATCGTCGAGGTAGAACCAGCGGCCCCTCTCGGTTCCCAGTTCGGGCTTGAACCAATGGGTGGCATTGTGAAAATCGTTGTATTCACTGCGTATTCCCTCGATGTCCCGATAGGTCATGCCCTTTTCATCAAGTGTTTTTGAGTAAAACTGCTCAAGGTCGCGAGGGGTAAGGGGAAGGGCCGTTCCGTCCAGGCGGCTGACCTGGGTTCCGGTTTTATCAGCCCTGACAAAGACAATGGCGCCGTCCTTCATCAGGCGATAATTCTCCTGCACATAGTTCAAACTGCGGGGCGAGAGCACGCTGACGAGAGACACCGTGAAAAAGAAAAGGATCGTGTACCCAAGGAATAGCAGAAGCGCAAGCGGAAGCGTCCTGAGTCGGCGTGAGACCGGAGCGGACGAGGAGATGAAGGCGCTGATCGAGGCGAGGGTGGCGAGCAGGAGGAAAAGGCCTGCGGCCAGGAAGGCAATGGATGCGCTTCCCACTACCTGACTCAAAATGAGTATTCCGACGCCGGCCAACAGAGGGAGGAGTTTGCTGCCCTTCCAGGCTGCCGATCTCATGGCACAAAGGACGGCCAAAAAGTAGAATGAAGAACCAACGATGATGCTGAGGAGGCCCGGAAGCGTCATTCCCCAGTAAAAAGGGCCGTGGATGGCGCCGGGTATCGCAGCCCCGAGACAAAGGACAAGATACGGAAGACCCATGGCCGTAAAGTAAAGCGCCAGTCCGGCTGAAGCTTTCGCCCAGAAAAGGGTTTTCAGTGAGACTGGGCGGTGGACCAGGAAGGCCCAACGGTCACGGATCTGCTCAGGAAATATCTGCAGGAACCCCAGGGCGGTGGCGGTGATGAACGAGCCGAAAAGCAGGGAGGTCTGGATCAGGGGACTGCAGATGGACAGGTAGGAGTTTTTGCCGCTATCTATTACCATGCTCCATGAATAACAGAGGGCAAGCGACAGGAGAACGCATGCGATCAGTGCCCATTTGAGGTTTTCACGGATTTCTTTCCAGAATAGCGCCTTCATTTGCTTGCTCCATTGGTTTGTAGGAAGAACGTTTTTTCTCCACGTTCGCCGACGTAGGAAATGAACGCATCTTCCAGGCCGACCTCGGTTTCTTCCAGGCTTTCCGCCCCAAGCTTTTCCATGAAAAGTCGGCTTTCCTCACCGGGATTCGCCACGGTGATCGACAGTTCATGGTCAGTGCGGAAACTTTGCAGGAGCCAGGGCCTGTCCGGAAGGGAAGGAGGCCTTTCCTTGAAACGAAGCACATAGGTTCGTATGCGGCTGCTGAATTCCTCGATCGAACAACGTGCGCGAAGTTTGCCATCCTGGATCACGGCAATGTCGTCCGCGACACGTTCCACATCGGAAAGAAGATGTGACGAAAAGAGGATACTCCGATCCTTGCTCCGCGTGACGTAGACCATGGATTCGAGCAGGCTGCGTCGCGCGACCGGATCGAGACCCAGGGCCGGGTCGTCAAGAATAAGCAGTTCGGGTTCGGGAGCCAGGGTGAGTGCCAGGCATAGGCCCGCACGTTGGCCCCGTGAGAGAGCTCCCGCCTTGGCCTTGGAATCCAAACGGAAATGGTGGATGACCGACATGAAGAGATCGTCGTTCCAATGGATGTAAAAGGCTTTCTGGAATTTGCGGCATTCGTCGACGCTCATCCAGCCGTAGACATGGTGGCCTTCCGCCAGGTAGCCGATGCGGCTTTTGACTTCCGGAGTGAGGTCGCTGCAATCACAGCCGAGGACCTTGGCGCTGCCCCGGGTGGGAGAGACCAATCCCATGAGGACACGGACGGTGGTGGTCTTCCCGGCACCGTTGCGGCCGAGGAGACCGAAAATGCTTCCTTTCGGGATGCTGAGGCTGAGGTTGTCGACGACACATTTCGTGCCGAAATAATGCGTCAACTTTTCGATGTGGATTACGGGTTCGGCCATAGGTTCAGTCCCTTCCGGGCGGGTTGTTTTTAGTTTTCAGGTTCCCCAGGGCGCTCTCCATCGCCTTGAGGATGGTGTCGCGGTCAAAATCCAGGAAAGCCACTTCCCCTGCAAAGTTGCTGATGGCGGCTTTGAGCCGGCGTTGGCGTTCGATGTCGGAATAAATTTGGCGTCTTTCCCCGACGAAGAAACCTTTGCCCTGGCTGGATTCAATGAGGCCTTCGCGCACCAGTTCGGCATAGGCGCGGGCAACTGTATTGGGATTGATGACCAGTTGCTCGGCCAGGGCCCGCACGCTGGGAAGGGTTTCGCCGGAGCGTAGTTTGCCGCTTGAGAGCATGGCACGGATCTGGTCCTGCAACTGTCTGTATAGGGGCTGGTTCGAGCCGGGTGCGATGTGGAGCTGCAATTCCATAACTGTGTTAATACATATGATACAGTTAGGCCTTTGTCAATTGGAATTGGAATGAGGGCGCACCTTGCCCTCTCCGTTCCTTGAGCTATCATTGCAGGAATGAACGAACAGGATTTCGGTATTTTTCTCGAGACGGACATTTCGGATCAACCCAGTCTGGCCCTGCAGGCCCTTTGGCATGATGGGAAGGGTGACTGGGAAAAGGCGCATGAGCTGGCCCAGGCCGCGAACTCCAAGGAAGGTGACTGGGTTCATGGGTTCCTCCATCGCAAGGAAGGGGATGAGTTCAACGCTTCCTATTGGTATGACAAGGCAGGGAAGACGAAACATAAGGGAACCTTGGTGGAAGAGTGGCAGGCTATTGTACAGGAGTTGCACAAGCCGTTTGGGACTTAAAACATTTTTAACAGGGAGAAAGCTGAGGAGCGCGAAGTTTTTACAAAGAGATCATGTTGGCCAAAGGACGAATCCGTTCATCGGCGGGGAGAGCCTGGAGATTTTCCGCTTCAGAAACTTGCGCCTTTGCGTCTTAAACACTTTGCGTTAAACTTCCTCCTTATGCTTCGGATTGCTGCGATTACCGGTTTGTTGGCGGTGGGCCTGGGTGCTTTTGGCGCCCATGGGTTGGAGCCTATTCTTGAAAAAAACGGAACGGCTGATGTCTGGAAAACAGCTTCTCTTTACCACCTGGTCCATGCTGTGGTTCTTTTGATTTTGGCTTTCCACTCCAAGCCGTTTGTCTGGTCTTTTCGCTGTTTTGCGGTCGGGATTCTGATCTTCAGCGGCAGTCTTTACGTGCTGGCACTCAGCAATCTGAAGTGGCTCGGTGCCATTACTCCACTGGGAGGATTGGCCCTGATTGTTGGCTGGTTTCTGTTGTGTTTTCCCGGAAAACGGGCTTGAAGTAACGGGAGTGTCACAGATTTGACATCTGGGGAGAGGAGGATAAATCCTCATGAAAGTGCTTTTGGCCGAGGATGATGCCGCCTCCAGGGCATTGCTGAAGCAAAATCTTGAGGAACTGGGGCATGAGGTCACGGTGGCCCAGGATGGGGAAGAGGCCTGGGAGCTGTTCATGTTGCGAAACTGTTCCGTGGTGGTGAGTGACTGGTTGATGCCCCGGTTGGACGGGGTCGGACTTTGCCAGCGAATCCGCCTTCATCAGACGAACCACTACATTTATTTTATTTTGCAAACCGCGCGCAGCGGGAAGGGGGATTATTACCAGGCCATGCGCGAGGGGGTGGACGATTTTCTGCCCAAGCCGGTGGACATGCAGGAATTGATGATCCGATTGAAAGTGGCCGAGAGGATCATCTCCTATAAATCGCAGATCCGGCAGCTTCGTGCCCTGCTGCCGATCTGCATGTATTGCAAAAAAGTCCGCAACGACAAGGAATACTGGCAGCAGGTGGAGACTTATTTCCACGAAGTCACAGGAGCAGATTTTTCTCATGGGGTCTGTCCTGCGTGTTACGATACGATCCTGGTGCCGGAGGTGAACAGAAAACCCGGCCTCCCCGGCCTGGTGGAGCGTATCCTGGGAAAAAACCCCCCGCCTCCGCCTGTTCCCAGGTCGTAAGAAGTGGAGCGTTCTGTCAGGCCACTTCGGTTTGCACGGAAATCACCTCACCAGGTTCGCACTCGACGTAAACCGTCATCGGGCGGCAACAGACATAACAATCATCGACGGTTTGATGATCGCCCTGGGAGGTGTCGATGGAGGTTTCCCAGCTTTCGCCACAGTGGGGACAGGTGATACTGGCAGAAACGACCATGGGAACAGTTTAGCGCAAAGGCGCCAAGGGTGGAAGGCGCAAGTGGAGCTCAGAAAGAAGAGCGGTTTATTTTTTTGAAAACTTGCGTCTTAGCTTCTTATGCCCTTTGCGTTAATATCCTGGTTCTTAACGTCCGCAGGAACCTTTTTCCGGGGTTTGATCCTGCAAGAACATCCAGGCTTTGCGATAGCTGCGCGATTCCAGGTAGTGGCGGAGTTGGGGGTGGAGATCCGGGGGTGGATTCAAAGAAAAGGTTTCCAATCCAGCCATGGGTGCGGCGAGATCCAGAGGCTGGTCGGTTTTCTGGGAATCAATGGCTACATAGTAGCTGTCGAGTGCTGTTTTTAAGTCGTCAAGGGAAGACATAAAAACAACCTAGGATATCCGCTGCCTTTTGGCAAAAGGAAGAAAATCCTGGCGAGCTCCCGGTTCTTCCTTTATTCAGGCAGGCGAAGGACAGGGGGGGCGCTCAGGCTTTGTTCAACACCAACTGGTGTTTTCCTTCTTTGTAGCTGGATTCATCTCCGCTGAAACCAGACGGGGCGGAAAATGTGGCGTGGCAGCCTTGAGGAACAAGGATATCGACTTCAAGTTTGTCATTCTTCAATTCCCAACGGATGGACGTTTGGCCCTGAAGTGTTTCCAGGGTTGCTTCGGCCCATGTGATGCTGCCGCCGGGACGCGGCCGGAAAAGGATATGCCTGTAACCGGGTTCCTGGGGATCAAGCTCCAAGCCGGCCACGCTGCGATACATCCAGGCTCCGACGGCACCATAGGCATAGTGGTTGAACGAATTCATGCCTTTGTCCTGAAAACCCTTTTGCGGGGTCCAACCGTCCCAACGTTCCCAGATTGTGGTGGCCCCGTTTTTCACCGGGAATAGCCAGGATGGGAACGTTTCCTGTTCAAGAAGTTTGTAAGCGATGTCCAGATGGCCATGTGTTTCTAAAACCTCGAGAATATAGGGAGTTCCCACAAATCCGGTGGCGATATGGAAGCCGCGTTTTTTGATATCGCGAATCAGCTCTCCGACCGCCGCAGGTAAAAGTTTTTCCGGCACCAGTCCGAAGTGTAGGGCCAGCACGTAGGACGTCTGGGTGGCCGAAGTCAAAAGACCTTCCGGAGTCATGAAACGGTTTTGGAAGGCCTGAACGATTTCGCCATGCAACTTTTTATAGTGGGAGGCATCCTCTTGATGTCCGAGTATAGCGGCCACGTGGGCCATGATGCTGATGTCGTAGGCATAGAAGGCCGTGCCGATGAGATCTCGTGGCGTGATGCCCTCGGTTTTCCCGCTGTCGTCCAGTGCAAGCCAGTCTCCGTAACCACCAAATTCATCCACATCGGGATGGGAGCGGATCAATCCTTTGCAACGGTGATTTTTCAGGAAATCCACATAACGCTGCATGGATGAGTAGTGGTCTTCGAGAATTTTGTGGTCGCCGTAGCAGAGGTATATCGTCCACGGGCAGATGATGTTGGCATCGGACCAGGCGGGACCTCCATCTTCACGGTTCGGGATAAACCCGCGATCGGGTATGACCGAAGGAATGCCTCCGTTGGGAGACTGGGCATCGCGGGCGTCCCGCATCCATTTGTTAAAGAAAGCCTGCACGTCCATATTGAAACAGGCCGTCCGAATGAAAACCTGGGCGTCGCCGGTCCAGCCCAGGCGTTCATCGCGCTGGGGACAATCGGTGGGCACTTCGAGAAAGTTGCTTTTCTGTCCCCAGACGATGTTGTGCTGTAGCTGGTTGAGCAGGGGATTTGAGCAGGCAAAACTTCCGGTGGGTTTGATGTCCGAGTGTAAAACAATACCCGTGACCTCCAAAAAATCGTCCCCTTCCAAAGCGGCGACATCCACTTCCGCATAACGGAATCCGTGGAAGGTGAAACGGGGTTCCCAGACCTCGATTCCGTCACCTTTGCAGGTGTAGTAATTGGTGGCTTTGGCCGCACGCAGATTGTCATAGTAGGGGCTGCCGTCTGGGTTGAGGATTTCAGCATGGCGGAAACAGAAGGTTGTGCCGGCCTTGGCTTTGACACGAACGCGGAGGCGCCCGGAAAAATTCTGCTTGAAGTCATAAGTCCGGGAACGGTTATGCCCGACCTGCAATTCCCGGCTGATGACAGGCTGGATTTGCTCGATGCGGCGGACTGGAGGTCCGATGGGGTCGACAGGCTCCGGAAAGGTGTCCAACTTGGGGCTCTGGCTTTGGAACCATGTCTTGTCGTCATAGCCCGGACTCGACCACGAACCCAGTTCAAGCCGCGCGTCATAGTCTTCCCCCATGAGAAAGTCGTTCTGGATGATGGGACCGGTGGCTGTTTTCCAAGTGGTATCGGTGAGGATTTTTTCCGAGCTGCCGTCCTTGTAGTGAAGTTCTAGAGATGCGCACAACGAAGGTTTGTCTCCGTAGAGTCTGCGGCCTATCCAGGCCATGTGACCACAATACCAGCCGTCGCCGAGAATTGCCCCCATGGCGTTTTCGCCCTCTTTCAAATAAGAAGAGACATCATAGGTCTGGTAGGGAACCCGCACGGAATAATCCGTCCAGCCGGGTGCAAACACGTGATCGCCAACAATCTGCCCATTGATTTCCGCCTCGTAAAGTCCCAGAGCGGTAATGGAAAGGCGGGCGGAGGCCAGGGGCTTGGCGATAATGAAGCCTTTACGAAAATAAGGGGCTGGAGCGGAGGAGCGGGGGCCTCCCATGACGGTGGAACATATCCAGGAGGCATCGGCAAGAGGTGTACTCATGAAGTGATAGTTTGGCGTGGATCTATTAAAAATCCTTGATCATATCGCCAAAAACAAGCACGATCCCGCCATGCCTAAAACCTGGCTTCTAAGCAGTGAGTCACATTTCCATGACTTCGGAGCACCGGTCACTATTTCCAGGCAGTCGAACCAGTCTCCCATGGGATCCCATGCGCATGAATTCGTAGAAATTGTCATCATTATTGCGGGTAAAGGAATTCATCGCACGGGAGAAATCCGGCACGAAATCCGGACCGGGGATGTCATGGTTATCCATGGAAAACGCAGTCACGCCTACGAAAAAACTGAATCCCTCGGGCTGATCAATGTTCTGTTAAAACAGGAACTGGTGGAAAATCTCGCCAAAAATCTGGGAAGCCTGGCCGGATACCATCCGCTTTTCACATTCGAGTCTGCCCGCTGGCGTTCCAAGGATTTTTCAGGACGGCTCCGGCTCAGCCATGGGGATCTGCACAAAGCCTCCCAATGGGTGGACGCCATCGAGATGGAAACCAGACAGGGTGGGGAGGGAGGTGCTTTTTTGGCAAAAGCATGGCTTATTCTTTTGGTAGGGTTATTGGCCAGAAGTTACGGTAAAGGTTCGGATGTATCGTCCGATCTTGATATGCGGCTTGGCCGCGTCATGGCCGCTATAGACCAAAATCCTGCGGGAGCTTTTTCCCTGAATGGGATGGCAACAAAGGCCGCAATGTCCGAACGGTCGTTTCTTCGTTATTTCCGCAAGGCAACCGGCTTTTCTCCAGCTGAATATGTGATACGGAGCAGGATACGAAGGGCGGAGGTATTGCTGTCAGGGGAGGAACAAAAAATGACCATTACTGAAGTGGCCTTTCGTTGTGGATTCAACGACAGCAATTATTTTTCGCGGCAGTTCCGCCGGGTTAACGGGAGATCCCCCCGTGCCTACCGAAATCACGGAGTCACTGGCTTTTCCCAATGAGGAGAGTTTCTAAAATTGAATTGCCATCTTGCTTACGGCACGACAGCGGCTGAGAAAACAGCAATGAAGCAGGAATTTGGTGAAGATGACGTGCGCTCCATGATCCGTCTGGTGGGGGAAGTGGCGGCTTTGGAGGGAGAACATGCGGCCAAAAAACGTTACTTGATGGATGGACTCTGCGTCTTGATCGATGCTGACATTTGGCTTTGGGGCTTGTCCTGTCAAACCGTTCCGGGGGCTCCGCAGGTTTATGTCAATTTTACGGCTGGTGGTATGAGTGATGAGCAGTTTCCGAGGCTGCTGAAGGCCATCGATCATCCGGACATGTCCTGGGTGGTTGCCGGGTTTTTCAAAGAGCTCAGCGAAAAAAGACCCATCTGGCCCGATTGCGGCAGTAGATTGTGTCTGGTGAAGTGTTTTGCCAGTCTGAAGCCTACTCCTTCGGGAAGAATGCGGATATCGCAGCGGTTTTTATGTCGGTCCGTCCTTTGGATGAACAATCGGGAAGCACGGTAGGAATCCATCGACGTTTTGGCCGCCCTCGGTTTACCCAGCGTGAATCAAAAATAGAGCCTATTATTTTAACGGAAATCCCCTGGATCCATGAGCAGGGCTGGCCCGAAGGCCGGGGAGTCAGAGTGCCGAAACTTTATCCACAGCAGCAGATTGTATTGAACCTACTCTTGCAGGGGGAAGACCGCAAATCCATTGCCGGACAACTAAAGATTTCTCCCAACACGGTCTCCGGCTATGTGAGGGAGCTTTATCAACATTTCGGGGTCAATTCCCAATCTGAATTACTGGCCCGCTTCTTCTCGGGAAACGGCGGCGACAAATAACTTTACCGGTGTCGGGAAAGTTATTTGTTATAGAACTGATCAACGTTTTCTCAATCACCCCTTTACCCTCTTATTTCCAGATTTCGTGCTCATTCGCGTGTTTCGCGGGTTCAATGCCACATCCCCCCTATTTTGGGGGATAGTCGCCCAGGCTCAAGTCTGTTGAGAATGTCCCATGGCCATTGCTTTTCATAAAACCTCTTGTGCTGAGTATAACGGGGAAAACTTTTTCATGGTTTCCTTGACCCCCAAGGAGCGTGTGGTGCTGGCTTGGATCTGAAATCCCCGGAAACCATCTTACTCTGAGATAGCCCGCTACATGGATATCAGCAACCGAACCGTGGAAAAGTATGTCGAGCGGCGTGACAAGAAAACCGGAGTCCGCTCCCGGAAACAATTGGAGAAATTTCGAGGTAATGGACTGATATAAGAGAGCCCTCCGAGAAATGTTTCCTAATAACCGTAGTTATAGGGCTGTTGTTTTAATGGAAAAATAACTAACACAACTTAATCAAAGGAAAAAAAGGTATGAAAAAAACAATCCATTTTTTATCGCGTCAAGACATCCGTGCACCAAGAAAAGAGAAACAGGCTTTTTGGAAGGGGAATTTAACGCAAAGACGCCAAGGGTTTAAGGCGAAAGTTTTTTTGAAAAAGAATAAGGAATTTGATTTTTGTATCCTTCGTAGCTTTGCGTCTTTGCGACTTAAACACTTGGCGTTAAAATCCTCCTTCCCCGTTGTCCTGGTGTCTTTTGCCCTGTTTCTATTTCTGACGCTTACCTCTGTCCAGGCCCAGAATACGACAAATCATGCTTCCACGAGTGTGGCCTCCCTGGGATTGGCAAGGAGTCTGGGATTTGACCTGTTTCATGGCCGTCCCAGGCACGGCTCTTGTACTGGTTCTCGTTGCTTGCGGGAAATTTTCAATTGATCCAAAAATCCGGAAAGCGGCCCGCCGGGCGGAAAGCCAAAGAAAGATCAGAAGGCCTTCCAATCCAACGGGTCAACACCAAACCTAACCCAGGTTATCTCCATGAAAAACCAATCCATTTATCGAAGCGGAGCAACGGTTTTTAAGAAAGGAAACCGGAAATGGTTCACCACGGATTTGCTCTTTGGCGAACGTTAAATTCGTGCTTGAAACCCGGATCATTCGCCTCGGCCCTTAAATTCTTTCGTTCCCCGCTGTAGGTTTTTTTTCTGCACTGCTTTTTCGTGGTACACGGTTGGCTCTGATCGTCCTCTTGGCCAATCTTTTGGTGGAATAGGTTGTCTTAGATCATGTTCTTTATGCTGTTTTTGCCGGAAAATCTTCGTTAACTCTCTAGGAAATAAGGGATTTAGGACTTTTCAAAAATTGAAGACATGGTTAGTACAAGGCAGGTTTTTGAATCTATGACGTGCTGTTTTTTAATGAGATCTGCCGCCTGCCTGGTTTTTCTGGCATTCATGGTTTCCTATTTGGGAGCGCAGGACTATGAAAAAATTAAACCCAAACAGGTTCCCCAGGTAACCTCCTCTGCTGAAATTCCCAGCTCCGAACCCAAAGTGGATGGCAGTGACAAAATCCTTGTTTCCAAGCTTATCGGAATCGTCTTTGTCGATGCTACGGCCAAGATCCAGTCCGCTGCACCGAGGATCCAGGGTGTCCAGGCACTCGGCATCGAGATCCTGAACAAGCCGACCTTTTCCAAAGTCAGCGGGCAATATCTTGGCCAGCCTGTTTCGATCAAGTCGATCAACATGTTGGTCAAGGACGTGATTCTTTTTTATCGGGAAAACGACCGCCCGGTGGTGGACGTGGTGGTGCCTGAACAGGACATCACTACCGGTGTCCTGCAACTGGTGGTGGTTGAAGGCAAGGTCGGTGAAGTCCGGGTAGAGGGTAACAAGTGGTTTTCCAGCAAGCTTCTGGCTGGTGAGGTCAAAACACGTCATGGGGAGCCCATCCGGGCCAGCAAGGTGTTGAATGATGTCGGTTGGCTGAACCAGAACCCGTTCCGTGATGTGAATGTGGTTTTCACCCCCGGGAGCGAACTGGGAACCACGGATCTTGTTCTCAAGACTGAGGATCGTTTTCCTGTCCGTTTTTATGCTGGTTATGAAGATAGCGGAAATGATCTGACCGGGGATGAGCGTTTTCTGGCCGGGTTCAACTGGGGAAATGTTTTTGGCATCGGACATCAGTTGAATTACCAATTCACCGGCAGTAGTGACGTGTTTGATCCCGATGCCGATTTCGAGAACATCCGGGCCCACTCCTTTTCCTATCTGGCACCACTTCCCTGGCGCCATACTCTGAATGTTTTTGGCAGTTTGTCCAAGAGCGAATCGGAAGCTTTGCCTTTCGGTCTGGAAGGTTCCAGTGCCCAGGTAGGGTTTCGTTACACGGTGCCTCTTCCCAATATCACCAAGCATTACCGCCACGAAGTTTATGCGGGCTTTGATTGGAAACAGTCGGACAATACATTGGAATTCGGTTTTGTCCCGGTGAACGCGACCACAACGGATGTCGGGCAGTGGGTCTTCGGTTACCGCTCGTCTCTCAGCGATCCATGGGGAAGCTGGTCTTTCGGACCCGAAGTGGTCTGGAGTCCGGGCGAATATTTTGGGCATCAAACCGATTCGGAATTTCAGGCGGTGCGTCCGAATGCCTCCAACGACTACACGTATTTCAAGTTTGATGTGGGCCGCGTCACCCGTTTGCCCTGGGACTTCAGCCTTTCCAATCAGTTCACGGCCCAGATTTCCAACTCGAACCTTCTGGGCAGCGAGCAGATGAATTTTGGCGGGTATAGTTCCGTCCGTGGTTATGATGAGCGTGAGTTGAACAACACAGATGAGGGCTGGATTGTCAGGAATGAATTACGCACGCCACCGGTCAGTATTTTCAAGATTTTCGGCTTTGAAAGCGTCAAAGACCAGTTGCAGTTCCTGGGCTTTTTCGATTATGGCTCCGCCCGCGCATACAATGGCGATGTCACCCGGCAGGACGGGTTGGCAGTGGGTTCCGAGACCTTGGCCTCTGTTGGGCCTGGAATCCGGTATAGCATCAGCAATTATCTTTCCCTACGTGCCGATTACGGCTTCCAGCTTAATGATGCGGGAAACGACAGACGTGATTCACGTTGGCATGTGGGTGTGATTGTCAGTTATTGAGTGGAATTCGCCAGCGGATTCCAGGAAAACGGGCAAAATCAGGATCCGCTGTGTGGATTTCTACGTGATATTCAAGTGACAAGACTGCGATGTGGGCATCCGCTGTCAGATTTCCGGCCACGTCTGTTTTTCGGATCAATTGTAAAAAGCTGGCCTGGTGGGTATGGGAAGTTTCGATCAGTCGCACTTGCGGACGTGTGAACCAGAATTCGATACATTTGGCGCTCTCGTCTGCAATCAGTGGCTGCACCAAAATTCGGTTCGAAGTGGAAAGCCGAAGAAATGCCCTAATGACGGCGTGGGGAATCCCGACCGGTTCGGCTCTGTTTAATAATCTTTCCCATCATTGTAACGAGGCGGCATGAGCCGGACCTGCTTCGTTGTCGGCGTAAAGGATGAGGTTGGCAGCCGGAATGAGCATTTCTTATCGTTTCCACGTAGGGAGAGAAAGGCGTCCATTTCAAAGTCGTCGGCCAGTTGTTGTAGGCGTTGGCGATCAATTCCCGCTTGATATCCTGATTGGAAAGTGGGGGTTTTGTAGGTGACTGGAAGTGCCACACTTGAATGAGAATGAAGACTTCGGCAAATAGCCTCGATCAAGACCTGCTTAAAGCTTCTGCGTTTCAAAGCCATTTCCCGGCGTATAAGCTACTGGTTGTCAGGGTCGAAGGTGACCGTGGTTCTCATGAAGGCACCATAGAATCATTTAAGATGCTTTCAAACTGTCGCATCAGGCTTTCCGTTCACGGAGTGTGACCACAAAACACAGGCTTAACAGGAGGGCTGTGGTGATCAAAGTTACGATGTAGCAAAATCCTTCATTGGGAAGGGCTCCCAGCCATGGTGAATTCGCAGGATAAAGCGTGTATCGCATGGCAGCGAGGCCGTAGGTCAGGGGATTGACATGCATGAGCCAAGCGATCAGGCCCTGGGCTCCCTGAACGCTGAAGAGAGCGCCTGACAGCAGCCACAGGGGAATCAAAAAGATGTTCATGATGGCATGAAAACCGTGGGTGGAATCCAAGGGCCAGGCGATGAGATAGCCCAAGGAGGTCAGCATGATGGAAAGCAGGGGAACGAGGATCAGAATTTTAAGAATCCCTTCCATTCCCACATGAAGCCCGGCGAAAGGCGCCACCAGACAAACCAGCCAGGCCTGGCCAGTAGCGAGAACGGCGCCGCCCAAAACTTTACCCAGAACAATACTGCCCCGTGAAACGGGAGCCACCAGAACGCCCTGCAGGAATCCTTCACGCCGATCTTCGATGATGGAAATGGTCGAAAAAATGGCGGTGAAAAGAATGATCATCACAATGGTGCCAGGGAAAAAGTATTCAATGTAATTGATCGTACCCGGGAGCGAGCTGTCCTGAAAAGATTGACCGACTCCGAACCCCAGGAAGAGCCAGAAGATGATGGGGGTGGCCAGTGCTCCGGTGATGCGGCTGCGCTGGCGGAGGAAACGGATGATTTCGCGCCATAGGAGACTTTTAGTGGCGGAGATGTCGACGGCTAAGTTGGAGGTGCTCATAAAATGGATGGGATTTTTAACGCCAAGGCGCAAAGGGTTTAAGTCGCTATAGGAAGAGGGTTTTTTAATCAGGTTTGAAGAATGTTTGCGCCTTAAAATCTTAGCGTCTTGGCGTTATACTCTTAGTTCTTCGACCAGCTACGTCCCGTTTTTTCCAGGTAGAGGTCGCCCAGGCTGGGGCGGGAAAGGGTGACGGACTGCACGCTGGTGTGATCGGCCAGTCGGGCGGCAAGACTGCTGGTTCGGGTGCGGTCGACGGACGCGGGAATACGGAGACGGACTTCGCCTCCGAGAATCTTGGGGTTTTCTCCCAGTTCATTTTTCAAAAGGAGGCTTAGGTCGGCTGTGTCGTCGGTCAGAACGCTTAACACCTGGCCGCCCAGGGATTCGCAGAGATGGGAGGGTTTCCCTTCAGTGATCAGTTTACCTTCGTGGATCAGCGCGATCCTGTCACAGCGTTCGGCTTCTTCCAAAAGATGGGTTGTGAGAAGGATGGTCATGCCGTCCTTGCTGCGAAGTTCCTGCAGGAAATCCCAGAGCTCAAGACGGATGCCTGGATCCAGGCCGGTGCTGGGTTCGTCCATGATGAGGATTTTAGGTTCGTGAAGCAGGGCTTTGGCGATTTCCACGCGCCGCTGTAATCCACCGGATAGTTTTTCAGCCGGATCCTTCAAGCGTTCTTTCAGGCCGAAGCGCGTGGCGAGTGCTTCGATTCGCTCGTTCAAGATAGCGGAGGGAATGGCAAAGAGTTTCCCTTGGCTCCAGAGATTTTCGTGGACCGTTAATTTTTTATCGAGAGCGGGGCTTTGGAAAACGGTTCCGATCAGGTTACGCAGTTCCCGACGGTCTGAGCGGTAGCTGAGTCCGGCCAGGGTGATTTCACCCTCTTGAAGAGGACGGAGAGTGCTTAACAGTTTAAAGAGGGTGCTTTTTCCTCCGCCATTGGGACCGAGCAATCCGAAGATTTCACCTTTTTCAAGATCAAGGGAGAAATCGGACAGGGCTTTGCGGTCGCCATAGGAATAGCTGAGGTCCTGGATGCGAAGGAAAGAGGTGGTCATAAATGAATTTATCGCAAAGACGCAGTGATGCGTATGTCGCTACAAGCAAAACGGTTTTTTGTTATTAAATAAATTGCAGAATAAATTGTATGTTTTTTTGCGTCTCAAACACTTGGCGTCATTGGCTTAAGAAGATTCTGGTTTTGGAAATAGGCGTAAAGTTTTTCCGCCGAGGGCTGGAGGATTTCGAGGCAACGGCTGCGTTCACCCCAGCGTGAGGAAAGATTTTCGGAGGCATTGTCCTTCAGGTTGTCCACGTTGAAGAGGCAGACTCCGGAGAGCTGGCCGACTTCGGGATCCACATCACGCGGAACGGCGAGGTCGAGAATGAACATGGGGCGTTGAGCGAGGCGTTGAGTGAAAGGCAGCAGATCTTTTTTGTTCAGGATGGGGTCGGGAGCGGCAGTGGAGGCCACAATGATGTCGATTTCACAAAGCAGACTTTTCCAGTGGTTCCACTCAATGGATTGCATTCCGTAATGGCTGGCAACACCCAGGCTGCGTTCCGTTCGGCGGCTGGCGCAAAGGACTTCTTTGACTCCTTTTTCGGCGAGGGCTTTGGTGACTTCTTCTCCGACTTCCCCGGCGCCGAGCACGAGCACTTTTTTATCCCAGAGATTGCCTACAAGACGTTCGGCTGTATGGACAGCGACGGAGGCAACGGAAACATTGCCCCTTCCTATGTTAGTGGTGGTGCGGGCTTCCTTGGCGGCGGAAAAGGCGGTTTGAAAACTACGGTTCAACAGGGGGCCGCAACAACCGGCGTCTTTGGCAATCTGGTAAGCGGCCTTGGTCTGCCCGAGGATTTCTGTTTCACCAATCACCATGGAATGGAGCCCTGTGCAGACCTCGAAGAGATGGCAGAGGGCATCCCTATTTTCGTGGGTGTAGGAGTGATCGAGGCCGGAATGACTGATCTCAAGAAAATCTTCGACGCTGGCCTGGAGTTCTTTGTGGGCGCGGGAGGCAGGCAGGCTGCTGGTAAAGTAGAATTCCACCCGGTTACAGGTGGAAAGAATAACCATTTCTTCAAAAGACTTATGGAGGGAGAAAAACTTCAGCATCGTGAGGAGATCATCGCCGGCCAAGGAGAGCTGCTCGCGGATGTCGACGGACATGGAGCGATGGTCAATGCCGATGCAGTAAAGATTCATGAATAAAAGTCAACGATAGGGCCGGGAGGGAGAGTTTCAAGTGTTCTGTTTGAAGCGTGAATTGATCAGTAAATAATTTTTAAGCTTTGGGACTGCTTTTGTTTTGAAAGCAAGGTTACTATACTCCATTTTAAGGAAGAGTTCGCCTTTTACTATGGAAAATGCCGCATCAATCTCCGACCCTTCCAATTTCACCATCCGTTGCGAGGGACTGCACCAGATCCTGGGATCGGAGGAGAGCCGGGTTCATGTTCTCAAGGACGTTTCCCTCAGCTTGAGTCCGGGGATGATCTATTCCATCATGGGGCCTTCCGGATGCGGAAAGAGTACCCTTCTTTACTTATTGGGTCTATTGGACAGGCCAACGCAGGGGAAGATATGGATCGGGGAACACGAAACCACCGGGCTGGGGGATGAGGAATTGTCCCATTTACGAAACCTTGAAATCGGTTTTGTCTTTCAATTCCACTTTCTGCTTCGTGAGTTTAGTGCACTGGACAACATCAAAATTCCCATGCGCCGTGCGGGAATCATGAGCGATGATGAAATGGATGAAAGGGCTGCCCACCTCCTGGATCTTGTGGGGTTGGGAGACAAACTCCATCGGCGTGCGGATCACCTCTCCGGAGGGGAGCAGCAGCGTGTGGCCATTGCGCGGTCATTGGCCAACCACCCGCGGTTGGTATTGGCCGACGAGCCCACGGGAAACCTGGACACGGAAAACTCCAAGCGTGTGTTCGGTATGATGCGGAAGCTGGCCCATGAAACCGGGCTTACTCTTTTGATCGTCACCCATAACTCCCGGATCTCCGAGGCTTCCGACCATGCCTTTGAAATGAAGGACGGGGTTTTGCTTTAAATATTCCGGACGACCTCCTCCATCAGCACTATACCGTTGCAATAGGGCGGACATCTTTATAGATTTTCAGGCTCGAAAGATTTCTATTTCATGAAATGGCAGCGCTACTGGGATATCATCGTTTACCGCACTTATGCGGAGCTTAAATCGGAAGCGCAGCTCAATTACATGGGATATGTGTGGTGGGTGCTTGAGCCCCTGCTCAACACCATCATGTTTTATGCCATTCTCACGCTTGTGTTGGAGCAATCGTCAGTCGGTGCCATCAGTTTTTTGCTGGTTGGTTCCATTACCTGGCAGTGGTTTGCTTCAGGAATCATGTCTTCGTCCAGTTCCATCTTTGACGCCGGTAGCATGTTGAAATTCATCTATCTTCCCAAGATTGTCCTGCCGTTGATCAGCATTCTGGCCAATACCTGGAAGTTTCTCTTTCTGTTACTACTTTTGTTGATCTGGAGCTGGTGCACGGGGCACTTACCTTCCCAAGCCTACCTCGCCTTGCCGTTGATATTGTTGCTACAGCTGGCAGTGATTCTTGGAGTCAGTCTTCCGCTGGCAGCACTGATGCCCTATTTTCCGGATGCCAAGGTGGCCATGGATGCCATTCTCAGATCCCTGATGCTGGTGTCAGGGATTTTCTTTGCTGTGGAGCAGGTGCCAGCCGAGTTTCATGTATATTTTTACATGAATCCTATGGCGGTGCTCATAGAGGCCTATCGGGCGGTTCTATTGCAAGGTCTCTGGCCGGATTGGGGCAAATTGGCTTATGTGGCCTGTTTTGGATCTTTCAGCATCATGGCTTCGTTGTTGATTTATAAACGGATAGATCTTTCCATCGTAAAGGCGATTCACCGGTAGTTATGTCCATGCTCATTTCATTAAACCAGACTGGCGTCTGTTACCGTAGGCCGCACGGCTTCTTCAAGGGGTCCCGTTCGGATTTCTGGGCGCTGAAAAACATAACGTTTGATCTGCACTCCGGGGAAACCCTGGGTGTTTTGGGTCGGAACGGTGCCGGCAAAAGCACTCTCTTAAGGCTGCTGGCGGGTATCATCAGCCCGGATCGCGGCGCACTGAAGATTCAGCCCGGGCTGTGTACCACGTTGCTGTCCATCGGGGTGGGTTCCCATTCCACCCTTTCGGGGCGCGAGAATGCGATTCTGAACGGCATGATGCTTGGGGCCACCAAGCAACACATGACGGCAAGCCTGGAAAGAATCAAGGAGTTTTCCGAACTGGGCGATTTTTTTGAACAACCTATTTATACCTATTCCAGCGGGATGCATGCCCGTCTGGGCTTCGCCACGGCACTTGAAGTGGATCCGGATGTTCTGTTGATTGATGAAATGCTTTCAGTTGGGGATAAAAGTTTCAATTTAAAATCAGCCGTGGCCATTGATAAACGTCTCAAATCCGGCAAAACAGCCATTCTTGTGTCCCATGACGGGGAGAAAATCAAGGAACTTTGCAGTCGTTCGGTCTGGATCGAACAAGGGGAAATTGTTGCCGTAGGCCCTTCAGAGACAGTGGTTCGTGATTACGAAAACACAATGTTCCAAGCACGCCTTTCTGTATGATCTATCTGGATGTCACCAGTGCCGCCAGTTCACCGGTCAATATGGGTGTTCACCGGACTGTCCGCGGGGTTTACCAGGAACTGAATGAGCGGATGCCTGCCAAAGTGCTGCCACTATGCTGGGATTTTTTCCGCAAACGTTATGGACGCCTGTCCGTCCGCGAGGCTGGATTTCTTTGCCACCCTTTTGCATCTTATGAGAATCCCCAGGGGGTGCCGGGTCGTTGGAGTCTGGATTCCTGGATGGCATCTTTGGCAGACGATTGGAATCGCAAAAGCAGGGGCATTGATTCCGGGGCTTTGCCCGGAGAAGGTGACATTCTGCTGATTCCGGATTTGTGTTGGGATTCCAGAATCAAAACATGGAAGGGCTGGACGATGTTGCCCGGAAAAAAAATGGCTATTTTTCATGATGCGATGCCCTTGAATATTCCCGGCCAGGCTGACAGCAATGACAAATTGTTCCGTGAGTATGTTTGTGCCCTGGGACACCTCGATCAGGTGATCTGTATTTCTGAGGAAGTCCGGTCGGATCTTTTGCGGTATTGGAAGCAAGATGGAGTTCCCGCCAAACCGACACCTGTAGTGACGTGGCCCGTGCCTTTTTCCAAGCTGCGTCCGGAGAACCCGCCGAACCAGGATCTGGCGCATATTATTTATGTGGCCCGTTTGAAGCTCCGTAAAAACCACCTGGTTCTGCTTGTGGCGGCCGAGATGCTTTGGAGGCAGGGCGTGAGATTTACCCTTGATCTGATCGGGGTTGAGGATGCCTTTTCTGATACCAGGCGTATTTTGAAGCGTGTCAAAACTTTGGCGGCTCAAGGATATCCCATCCAATGGAGGAAACATATCAGTGATGTGGAACTGAACGAGGCTTACAAAAATGCCTCCTTCACAGTTTTTCCGTCACAGATGGAAGGTTTTGGATTGCCCATCATTGAAAGCCTTTGGCACCGACGTCCGGTCATATGCGGAAGAAACGGTGCGATCGGAGAGGTGGCCAGAGAAGGTGGAGGTTGTCTGCTCATCAATCAGAACAATCCCGAAGAACTGGCTTCTGCCATAAAAAACCTTTTACAGGACAAGGATCTATATTCGCGTCTTTATCAGGAATCGGTCGAGAGGAAGTTCCGCAGATGGAACGATTATGGTCGGGATCTCGAAGCGCTTCTGAATTTTTGAAGGGGTTGTATGATTTTCGTGGATGTGACTGGTGCCTGTCTTTTGCCACTGCAAAGTGGCATCCCCAGAACCACACGTGGTTTGTATCGAAAACTGGTGGAAAAAAGGCAGGATGTCACACCCCTGGTTTGGCAGCCTTTTTACTTCGGCTACACCGGACTTACTCCGGAATCAAAACGTCTGTTGGACGATCCCTTTCCATCATCAGGAGACTTGGGGAAGGCTCCGAGTGATTCAACACTTTCCCTACTGGGGGCAGGATTCCGGGATGCCCTGCGTCGTCCCCGGAGGATCTGCCTGGGAAGACGGATGCGGGAGGAGGACTCACTCCTTCTGACATCCTTGTTTCCTGACAACCGGCTATTATTTCTTAATCGTCTTGTGCGGGAACCTGGGCGCAAAATCGCCATCTTTCATGATGCCATTCCTTTGTTGGATCCCCGTGTGGCTTTCTGGGAGAAAAAACTACATCTATCAACTTTGAGACTTTTGGGACGCATGAACCTCGTGCTTTGTGTTTCTAGAGATGCGGAAAAAGAATTGAAACGCCTTTGGCTGCGAGCCGGCATTCCCCATGCGCGAACCAAAGTGATTGTCTGGCCCGTGCCGTTTCGAACGGAGCGTCCGGCTTTCAGCCCTCCGGACGGGTCTTCTTCCCGGATTCTCTATGTAGCCCGTTTGAAAAAACTTAAGAATCACGAATGCCTGTTCAGGGCCTGCGAAATGTTATGGAAGGAGAAACTGGAGTTCACTTTGGAGTTGATCGGCTGTGAGGATGTTCCGGAAGAAAGCCGCGATATCCTGGAGCAAATCCGTTCTTTGCAAAAAAAGGGTTTTCCTGTGGTCTGGCGCGGGCACGTGCGGGACGAGGAACTTCATCGGGCCTATCAGAACGCGACTTTCACCGTTTTCCCCTCATTGATGGAGGGGTTTGGATTGCCGATTGTGGAAAGTTTTTGGCACGGACGGACTGTGATCTGCGGGAATGCGGGTGCCATCGGAGAAACGTCGGAGGGCCCGGGAGTGGTTTCAATACCGATGGGAACGGGGGCATTGGCTGCCGCCATGAAGCATCTTGTGACAGACAGGATTTATTGCGCGGAGTTGGCGGCGGCGGCTTACAACAGACCTGTTCGCAACTGGGAAGACTACTGGAAGGAACTGGAATCTGTTTTGTCATGAAGTCTGTGCCCCAAATCTATCTTGATGTCACTAGTGCCTGTCAGTCGCCTCTGAACACAGGTGTCAGGCGGATGCAACGGGCACTGCATGATTGGTTGAGTTTACAACACAGCTACACGCCGATTTACTGGCAATCCATTCGCTGTGATTACCGTCGAATCGTGGTGGAGGATAGAAACATTCTGGAGCGTGTTTCCTCCCCAAATCTGCGGGGATTGGCCCTGTATGATTCTTTTCTGCCGGTCCATCTTCCGGATCTTTGGCATGCGGGCCGCGATGCTTCTCTCTCGCTTGGATGGCAGCGGGGATGGAAAGAGGAAGACATAGTTCTCGTTCCAGATTTGCTGTGGGATAACCGGGGAACTTTTTTCAAAAAAGCCGGAGAAACACCGGCCAGGTTGGTGGGGGTTTTTCATGATGCCATCGGACTAAGGAGACCCAGGCAATCCAGAATAGATGCAGCATTATGCGCCAGGGGGGTGAAGGCCTTGGCGTCTTTCGATCTGGTGCTTTGTATTTCCAGGGAGGCCGAAGAAGACCTCCATTTTTTCTGGAAAAAATTCGGGCTCAAACCAACCATCACCCATGTGGCGCCCTGGCCGGTGCCCTTTCCCGGAAAACAACCTGAGCATCAACCCCATTTCCAGGCCCGTGAACTCCTGTATGTTGCCAGATTGGAAAAACATAAAAACCACATGCCTCTTCTGGAGGCATGTGAGCTTCTATGGCGGGAGGGGAGACAGTTCCGGCTTCGGCTGATCGGCTGCAATGCCTATCCGGTTTACTCCCGGCGGGTAAGGAAGAGGGTGCAGGCCCTGCAAGGAGATGGAAGGGATCTGACTCTTCAGGCCCATGTTAGCGAAGAGGCCCTGCATGCCGCGTATCGGCAGTGCTCGTTCACCGTTTTCCCTTCGTTGCTGGAAGGGTTTGGTCTTCCGGTCATTGAAAGTCTCTGGCATGGGCGCCCTGTGGTTTGCGGGAGCAACGGCGCCTTGGGCGAGATTGCCGAAAGCGGCGGTTGCGAACGTGTCGACACCCGGGATACGCAAAGTCTTGCTGCGGCCATACGGTTGTTGCTGGAGGACGAAAACCACTACAAAAAACTTTATGAGGAAATCCGGAACAGATCGTTCCGTTCCTGGTCCGGCTACTGGGATAACGTAATGACAGTAATAAATCGGATTCGTAAAAATTAAAATTTCTCCCATAAATAGTCCATGCCCGCAAAACATCGCCGCCCTGCCGTATTCCTGACCGGTGCCAGTTCCGGGATCGGTCGCGCTCTGGCTCTCCGCCTGATGGAGGAAGGGTATGAGGTCTGGGGAAGTTCCCGCGATAAAAAGAGATTGGAAAGCCTTCCCGGTCTTCATCCGCTCGAGCTGGATTTCTTAAAACCCGGATCTGTTTCCCTGGCCTGGAGACAAGCACTGGAGGAAGCCGGCAAAATCGATATTGTCATTCAGAATGCTGGACACGGTATTTTTGGATCAATCGAAGAGACGGACGCAGCCGATTCACGAAGTCAATGGGTCGCATTGGTGGAAGGCCCTTCACAGCTTCTACAGTTGGCGGCAGCGCATATGCGACCCAGAAACAAGGGTTGGATTATTGGCATCAGCTCGTTGGCGGCTGAGTTACCCATGCCGTTTTTCGCCCATTACAGTGCGGGTAAAGCCGCTTTCAGTGTCTTGTTGCAAGGTCTGTGGATGGAACTGAAACCCCATGGAGTGCGGGTGGTGGATTTCCGACCGGGAGACATTCGAACGCCCTTCAATGACTCAGTTCCACGATTACTCCCTCCAGATTCTCCGTATTTGCCGGGAGCCGGGAAAGTCTGGAAAAAAAGTTGCGCACTGATGGCCGTGGCACCGGAGCCTGAATTGGTTGCTGAAAGAATTGTCAGTCTGCTAAATGGTGGTGATGCTTCGCCGGTTGAACGTTGTGGTTCCTTTTTCCAAACTGTGCTGGGTCCTTTGGGGGTGAGGTTTCTGTCGAAAAGTGTTCTTCTCCAACTAACACGCCGATACTTTGGATTATGAAATCCAAAGGTGAACGAAAAAAACTGTTGATTTTGACATCCGCGACCGGAGCCGGGCATGACACACATGCGCGTGCCGCAACCGAATGGTGCTTGAGGCTTTATGGGGAAGACGTGGTTGTGCGGATCGAGCATGTATTGGAAGATTCACACTGGGTTTTCAGGGCAGGGGTTGATTTCTACAACCTTATCCAACGCAAGGCTCCCTGGGTTCACCACTTTTACTATCATCTGGTGGAGTTTCTGGATTTTCTGAATTTTGGGACAGTGACACTTGGGAGGGAGTATTACAGCCGTTTGTTGCAGGACTTTCGCCCGGACGCGGTGCTGAGTGTTCATGACTGCCTAAACCGGGGCTACTTCGAACTCGCTCAAAAGATCCTCGGCCCGGATGTGCGCTGTGCGACCTACTGCCCAGAATTTTCAGGAGGCTACGGATTCAGTAAAAACTGGGTCAATCCCAGAGGAGATTACTTTTTCGGGCGCACGGAAGAGACTATCCAAAAAAGTTCTGCCCGTCACTTGGGAGGAGGCCGGGCACTGGTATCCGGGCATTGGGCCCCACCTGGTTTTTACAAAACAGCAATGGAGGCGGAAGAAAAGGCTGAGTACCTGGGAAGAGAACTGGGTTTGGAGAAGAATCGATTCACCCTTTTACTATCAACTGGCGGGGCGGGAGCCCAGAATCATCAGGCATTGCTTCGTGCTCTGGAGGAGTTGTCGCCGGATCTTCAAGTCGTTGCCTTATGTGGTCGCGATGAAAAAACGCGTGCAGATTTGGAAGATTGGGTGAAAGGCCATTCGCAACTGGTTGTGCGGGCATTGGGGTTCAGGAGTGATATGTCATCACTGCTCCAGGTTAGTTCGGCGGTGGTAGCCCGTGCGGGGGCAACCACAGCAGGGGAAGCATTATTGTGCGGTTGTCCTGTCATTTTCAATGCGATCAGTGGCCTGATGCCCCAGGAAATACCCACTTGGAATTATTTCCAAAAACGCGGCATAGGGGCACGAATCTTCCGACCTTCCGCCTTGACTGGAATAGTGGATGGATGGATAAGGAGTCCTGCTTCTTATAAAGCCCTTAAATCCCGTCTGATGAAAGAGTCGGATACCAGCACTCCGGAAAAAGCTTTGAGACTTCTATTGGATCAGTGTCAGGCTCAAAAAGAAACTCGCTCAGAATCAGGCTAACCAGGCTGGAGTACTTTGTTCAAGATGGCCAGAAACTCCCGTCCCCTTTTCACGCTGATGGGATGGCTCAGGGCGGTGCATTCTTTTTCTATTTCTTGATCAGGACCGGGGGTCAGGGTAGGCCAGTCACGTAGCAGGCGTGCGGCCAGATCCTCCGGATCGTGCGGATCAAAGTAGGTGCTGCGTGGAGGTTTCTGTTCCCTGTGCACAGGGATGTCGGAGAGGTAGAGCCGCTTGCCCAAAGTCCGACTTTCTTCAACCAGCATGGACCACCCTTCGAAATAGGAAGGCTGAACCACGGCTGCGGCAGCCCTCATGATTTGAATCTGTTCTTTTCTGGAGAGGAGTCCCAGCGGATAGATGTTCGACTCAAGGTGGTGATCCTTGATGAAGTCCTTCAACTTTTGTCCATATTCCGGGCTGCGATAGTCATGATCCTTGCCGGTTAGCACAAGTGCGATGTCACTTATGCCGTTCTTTTTTAAACTTAGGATGGCTTTAAACAAATTAAGGTGGTTTTTATGCCGCCAAAACTGGCCGGGAAAATACAGGTATTTCTGCGGTAATTGAAAATGAACCAAGGTGGCCTTGGTTTTTTCCGAAAACCAGGAGCGTTCAGGTGTGACACAAAAGTGGTAGACGCTTACCTTTGCGGGCGGACAATCATAAAAATCAAATAAATCCTTCCTGGCATCCTCGCTGCTCACAACGAGATGGGAGGATTGCTCAATGAGGGCCTTGAAACGGGCGTCTCTTTCTGTTCGGTCCTCCAGATTGAAATATTCTGGTAAACGCCTGTGTTGAAAATCAGGAATCCAGCCGATCCACGGGATGGACAATGGGGCAGAGGGAACTTCCTGGACGGGGTAGATGATATCGATGCGCCTTTTTTTTAGGGTCGATTCGAAGGAAAGCCGCTCTCCGATGACCCTATCGAAGTTCCGGAGGAATCTTTGGGGAAAGGAAAGTGTTTTTGATCTGCCACATTCGGGATGATCAAAAAAATTAATGGCTTGAACACAGTTTTTTAAAGCCATGACATGAGAGGTGCGGATGTGGCGTGGAAGAAAAAGCTCGATTTGAGGCTGCAGTGATTCCGGTAGTGTTCTGAGATTCTGAATGATGTTTTCCAGGTAAAGCAACCCGGCGATCCATTGATCCGAGTACATCGTGTGGAGCCCGAGTTTCATGAGGATTCAAAAAGGAAATCGAGCCGGGCTTTCCAGACGCTATCGACGACGGTTCCTGGGCGGAGGTCGTCTTTGCTGATGGCACATTGACCAGTGGCGATGTAGAACCAGCCGTCATGAAAAGCAGAAACCGTTTTTTTCATTGGATAAGGGAGGTGTCCGATGATTTTCCATGAGTCACGGCTGAGATTGTAGCAGACGACCAAGTCAGAGGTAACAGCGCGATCCAGCGTTCCTCCCGCGATGATGACAAAGTCCCCGATGTGATGCACGGCGGTTTCTGTATGGGATACCCTGAGTGGCATGGGGGACAGCTCTGAGTATTCTTGTGTCTCCAGATCAAAGCTGAAAACGTTGTCATAGACGGAGTCTCCCGGTGAGTCAAAATTGCAAAGGTGTTCCGCGCTCCCGTTAATCGGTGGGACATCGCCGGCTTGCCCGCCGAAAACATAAAGCTTTTTATTCACGATCAGGCAGGGGGTGTGAGTCCGCCCTGCGGGCAATTCAAACTCGGGCCGCCACTGATTTTCCGTGGCCTGGCCGTCTTGAATGCCGAGGCTCCAGCATTCCCGTGCCGGGGTATTACGGTCAGGTTTGGAACCGCCCATACAATAGATGCGCCCCTCATAATACTGAATCAGAGGCATGTATCTTGGTTCCGGTAAGGAAGGCAAAAATCCCCACTGCCGGGTCTGGGTATCAAAGACAAAACAATCGGCCACCGAAGGCGAACAGTGGGCGCCCAGCTGTCCACTGACACTGAAAATATGACGTTGGCCGTCGCTGATAACGGCGTTGTGCGTTTCAGGCATTCCGGCAGGGATTTGACCCAAATCTGTCCAACGGCTGGTTTTCATATCCAGCCGGAATATTTTTTTGGACACCGTTGCAATGTCATTTATGTAACCGCCGGTAATGAACAGGTAGGAACCTATGAGAGCGCGGTTTCCTTCGACACACTTTTGCGGACAACGTGGGCCTGTTTTCCAGCGGAACTGGGTCGTTTCGGGATCCAGAGAACGGAGTAGTTTTTTGTCTTCCAAGTGGGCTCGTAATCGGATCAGGAAAGGCAGCTTGATCATTGTGGAAAGAGGGCCTAGGTGGGGTATTTTCACCAATTGATTATTGAATATCTGCCTGAGGGAAATAGAGACGACAAGTTATATATTGCAGCTTTAATTTTCCCAGCGGCGGAACACGAGTGAGACATTGCTGCCGCCGAAACCGCTTGAGTTGCTCATGGCGATACGGGGTTTGGCATCAACGGATTTCACAAGAACGGGAAGATCGGAAAAAGCGGGATCAAGCTGGCTGATTTTGGCGGAGATGGGCATAAATCCTTCCTGCAAGGCCAGAACAGAGAAGGCGGCTTCCATGGCTCCCGCCAGGCAGAGCCCGTGGCCTGTGAGGGCTTTGGTGCTGCTGATGTAGGGAACACGTCCATCGGTGAAGACCTTCCGGATGGCTAGTATTTCCGCGAGGTCTCCGACTGTAGTTCCCGTGGCATGTGCGTTAAGGTAGTCGACAGCGGTGTTGGAAATCTCCGAATGATCCAGCGCGGATTGCATGGCGCGGGTCAGGCCTTCCCCGTTTGGTTCGGGCGTCATCACGTTATAGCCGTCGGCGGCTTCACCCCATCCCAGCACTTCGGCCAAAATGGTGGCGCCGCGGGCTGTGGCTTTTTCCAAGTCTTCCAACACAAGTGTTGTGGCTCCGCCGGTTGCCACAAAACCGTCCCTCTTTAGGTCGAATGGGCTGGGAGTTTGTGCGGGATCCCTGCGCGTACTCAGCGCCCTCACGGAGGCAAAGGGCAGGAAGGTGAAACGGTTGCAGTCTTCCGCGCCCACAACAAAAACGATATCCTGCCTGTTCAGGATGATCTGATCGAAAGCATAGCCTAAAGCGTGTGCAGAGGATGAACAGGCACTGGCAAAACCAAGGACAGATCCTTTAAGTTTATATTTTGCTGCTAAGTTTGAATTCAGGCAGCCTGGAATGCTGGCAGGTAGAGCAAGTGGATAACAGCGATGAACGCCATCTGTTTCCATGACATTCAGGTTGTCATAGAGAGTGGACATGGATCCGGCTGAGGCGCACATCGCACCGGTGCGTGGATGTGAAACCTGGTCAGGTTTCAGGCCCGCATCGTTGATGGCCTGTTGCATGGCATAACTTGCGTAAACCACATGTGGGCTCATGGAGCGAAGATGGCTCCGCTCAATCCGGCAGTCGGTCGGGAAAGTCCAGTCTTCCCGGTTGGTTCCGGGAAAAGAGAAGTTTTGGATTGTTCCTGCGAGCCCGCAGACCCCCTCTGTTTGGGGCATATCGGGGAGGACGCCAATTCCAGACAGTGATTCAATGAGGCTTTTGACGACAGAGGATTTATCGTTGCCAATGCTGGTAACAAATCCCAGCCCAGTAATGACAACCCGCTTTTTCAAAACGTTGGTTTGTCAGTCTGCTTCAGGAAAGATGGCGGGTTCGTGCTTGGGGTGGAGGTCTTTGTGACCGTTTTCCATCGAGAGATCGCCGAAAGCGAGAGTAAGAGTTTCCAGACGGGCGACAATCTGACCTTCGATTTTGACCGCACCATCGAAAAACGAAAGTGGGGCGCGTAGTTTGGTGAGACGAAGTTCCATGCGTATTTCGTCGCCGGGCAGGACGCGTTTGTGGAAACGAAGTCCTTCCATGCCGACAAAAAGAAGCTCCTTGATAGCATTGGGCTGCCCCAACTGAGAAGAAGCCTTTTCGAGCAACCAGAGACAGCCTGTTTGGCCCAGGGCCTCACATACGATGGAAGCGGGAACAACAGGGTTATCTTTGAAATGACCGGCAAAGAAAAATTCATCACCTTTGAAGAGGTAGCGTGCTCTGACGGTCTGGTCCTGAATTTCAGCACTGTCCAGAAAAAGATAGGGATGTTGTTGAGGTAAAATCAAAAGGAGTTGGTCACGGGTGTAGTGTTTGATTTGAGCCAGGGTTGTCGGCCTGTTGTGAACGCGGTCGTTGATATAAGATCTGACATCTCCCAGTGTACGGATATTGCGGGCATCGTTGTCATCTATCCTGAAATCCAGTGCTTCTTCAATCGACATGACAATTTCCAGCATGGTCAGGGAATCAATGCCCAGATCCTCAATCAGGCGGATGGAGTCGGGCCTTTCCTGTAATGGAACTGAATGCTCAGGAGGGAGATAACGTTCTATGATTCCATGAACAGCGGGTATTACTTCCGCGATGTCGCCTTCTTTGCGGAATTTAAGGATGGAATCCAGAGTTTCCTTTGAATTTCTTTTAAATGACTCCCTGAGTCGTTCCTCCTGGTTTGGTTCGAATGGTTTGATGGCGTTCACAATAACAGATTCAGGTTCAAAGATTTCTGGAAATGGTGGGCATTACCCCATACTTTTCCAATGCTTTTTTCAAGGCGTCCAGAAATTGATCGATTTGTTGCCTGGTGTGAAGGGCAGTCATGGCGGTGCGGATGAGATCCTTCCCGGCAGGAACACCGGGGGAAATGGCCATAACGGTAAAAAATCCCTGTTCCCAGAGTGAGGACCAGATCATATAGCATTTTTCCTTATCACCCAGGACAATGGGGAATCCGGCGCTGGGACTTTCCCAGAAATCAACCCCGAGAGACTGGAGTCCCTGCCTGTAATAGGAACAGTTATCAAGGAGGCGCTGGTAATGCTCCGGTTCTTTTTGCATGATGCGCAGGGAAGCCAGGGCTGCGGCCGCTTGTGCGGGAGGCAGGGCGGAACTGAAAATAATCTGCCTGCAGTTGGAGCGGAGATATTCGATGATGTCCCGGCTGGCGGCGATGAATCCTCCCGTGCTGGCCAGAGCCTTGGAAAAGCTGCCGGCTTGGACGTCCACTCTGGCAGTCAATCCATGATGGTCGACTGTGCCCCGGCCCTCACGTCCCAAAGCACCCAATCCGTGGGCGTCATCGACGATGAGCAAGGCTTGGTAAGCTTCTGCCAAGGCAAGAATGCCCGGCAGGGAGGCGATGTGCCCCTCCATGGAATAAACGCCGTCGACGACGATGGCTTTGGCCTGATTGGCGGGCAGTTCTTTCAGCAGCCGCTCCAGATCAGACAGATTTTGGTGTTCAAAGCGTTCGAGGGAGGCATTACTGAGCAGGGCACCATCCCAGAGGGCGGAATGGATGCTTTTGTCGACCAACAGAACATCTCCCCTGCGGACCAGTGTGCTAACACTTGACATACAGGCAAGATATCCTGCGGAGGTGACATGGCAGGCTTCTGTGCCGAGGAAGGCGGCCAGTGCTTCCTCCAAATCGGTATGGTAGCGCCTGGAACCATTGGCAAGGCGGGAGCCGCAGGGGCTGGTTCCCCATTTCCTTGAAGCGTCCGCAGCGGCCTCCATGACTTCAGGATGCTGGCTGAGACCCAGATACTCGTTGCTGCTCATCATGATCAGCTTTTTGCCTTTGACCACAACTTCGGCACCGGCCACCTCATCAATGACGTGAAAGTAGGGTTGATACTTCAGGCGAAGCTTGGTGGTCAGGTCAGCAGAGCATCGGGCCAGCAAGGGTTTTTCTTGCGAAAAATAGCTCATTAATCCAGACATAGATAAGGTGCAGACAGGTAATTGTCTGGCTAAACAGGACTCGCTGGCAGAATCAAAGGATTGTGTATGGTGTTATCAGGGATGTGCATCGATAAAATCAAATTAATGTTTCGCAGCTTGCATTTTGCAGCAGCCAAGCATACTTCGCCATGACTTTATCCAAGCGACCAGCTTTTTTTTCATTTTTCCCGGGGGGATCGCTTATTTTTGTTGGGATTTTTATCTTGGGCACTCCGCTCAGGTCGCAGCCTTACCTTCCTGAGAAAGGGAAAGCACCGCCGAGCTATACCTTGAAGGATTGCCTTGAGCTTGGGTTGCGACACAACGTGGATATCTTGAAGGCGGAGCAGGAAATCAAAAGGTCCCAAGGTTTGGTCATCACTGCCAAATCAGTCCTTTATCCCCGGATCAGCCTTTCGGGACGCATTGAAGAGCGCAACGATGATGTCTTGTCAGAGGGGACAGACCCCAAACTCCAGCGTTTCCGGGATTACTGGACCGTTTCGGTCTCCGCCACGCAAAGTCTTTATTCCGGGGGTGCCAACCGCCAGCAAATTGCCATCGCGAAGCTCAAAAACACCACGGCTCTTGTGCAGTTCCGTGCGGTGACCGACCAGGTCCTGAGGCGCATCCGCTATGCCGTTTATGAGATGGTGGTTAACCAGGCCCAGATTGAGGCCCAGGAAAAAACAACCCAGCTTTTGGCCCAGGAATTGATCCGCCAGCAGCAATATTTTGAGGCGGGAAAAACAACGCGTTTCAATGTGCTCCGGACCCAGGTCAGCTTATCCAACCAGAAAGCCCAGTTATTTCAGGCCCAGTCGCAGTTTGCCTCTTCCCGGTTGGCTCTGGCCCGGCTCCTGAATATCGAATGGATTCCGCAGGATTCCCAGGCTCCATTCTCGGTGCAGGAAGAGCTTTCCTGCCCTCCTGTTCCCGCGACGCTGGAAGATCTGACGGCGCTGGCCCTGACACGCCGCCCAGAGTTGGAAGTGTTAGCATATCAGATCGAAATCGCAGAACGTCAAATCAAGGTGGACAAGGCCAGCAACATCCCCCGCATTGATGCCTTCGCCGCCTATGAGGCGCGAAGGGATCAGTCCCAGTCTTCATTTGACAGCACGATCAACGCCGGAACGCTCGGTCTTTTGGGAAGTTGGAACATTTTTGACGGGTTCAAGGGCAAGGGAGAATCCCTTTCGAGTATGGCAATCCTCAACTCCACAAAGATTTCACTCGGCAGCACCCGACTGCAGATTCAGAATGAAGTTCGTGACGCCTATGGACGCCTGAAGACCGCGCAGCTTTCCTTGCAGGTACAAGGGGAAAATATCAAAACTGCCGAGGATTCCGTGAGGCTTGCACAAAACTCCGCCGATGCCGGTTTCGCCACCCTGTTGGACGTATTGCAGGCCACCGTTGATCTGACAACAGCGCGACTGGAGGATATCCGTGCCAAGCAGCGCTACATGATAGCCTTGGCGGACCTGCAATATGCGGTTTCCCTCCAGCTTCAGGATCAGGTGATTCCGGGAAAACCATGAACGTATTCTTCCAGCGTTCCGCACTGGGCTTGCTTGGCTTGTGGGTGCAGGGGTTGGTGTTGGCCGAGCCCGTGCGGTCGGAAGCCAAGGCCACGACCGCCGGATCCGGAGGCGTTTCCCTAACATTGCAGGAATGTCTGGTGATCGCGACGAGGCTGAATCCGGATCTTCTGCGGGCTTCCACGGGTTTTACCGATGTGGAAGGGAAAGCCATCCAGTTGCGGTCGGTCCTTTATCCCCAGATCGGAGCGGTGGTCGTCAGCACTCCTCCGACGATCTATGCCCAGATTGAGCAAGTCCTTTATGACCGGGCCATCGATCCAAGGCTGAAGCTGAGCCGCCTGGCATTTAAGGAGGCGGATACCAATTACCGACAGGTTTTGACCAAAGTTGTCTATCAAACCCGCCAGGCTTTTATTGTGGCCTTGGCACGGCAAGAGTCCGTTTTACTTCAGGAGCGTTATCAGGATTTTTACAAGGGCATTCTTCCGCGGGCGGGCCAGCTCTTTGAAGCAGGCAGGATTCAAAAGGTTGAAATTTCACGCATGGAAGTCAAAGCCAACCTCGTCCGTCAGAAGCTTCTGGATGCGCGGTCATCCCAACATCAGGCGCTACTTGGTCTGGAAATACTCCTGGGCCAGAAACTCCCGGATGACCTCCGGCTCATGGGCGAACTCGGTAAGGAAGTGCTTCCCGGATTGGATATGGATAACTTGATAGTGGAAGCTTTTTTGAACCGGGCGGATTATCAGGCCCTGAAGACGGCCAGGCTGTCCCAGAACCAGCAGATTGTTCTTTCCACCGAGGCGATTTATCCCCGCCTGGCTTTCGGCTCCAAGTCAACAATCCAGCCGGGTGCCCTGAGTTTTGCCCAAGACTATGACGTGAACCGCAACGACAACGAACCGAATATCCAGCGTGCGGCCGGGAACACCCAGGTTCCCTTGAGTTTTTACATGAACTGGACTTTTTTTGATGGAGGCGCTTCCGCCGGATCGAAACAAAGCGCCGAGGCAAGTTTGGCGAGCCAGACAGAAGCCCTTGAGGCCATGGAGCGGTTCATTCCGAATGAAATACGGGAGGCGGTTGAAACGCTGGACTTTACCCAGCAGACCCTAAATGCCTTGATTCTTTCACCGGATCCGCAAAAACAGCGTGAGACTTATGACCTGGATTATCAGGCCGGTAAAATCCGGTTGCTTGACCAAAGTCTGATGGAAGATTCCATTTTTATGCAGGAACAAAAAATTCTTGAGGTCAGACTTCATTTTAGTCTTTCTGCTGCTGCGTTGGATCGTAGTTTGGGACGTGTGGTGCAGTTCAAACAGCCGGAGTGAACCGGTCCTTTCCTTCAAACGATCATGAAAAAAAAACAATCTCCGGAAATGGTTCCATCTGAAATAAAATTCAGAAAAAAAAGGCGTTGGGGAGCCGCGATGTTCTTCCAACTGGGAATTCCGGCATTACTGCTGGTGGGCGGCCTTGTTTATTATTTTTACACCGTCAACACCATTGAGTCCGCAGAAGTAGCGGAGGTGAAACGTGGCACTGCCGTAGCCGGGGTCTATGGCACTGTCAACGTCGAGCCAGTCAATCAGGTCATTGTTCGCACCCGGCACTACGGACAAATAACGACCCTCAACATCAAAGAGGGAAACACGGTGAAGGCCAACCAGATGCTGATCAAAATCACCGACGACAGCTTCCAACGCCAGCTTGAGGCCACCACCTCGGCACTGGAAAATGCCAAGACGAGGCAGTCCATGGGTTCCCCTTCCGGAGCGAATATGCGCAACAAAGAAATCGAGGTCGAGAAGCTCAAAAAACTGCTGGCAGCCAATAACATTGCCCCCATCGAATATGAAAAAGCGATGAATGAGTTGACCAGCCTCCGTGAACAGGTGCAGACCGAAAGTCTGAACCTAAAGATGGAAGTTGATAATCTCACACGGGCCATTGAGACGAGCAAATCCCAACTGGGACAACTGGAGGTGACTTCGCCAATGGACGGCGTGGTGCTCAATCTTTTCTGCCATCTTGGTGAATTTGTTCCTCCCCAGGCCGAGCTTTGCCGGATTGGAAGTTCCGCCAATCAGATCGTGGCCCTGATTAATGAGGAGGATGTGGGCTATCTGAGGCCGGGAATGAAAGCACAGATCCGGCTTTATGCCCATCAGGACAAGGACCTTGCTGGAACCCTGAAGGAAATCCTGCCCCAGGCAGAAAACCAGTTTTACCGCGTTGTCTTCAATCTGGATAATCCGCCGGAGACCTTTCTTCCCGGTATGACGGGCGAGATGAACATCATCATCGCTGAACACCAAAATGTTTTGACTATTCCCACGCGGGCCATCCGGAAGGGCGGCATTGTTCTGATTGTAAACAAACGGGGTGTTGTACAACAGACCAGGATAAAAACCGGCTTCAGAACATTGGAAAAAACGGAAGTTACGGAAGGACTGACGGAAGGTGATGCCGTCATTTTGTCCAATCATGATTTTTACAAAGAGGGCGTTAGAGTGCGGTCGCTACTTTACAAAAATAACTGAGTGTGAGAGCCCCATCTTATCATATCGCTGTTCGCTTTCTTCTTGCACACAGGCGTTCCATGGGACTGACCACCCTGGGGGTTGCCGTGGGGGTGGGTCTCTTTATCGCCGCATTGGCCCAAACCCAGGGGTTCGAAAAATTTTACATTGCCACAGTGTTGGGTTCCGAGGGCAGTCTGGTGATTACGGACCGGTTCCAGGAACTCCATACACGGATCATTTCGAACACACCGAACCAGCAGGTTCTGGTGGCCAACCAGCAGCAACGGAAGTTTTATCCCGGTATAGCTGATGCCTACCGCATCATTGATGTTCTTTCCAACTATCCCGAAGTCGTTGCCTGTTCTCCAATCATTGAAGGCCGGGCTTTTGTGCGCTCGGGTTTTTCCACGGAAGCCGTTTCTTTGCAGGGTATCAACCTGGATCTCCACCTCAGATCGACCGATTTCGGAAGGCAAGTGGACAAGGGATCCATCGAGGATTTCCGCAACAATCCCTCCGGTGTCTGTATTGGAGCCAGCCTGGCGGAGCGGATGAGACTGGCTGTCGGACAGAGCATTTATCTGGTCGGGCCTGAAAACGAAACCAGAAGATTCCGTATCGATGTGATCTACGAGACAGGGGTTTGGGACTTCGACATCAAAAATGTTTTTGTCCATACCCGCTCCGCCCAGGCTTTGTTGAGGAAACCCTATTTTACATCATTTATGATCGTGAAGCTCAAGAACCCCGACCGTGCTCCGGAGATGGCGGCGGCATTTCAGGATCTCCTCTCCCACTCGGCCGCTTCCTGGCAGGAAAGACAGCGTGGCAACCTACAGATTTTCAAAGCTCTGAGGCTTTCGGCGGGTATTGTCGTTTCGATGGTCATTCTTATCTCAGGATTTGGAATTTTCAATGTTCTCTCCATTTCGGTCATGCAACGGACAAAGGAGATCGCGATTCTTCGTTCGATGGGATACCGGAAGGGGGACATAGCAGGGATTTTTCTTTGGCAGGGTTTTTGGGTTGCCCTTTTGGGAATACTGGGCGGTTGGGGGCTGGGGGCATTGATGACGTGGATTATTTCTAAAATCCCGGTAAACTTTCGTGGTATTCTTAGGACGGATTATTTCCTTGTTGAATGGTCTTACACCCATTACCTGATCGGAGGCTTGTTGGCCGTAGTTGCTGTTCTGGTTGCCGCCTATATTCCCGCCCGCCGGGCATCCCGCCTGGAACCGGCCGAGATTCTGAGGGGAACAGGTCAGTAATATCAAAGGATTCCGAGGTAGGTGGATACTTCGCGGGAGACCCGGTCACCGTTGGTGATGCAGTCGGTTACGGAGATGCCGTTCCGGCAGTTGCCTGCAAAATACCAGCCGGGATTCTTTTCCTCAAAATCGCTGAGATTCCGTAGGAAGTGCCCGTATTCCAGCGAATATTGGGGGATGGCTTGCTTCCATGGAATCAATTTGTGCCAGAGAGGCGGGCCACTGATTCCCAAAAGATGATCCAGGTCAACGAGGGCGATTTCGAGGGACTTTTCCGGGGTGAGTTCTGTCAGTTGGGGTTGTCTGCCCCCTCCCATAAAAACAGTCAGCAGCACCTGGCTGTCAGGGGCGCGACCGGGGAAAAGTGTTGAGGGAAAAAAACAGCCCAGAATGTTCAGTTTTTCCACTTCAGGAACGAGCATCCCGAAGCCGTCCAGGGCATGCCTGATTTGCTTGCGCTGGAAACCAAGATGCCAGACGTTAACGGGGGAGTAGGATATTCCAGGGTTCAGATCCCTGATTTCAGGTTGCAGAAGGCTTAGCTGGTGCCAGGGAAGGGTGGAGATGACGGCATCGAAAGGCTGCTCATTGATGATCCAGTGTGTGAGATCCCTGCGGATGCTTTGGACAGGGTTTTCCAGATACAGTTGGTCGCCAATGTTTTGACTCAATGCATCCGTCAGGGTCTGCACTCCTTGGCGAAAGGACACGAGTTTGCGTTTGGTTCCGGACTTTGCTTTCCGGGGTTTCATCAGGAACCCTTTGACCAAAGAACCATAGGTTTGTTCCAGTTCCCAGAGGAGAGGAAAGGAATAGCGGGCGGAGAGTTTTTCCGGGGCCCCGGCATAGACCCCGGAGACAAAAGGATTCAGAAGGTAGTCCAGGGCTTCTTTGCCGAGGCGGCGTTCGACAAAGGCGGCCAGAGTTTCGTCTGTTTTTTCGGATTTGGGTTGGAAGGGTTCCAGCAATAGGCGGATTTTTCCGCAGAAGCTGAGCAAAGGACTTGTGATAAAGCTCAGGGGCGACATGGGGGCGGCAACGGGTTTGCCATTTCGGACAATGAAACGTTTATTGGAGTCGGGATTGGCTTCGACCAATTCGGATTGGAGATTCAATTCAGAGATCAGATCCGCCAAATCGCCTCCGTTTAGTAACAGGGAGTTGGGGCCGTATTCAAATTGAAAGCCATGCTCATTCCCGGTGCGGATGACGCCTCCGGCCCGGGGAGCCGCTTCGAATAAAAATGGGCTTAAGCCCTTTTTGTTGAGGAAATAAGCGGCGGAGAGCCCTGAGAGACCGGCTCCAAGAATGGCGATTTTTGGGGAAGTTTTCAGTTTTAGTTTTCGGTTTTCATTCAACGAAAAGAGCAGACGGTTTCGACGAGGGTCTGCACGTTTTCCACTTTGGCCTGAGGGGTCAGGCCGTGACCGAGGTTGAAGATGTGTCCGTTCAGGCCGCGCATGGATTCGAGCAGTTCCAGACTGCGTTGATGGGTTTCTTCAGGGCTGCCTGCCATGATATCGGGGTTGAGGTTTCCCTGCACGGCAATACCGGAGGGCAGTTGTTTTTTCATTTGGGCCAGGTCAACGGTCCAGTCGTAGCTGATTACTTTGGCACCGGTCTGGACAAGTTCCTCCGTCTGATGGGCGACACCCTTGGCAAACAGAATGATGGGAAAGTTGGAAGGCAGTGAGGCGATGATTTCATTGATCCAACATAGAGAGGCATCACGATAATCTTTGTCCGGACATAGGGAGGCCCACGAGTCGAAGATCTGGATGGCATCGGCACCGGCATCGATCTGCATCTTGAGATAGTCGGTGCAGGCTTCGGTCAGAATGGCCATCAGCTGATTGAACAGCGGCCTGTCGTTGCGGAAAAGTCCGAGCACGGCCGGTTTTGCGGAAGGACTGCCCCCTTCGGTCATATAAGCGGCCAGAGTCCAGGGTGAACCGCAGAAGCCGAGCAGGGCTTTGGAGTTCCCAATCTCTGAGCGCGTCCTTTGCAGGGCCAGGGCAACATACTCCAGTCGGTTGTGAACACCTCTCGTTGTCAGCCGGATAATCTGCTCTTTGCTCTTCAGGGCATACTCCATCTCAATGCCGCCGGCTTCCTTGAATCGATAGGGCTGACCGAGCGCTTCAGGGATGACGAGGATGTCGGAAAAAATGATCGCAGCATCCAGTTCAAAACGGCGCAGGGGTTGTAGGGTTACTTCCGTGGCCAGTTCAGGAGTGCGCACCATTTCCACAAAGGAATATTTTTCTTTGAGTGCCCGGTATTCGGGTAAGTATCGGCCAGCCTGGCGCATCAGCCAGACGGGAGGGCGGTCAAGAGATTGGCAAGCCACAGCCGCCAAAAAACGTTCACGGGAGGTCATTGAATGAAGCTGCACGACTAAGTCAATCGAAGAAAGTTTTTTGGCGAAAGAGCCACGATGGGGGATTTCCTGTAATCCGACAGATTTCTGGTGACAATCATGTCAGCTTGCCAGGACAGGGCTGCGGCTACTTGAAAGGCGTCTTCCAAATCGGTCATGGGGAGGATCAAAGCCCTTTTAGCGTCATCCGTTCCTACAGGAGCCACTTCAACCAGTTTAAGAAGGTTGTTCACAAAAAGCCTGCCACCACCTTTGAGTAGATAGGCGCAGTTGGTGAGCGAGTGCCAAGCAACGCAGGCCTGTCCTCCTGCTTCCACCCACTGAAGAACGGCAACACTGTCCACAAGGTGGTTTTCCCTGCCTAAGGCGACATCCAACAGGATGTCCGTATCTATGAGTATCTTCACTTGGTCAGATACTTGGATTTCAGGGAATCGTAGAGTGGATCTGTCCCGGCGACGGAGTTGCGAAGGGAGCCGCTGCCGATCATTTGTTGAAGAATACGATGCTCAATCATCTCAGAATTGGCGGATTGCAGCAAGGATTCGATCAATGCCGAAAGAGAAGTCCGTTTTTTTTTGGCCGTCTTTTGAGCAAGGTTATGAACAAGAGGATCCAGGCTGATGGTGATATGCTTCTTCATCTGTATGTATTCTATTTTAGATCATACATACAGTCAAGATGTGATCTATTTGCATCTTTGAGCGACCAATTTCCAAGACTCTAAACTGAAAACTAACATGCTCAGAACAGCCAATCCCCTGGTTTGAGGTAATGGTCATAAAGTTCTGCTTCCGGGCTGCCTGGTTCGGGTTTCCAATCGTAGACCCAGGACGCAAGCGGTGGCAGGGACATGAGAATGGATTCCGTGCGGCCTCCTGATTGCAGCCCGAAGAGTGTGCCCCGGTCGTAAACAAGATTGAATTCGACATAGCGTCCGCGACGGTAAAGTTGGAAGTTCCGTTCACGTTCCGCAAAAGGAGTATTTTTTCTTTTTATAACAATGGGAAGATAGGCATCGGGAAAGGAGTTCCCGACACTTTGTAGGAGTCTGAAGCAGGTATCGAAATCCCAACGGTTGAGATCGTCGAAGAACAGGCCGCCGACCCCACGCGTTTCGTTGCGGTGTTTCAGAAAAAAATAACGGTCGCACCAGGATTTGAATTCGGGGTAAATCTCTGTCCCGAAAGGATCACAGGCGGTCTTGGCCCTGCGATGCCAGTGGAGCACGTCTTCGGGGAAGGGGTAGAAGGGAGTCAGATCGTAGCCTCCGCCAAACCACCAAACCGGTTCTGCGCCCTCCTTCTGGGCCGTGAAGAAGCGCACATTGAGGTGGGTCGTGGGCACGTAAGGATTCAGCGGGTGAAAAACCAGAGAGACTCCCATGGCTTCGAAAGTCCGTCCGGCCAGTTCCGGGCGATGGGCTGTGGCGGAGGGGGGTAGATTGTTTCCCGTGACATGGGAGAGTCCGACGCCGGCCTTTTCAAAAACAGCACCGTCACTGAGAATGCGGGAAATGCCGCCGCCACCTTCTTCCCGGGTCCATGTATCGCTGGTGAAGGTGGCCATGCCGTCCAGGGTCTCGATCTCCTTGCAGATCCTGTTTTGCAGATCCCTGAGGTAGCCCAGAACGGATTCGGTTTGGTTGGAGGACATCGCCCCGAACAGTAAATCAGGGCAAAGAACTTGGCTACTTTGAAATTAGGACACTCCTTATGGCTGCACAGGCTTGCAATAGGGGCTTTCCCTTTTAGCTTCTCAGCATGTCCTTACGCCGTGCGGTTTTATTGGTCAATCTGGGTTCGCCCAAGTCCACTTCGATTTGGGACGTAAGATCCTACCTCAATGAGTTCCTTATGGACAGCCGGGTGATTGACTATCCTTGGATACTCAGGCGCCTGATTGTGGGTCTTTTTGTGCTTCCGTTGCGGCCCTACAAAACTGCCGCAGCTTACAAACGTGTCTGGACAGATGAAGGAGCGCCCCTTCTGCTGGCGAGCCGCCAATTGCAAAAAGCTTTGGCAGAAAAAATCACCCTGCCGGTGGGTCTGGGGATGCGTTACGGGACGCCCTCCATTCGCGAGGCTTTGGAGAAGATAAGACGGGAGCAGGAGGGAAAAATCGATGAGGTTCTGCTGGTTCCTCTTTATCCACACTATGCCATGTCTTCCTATGAATCGGTGGTGGTCAAAGCCCGCGAAGAATTCGACAAAATGGAATGGCCTGTGACCTTGAGCATACTTCCTCCTTTTTATAAGGATCCGCTCTATCTCAAAGCTTTGGAGGAGTCGATCAGGCCCCATCTTCAAGAGCCTTACGACCATGTGCTTTTCAGCTATCATGGAATTCCGGAACGGCACCTGAAAAAGGGTGATTGCACCAAGGCCCATTGTGCGATTCGGGAGAACTGTTGTGAGGTTCCCTCAGCTATCCATTCCATTTGCTATCGCCATCAATCCGTGGAAACGACCCGGATGATGGGGGAACGGTTGGGAATTCCCCCGGGCAAGTTCTCGTCATCTTTTCAATCCCGCTTCGGCAAAGAGGTTTGGTGTGAACCTTATACGGATGAGGAATTGGAACGATTGGCCAAATCCGGAACCAAGAGACTGGTGATTCTATGCCCCGCTTTTGTTTCTGATTGTCTCGAAACACTCGAAGAAATAGGCATGGAGGGAAAACATATCTTTGAAGAACACGGGGGCGACCATTACACCCTGGTGCCTTGTTTGAATACGAATCCGCTTTTTGTGGACGCCCTGGCTGAGTGGTCGATGAATTTCAATCGAGTCCGATAAAAAAAGCACCGGACTGGTCGATGTCCGGTGCTTTTAATCGAGGAAGGGTAAGGCCTACTCCTTTGTTATGAGTTCCTTAGCTTCGACATTGATATCCTCGGAAAGCAAAGTGAGGGCCTTGTTGGCTTCTCCTTCTTCCTCGAGTGTTTCCTGGAGGATGTCGGCGACTTCATCCAGGTCGAGCAGTTTGGCGAACGTGCGTACGGTGCCATAACCCGCAATTTCGTAATGCTCCACTTTCTGGGCGGCACAGATCAAGGCGGCGTCCTTTACGCAGTCTTCTGCTTTTTCTTTGATGGTTTCTTCACCCTCTTCGATGAGACCTTTCATGGCCTTGCAGGTTTTGCCCTTGGGAGAGCTTTCCAGCAATTCCATCACTGACTCCAGACGTTCCACGTGGACTTTGGTCTGTTCTAGGTGTGAGGTGAATTCTTTTTTCAATTCCGGAGAACAGGCGGCTTTGGCCATTTTTGGTAAGGCTTTGACCAGTTGTGTTTCAGCGCTGTAGAGATCTTTGAGTTCTTCGATCAGCAAGTCATGTAATGTATTCAGTTTTGACATAAGGTTCCTTTGTTTTGGTTGAGGTTGTTGAATCTGCCCGTCTCATTTAGCAAAAGTATTGCCAGTTATGTTTGGCTAGTCACAAGTTGATGTATCTGAGCCTGTTGTAAATTCGTTACGCCAATTGGAGTATAATATAACCCTGCAAGATGCAGGAAAGTCGCAACGCCCAGGCTGTACTATGCCACTTCCATGGATAGATACGGTGTGCTCTCGGTCAGGCATTGTTTGAAAGAATGATAGATTCCACCAGGCTTTCCAAAGTGGCATTACCTGCCTGGCAAGGTACAGGTAGGTGATGGTGTTCGAAACATTGCGAACTTTGCTTGGCCAAAGCCGACGTTTGCTGGGTAATACTCCCACGATCCTTATTCTTGACTTGAAACGAAGGTTGACCCTGCCCGTATCTTTGGTATCAGCCAGGCAGGGGGATGATTTCGAGGCGGATTTTGACGCGGAAGAAGATGCGGTAGTTTCCCGCAGGCTGGCCAAAGGTAAGGATTGGCTGTCTGTAATGAAGGATAGCCCCGTGGCAATGGATGACATTCCTGTCTGCTCGAAAGACTGTTTCAAGTCCAAGTTATGAACCGGTTCCTTGATTTGGATGTTCTCAGCCAACTCGCAACGAAACAGGGCAATCCCAAAGTGGTGTCTCGGTTAGAACAGGAAAAAAAACATTGCTACGCAATCTCAATTGTCAATGCCCGATTGGCTTGTTATTTCAGGACAAAAGAAGGTAAACATCGGTTTGCTTTACAGGATTGGCTGGAACATTTGACGGGTGCGCTGCAAGGTCGTATTCACGGGTTTAATGATTTTGTGGCCCATGTGTGGGCTGACCAGCAATGGGATTTGGAAAATGCAGGTAAGCGCATGCTTGTCGAGGGCGGCACCATTGCTGCCACCGCCCGCCGTTACAACCTGATTATTGTCACCGGGAACGAAAAAAATTTAGGCGTCCGGGCTTGAAGACCTTTAAACTTTTTTTGGAAACTAAGTAAATTTTTGGAGAAGAATTCTTTATCGTTAAAACCTGGTTCGTAAACGCGCTAAACAAGCAGACTTTTGGTTAACGCCTCTAGAGTGGCCTCGGAAGCCTCGGCATGGATGAGTAAATGATAATGGCGGAGGGTGGTGGATGTTTGGGGACCGATACTTGCCGTCCGCAGATTGGCTGGTAGAGGACCAGGCGCCATGGCCACAAAGGATTCGACTGCTGAAGAGCTGCAAAAAAGAATCCAGTCGGCGTCCTGATGTTGCTTCCAAATTTCGCAGGCTTTGGGATCGGGGGATGTTTCGTAAATCTCAAGGCGCTCAACGCTACAGCCTTTTTCTTTTAAACCATTTTCGATGGCCTGGCCTGCTTTTTTCCCGCAGGGGAAAAGCACCTTCAGCCCGGCAGTTTTGTCAGGCCACTCTGTGGTGAGAGTCAGAGCGTCAAATCGCGAAGGGATGAAGTCTGTTTTGAGGTGCCACTTGGTAAGCTCATCTGCTGTAGCCTGGCCAACAACGGCAAACTTGCAGGAGCCCAGCTTCCGTAAATCCTCCTGACGACACAGTTGGGTCAGGAAGTAGTTGACCGCATTCGGGCTGGTGAAGACGATCCATGGGTAGGCATCCACTTGGGAAATAGGAAACTGGAAACTGGAAATTTTAATGAGAGGCATTTCCACGACGCGGGCTCCCTGATCTTCCAGTAAAGAGCGCAAGGCGCTGTTTTGAGAGCGGGTGCGTGTGAGTAGGATTTTCTTTCCCAGAAGAGGTTTCCTTGAAAACCACGGGATCTGATCATGGAGTCCGGCCACATGACCTATCACGATGATGGCGGGAGCCCCAAGTCCGGCCTTTTTGACTTTGGCTGGTAGTTGGGAAAGGGTGGCTAAAAGACTTTGCTGGCGGGAATCGCATCCCCATTGGATGAAAGCTGCCGGGGTTGTTTTGTCCATGCCGTGATGGATCAGGCTGGTGGCGATATTGGGCAGATTTTTCACGCCCATATAGATGACAATGGTGCCACCCAGCCTGGCCAGGGAGGCCCAGTCGGTCTCGCCGCTTTCCTTGGGGCATTCGTGACCGGTAACAAAAGTAACCGATGTGGAATGTTCCCGGTGGGTCAGGGGGATGCCCGCGTAGGAAGGAACTGCAATACCCGAAGTAACTCCGGGAACAATTTCATAGGCTATTCCCGCCTGCGTCAGGGCTTCGGCTTCCTCGCCCCCACGTCCAAAGATGAAAGGATCACCGCCTTTTAACCGGACGACAGCCTTTTTTTCAACACACCGTTCAATGAGCAGGGCGTTGATGTCGGCCTGTTTCATGACATGTTTATTGGCCCTTTTCCCTGCGTAAACGAGTTCTGCCGAATCCTTCGTCCATTCAAGAATTTTTTCGCTAACCAAGCTGTCGTAAACCACAACGTCCGCCTGTTCCAGCAGTTCTTTGGCCCGTAAAGTAACCAGACCGGGATCACCGGGTCCGCCGCCAACGAGATAACAGGTTCCTTTGCGGATCATAAAAGCACGTTCAGGCAGGACGGAAAAATAAATAGTTCATTGAAAAAGGGCGGACAACGTTTTCCCCAAAATTTCGGGGTCTTGCGGTTTTCCGATAAGGACTTCTTTTCTACCAGAAGTTGATTCTGACGGGTAATAGGAGGCAGCCAGGTGAAGATTTTCACCGGCTATCCAGGCAAACGCCCCCAAAGGCACTGAACAACCAGCGTTCATGGCGGTTAGGAAGGAGCGTTCTGCCCTCAGGGTTATGCCAGTTTCCTCATCGTGGAGGGGTTTGAGCAAATGGAGTGTCCGGTTATCACCCTCCCGGCATTGTAAGGCCAAGGTTCCCTGCCCAGGAGCCGGAATCATTACATGTGGGGAAATACCTTCTACAGTGCAGCCCAGCAGGTCAGGATTCAGTCGACGGATTCCGGCCATCGCCAGTATAAGGGCCGTGGCATTCTGATGTTCCATCAACTTGCGAATTCGACGGTCGATATTCCCTCGAACCGGTTCGACCTTGCTTTGAGGGTGCAAGTCCATCCACTGGCGACGGCGGCGGGCGCTACCGGTCAAAATAATACCTGTCCCGGCTTTCTCCAAAGATAATCCTGGTTTGACCACAAGGGCATCCATGGCCGATTCCCTTTTTGGAACGCTGCCCAGGCACAGGCCTTGCGGCATATGTGCGGCCAAGTCCTTGGCGCTGTGGACGGCCAGATCAATGTCTTTCCTGAGCAAGGCCTCTTCAATCTCTTTGGTAAAGATGGCTTTCGTGCTTTCGACCGGCTTTATAGGACCAAGTTGTAATTGGTCACCGGTGGTCGAGATCGTCAGCAGTTCAAAGTTAAAATCAGGCCATTCTTTCGCCAATTGATCCCTGATAATGCCGCTTTGGGTCAAGGCCAATGGACTTCCTCTGGTTCCAATGATGATACGGCGGCTCATGTCAGGAGCTTATCGGGGACTTGGGAAGGGAGTTAACCAATGTGAAAATAGCGAAGCAGAACTCTTGTGACAGGTTTACTGGTTCGAGGCTTTCCATGACCTTGAAGATCAACCTTCGTCGGATCAGAGCGTTCCGTCCAAAAGCTGCTTGACCCCTTCTTGGGCTTTATCTGTATCTGTATTCCACGCGGATTGGTATGGGGCATTTGCACCTGCCTTGATAATGTCGTCCAATTCAACCAAGTTATGTTTTTGCATAATCTTTTGAATGGCAGGAAGATAGGTCAAGTCCGGGCAGTAGCCTGACTTCAAAATACTCTGGACAAATGTTATGCCGCTGGATGTATAGAAGGCTTTATTATAGCGTCCGCTTTCTCTAAGAAAACGGGCGTAGCCTTCAAAACCTTCACCGAGGTTTGCATAGGCACGAAAATCGGCGCGGGTTCTGACTCCGCTGTCCACAGTGGGCATGGAGGAAGCCCGGGGGCCATCCCATGATTTGAAGGCCTTGATCCCGAAGTAGTTGTGGTGTTTTTTTGCCAACGTGCTCCCCCCGTAACCACTTTCGTAGATGGCTTGGGATATAGTAGCTGAAGCTGGAATGCCAAATTGAACCTGGATACGGATGGCTTCAGGGAGTGCCTGTTCGATGAATATGCGATGATCGCCAGCGGTGCTGTTTAAAACCTTTGATATCTTGCTCGCCAGCCGAACCACATCCCCGGGGGAACTGGTCTGAAGGGCCACCATGCGTGCTACCTGTAAGTAGCTGGCTTCCAGCTCTTTCTGTTTGGCCTGCTTTTGGGCGATCCAGTTATTCTTTTCCTTGAAATAGAATTCAGTCACGGCAGTTCCCAGTTTGGTGCTGGTCCAAGTGACGGTCGTCAGGAAGACGACCATACCGATCCAAAGAATATTGCTGAGAATGAGCACTCCCCAGAGGCCAAAGCGGCTGCGGGGTTTGCTGTAATAGCGTTTCATGGCCAAAGCAGGCATCAAATCCATAGCTTTCGGCTTCTTTCTGTCAGTCCATCTGTTCATAGTACATTCCTCAGGAAGGAATGAGATAGAATAGAAACAAATCCGGCTTCGTCAATAGAAGCTTCAATACCCCAGCTTTGCCATGGAAATGCCATAAACTCTTTATAGAAGCTTTTTACTCCCTGTACAGGGGAAATTGGAGGCCCAGTGAATAAGTTTTTATATACCTTGTGAGATGTAAGTATATGTCTATCAACATTTAATGACAATACTAAAGCTTTTTCGCATCATGATTTAGGAATGTAAGTGTCTTTAAAAATCTTCTGGACAGGCATTCAGAGGATTTTTAAAAGAATTCTTTCAGATCAGCAGGTGGTAGTGTTTTGAGGGGAACACCCCTCCTATAGTGGTTTCTCTCCATACTCCTCGCCGCCTTGGGGGGCGAAACGGCCTAGGAGCTTATTAAACCGATCCAGATTGGCCTGGTAAAAACCAGGGGGCTTGGCCCTCCATCGAGAAAACGGATTAAAAGAGTGCTTGGTAGCTATGGGGTAGGCGGGCAACCATCAAAAGCCCGAAGCCTTCCCGGCGGAGAGAGCGTCAGCAGGAAAGAACAGGATCAAAAGCGGTGGCCTAGATTGAGGGTGAATTGTGATGGAAAGAACCCTCCAACCCAATGATTCGGTTCTGCCAGGAATGCCCCAAGGAAGGCATGAATGAATTGTTTAGTGCTTTCATCGGGAATCCGCATGGTCGGCAATGAATAAAAGAAAGACTGTACATTTTCCGAAAGTGAAGTATCAGCGGTAAAAATCACCGAAAAAAGTTTCTAATATTTCGCGAGGGAGCTCAAAAAGTGATGCGAAAAACCCGAGAAATTTTTTTATTGTAGGTTCAAGAAGAACCTTGCAGTCATGGCAAGCGAGGCAAATCCATAGAAGCAGAAGATAGAAGTGAAATATAGAGAATCCAAGCTAAAATAAAGACAATTGAACTACCCGCAGCTAAATCAGAAGAAGCAGATATGGTAAGCAAGTAGCAGGTTAACCTTTTTCTGAAATATGAATAATAGGCATAGAAAAAAAGCGGTTCAAAATTACTTGTAAAACCCAGGCAGTCCCCATGCCGTTAAAAATACTTTGTTTTTTTTTCAAAAAACCATTGACGATTGGCGGCGAATCGATACTTTCACCAACTCTTCTCTGCGGGTTTTCCTGCAAAAGAGGGTCGGTGAAATAAAAAGAGTTGTAAAAAACTGTTGACGATTTCACTGATTGTAATAGGATTGTCACCCCTTCGAGATGAAAGTTTGTTTTGAAGGGTCTCTGCGAAGCCGGTTGCCGGTGGTCAGGGTAAGGGCCGGAATGGCGCTTAAATGTTCTTTTATGAGTTAAGGGGGTCCGGTAGTTTGAATTATCGGACCAGAATGCATCAACAACCCAAAAATTGAGTTGTGTAGAACGTCTTTGCCGGAGTCCTGCCAAGGAGCCGGCGAAGCTTAGATAAGAAAACTTTAATCAGTTTTTTGATAACGCGTTTTAATATCATTTTGGCGACCGAATCAACTCGGTCCGGAATTTATTTTTCGGAGAGTTTGATTCTGGCTCAGAACGAACGCTGGCGGCGTGGATAAGACATGCAAGTCGAACGGGATTAAATGGGTAGCAATATTCGTTTGATTCAGTGGCAAACGGGTGCGTAACACGTGGGAATTAACCCGGAAGTGGGGGATAGCTTGCCGAAAGGCAAGGTAATACCGCATGTGGTCGAAAGACTAAAGTGGGGGACCGCAAGGCCTCACGTTTCCGGACAAGCCCGCGGCCTATCAGCTAGTTGGTGAGGTAAAAGCTCACCAAGGCTATGACGGGTAGCTGGTCTGAGAGGACGACCAGCCACACTGGAACTGAGACACGGTCCAGACACCTACGGGTGGCAGCAGTCGAGAATCTTTCACAATGGGGGCAACCCTGATGGAGCGACGCCGCGTGGAGGATGAAGGGCTTCGGCTCGTAAACTCCTGTCACCGCAGAACAAGGTTTATCGGTTAATAGCCGTGTAAATTTGATGGTATGCGGAGAGGAAGGGACGGCTAACTCTGTGCCAGCAGCCGCGGTAATACAGAGGTCCCAAGCGTTGTTCGGATTTACTGGGCGTAAAGGGTGCGTAGGAGGTTGGCAAAGTCGGATGTGAAATCTCACCGCTTAACGGTGAAATTGCGTTCGATACTGGTTGACTAGAGTACTGGAGGGGAAAGCGGAATTCCTGGTGTAGCGGTGAAATGCGTAGATATCAGGAGGAACACCAACGGCGAAGGCAGCTTTCTGGACAGTAACTGACTCTGAGGCACGAAGGCCAGGGGAGCGAACGGGATTAGATACCCCGGTAGTCCTGGCAGTAAACGTTGTTCATTAGGTGTAGGCGGATTCGACCCCGTCTGTGCCGTCGCTAACGCATTAAATGAACCGCCTGGGGAGTACGGTCGCAAGATTAAAACTCAAAGAAATTGACGGGGGCCCGCACAAGCGGTGGAGTATGTGGCTTAATTCGATGCAACGCGAAGAACCTTACCTGGTCTTGACATGCATTGTTCATCCGGTGAAAGCCGGTGGCCCGCAAGGGCGAATTGCACAGGTGCTGCATGGCTGTCGTCAGCTCGTGTCGTGAGATGTTGGGTTAAGTCCCGCAACGAGCGCAACCCCTATGATTAGTTATACGCCGCAAGGCTCTCTAGTCAGACTGCCCTGTTCAACGGGGAGGAAGGTGGGGACGACGTCAAGTCAGTATGGCCCTTATGACCAGGGCTGCACACGTACTACAATGCCCACTACAGAGGGACGCCAAACCGCAAGGTGGAGCTAATCCCATAAAAGTGGGCCCAGTTCGGATTGGAGGCTGCAACTCGCCTCCATGAAGTTGGAATCGCTAGTAATGGCGCATCAGCTACGGCGCCGTGAATACGTTCCCGGGCCTTGTACACACTGCCCGTCACATCATGAAAGCCGGTT
>Ga0163146_10000433_pt1 | contig 59081 bp, 53 predicted proteins | sample OliLakLV19MP7G1_FD_148648 | JGI IMG/M metagenome (GOLD analysis project Ga0163146, IMG submission 148648) | Freshwater microbial mat bacterial communities from Lake Vanda, McMurdo Dry Valleys, Antarctica - Oligotrophic Lake LV.19.MP7.G1 | ecosystem: Environmental > Aquatic > Freshwater > Lake >... | reverse complement strand
TACTAGGTGTATTGGCAGGAGTAATTATTAATTTACTAATTTTAGCTATAGATTTTGCTTTGATCAATGATAAGTACAAAGAAAATTTAGAAAGAATTATTAAGTTTATTAATGAGTATTCGAAAGAAATCAAAAAGTATTTTATTGAAAAATATGGACATGACCTAACAGAGGGTATAGAAAATGGAAAACTTTTGGAAGCACAATAGAAATCACATTTAAAAGTATAAGGAGTTTACCTCTACTTTGGCAGTTTAGAAAACCGATCCAGATCACTTTTTCTTTTTAGGTGTCTGGTGTTAAGAGAAGTACTTAATAGCTTTAAATTCTGTTCATTCTCTAATTGTGTAAATGCTGATTCAGACGCTTGCCTCCACCGCCGCATCCACAATTTCATCCGTTGGTTCTACTGCCTCTGTCTTATCCAAATTTGTTGCTTCCAGTGCTTTCCAGCCGCCTTGTACATCCACCACATTATCAAAACCTCTTGCTTTTAGAATCGAAGCTGTAATCATGGAGCGGTAGCCACCCGCGCAATGCACATGGTACGTTTCTTTGTGGTCGAGTTTGTCCATATTGCTATTAATAAAATCAAGCGGGAAATTTTCAGCTTCGGTTAGGTGTTGAGCTAAAAATTCGGTCGGCTTGCGCACGTCTAAAATGTGTTTCGCTTCGCCTTGCGCGTGACGTTTAGCGAGTTCTTCGGCTGAAATGGATTCGATGATTTCAATTGGTTTTCCGGCAGCTTTCCACGCTTCGATGCCACCCTTCAAATAACCCAACGTATGATCGTAACCCACACGAGCGAGGCGCGTCACGACTTCTTCCGCCCGATTTTCATCACAAACGAGTACAATGGGCTGTTTTAAATCTACAATCAACGCTCCAACCCAAGGCGCAAAACTCCCGTCAATACCAATGAAAACGGAACCTGGAATAAAGCCCTCTTTAAAAACTTGCTCCTTGCGTGTGTCCAAAATTAAAGCGTCTTCACTTTCTACTAAATCTTCTAATTCCTGTGGACTCAAAGCTTCGGCTCCACGTTTCAATACTTTATCAATACTCTCGTAGCCATTTTTATTCAATGCCGCATTTTTTGCAAAATATTGCGGCGGCGGTAGCAATCCAGTCGCCACTTCTTGTATAAATTCTTCCCGAGTCATGTCCGCCCGAAGCGCGTAATTCACTTGTTTTTGATTGCCCAAAGTATCCCAAGTTTCCTTACTCATATTTTTACCACAGGCAGAACCTGCGCCATGCGCTGGGTAGACGATCACTTCATCCGGCAAAGTCATAATTTTATTACGTAAACTATCATACAGCCAGCCCGCCAAATCTTCGACCGTGATGTCTCCAGCTTTCTGCGCCAAATCCGGTCTTCCCACATCTCCAATAAATAAAGTATCACCTGTAAAAATGGCGTATTCCTTGCCATCTTCATTCAAAAGCAAATAAGTGGTGCTTTCGGGGGTATGACCGGGCGTATGCAAGACGCGAAAAGTAATTTTTCCAACTGTCAACTCCTCGCCGTCTTTGGTTTCGTATTTGTCAAATTCGGTTTGCGCATTTGGACCATAGACAATAGTGGCACCAGTTTTTTTTGCCAAATCCAAATGTCCTGACACAAAATCCGCATGGAAATGGGTTTCAAAAATATATTTGAGTTTGGCACCTGCTTTTTGCAATTTATCGAGGTAAGGCTTGGTTTCCCGCAACGGGTCAATAATCACCGCTTCGCCTTCACTTTCAATGTAATACGCTCCTTGTGCGAGGCAGCCGGTATAGATTTGCTCTACTTTCATCGTCTTTCGTTTTAGCGAACTTTGCTAAGGAACAAATAAAGGGTGGGATTCGTTGAGACTTTCCCTTGGCGCTTTTTTATCACAAAGGCCACAAAGGATTTTCACAAGGGTCACAAAGTTGTGATTTAGCTATATCGTACCTTTGTGAACTTAGTGTGCTTTGTGGTAAAAATCACAATATTCCATTGATCACTCTTTTTACACCATTTTTAAATAAACCGGTATTAAAGTTTATAAGCAAACCGAGTTTACAATTGGATAATTTAAGATAAGTCAATATTTGAGCCATGTGCAGGTCATTCAATGCCTCTACTGTTTTTACTTCAATAATCAATTTATTTTCAACTATTAAACCAATTCGATAACCGATATCCAATTTTACTGCTTCATAAATCAATGGAAGCGCTTTTTGCTTTTCTATATGTAGTCCTTGTTTCTTTATTTCGTAAAATAGACATTCTTCGTAGGCACTTTCTAAAAGCCCCGGACCCAAAGCGCGATGAATCTTTAAACCAAGGTCGAATATTATTTTTGCAATTTCGTTTTCCGTCATTGTATAGTATACTTTGTGTAAATCTTTGTGTTCTTTGTGGTAAAAAATCACGCAAAAATCTCACTCACCTCCAATTCCCAGCCGCCGAGCGCCTCGGAGCGAATGACACCTGTTTGTGCAGCGAAAGAAGCGAGTTCATACCGATTATTTTGCAAGCGATAGATTTCTATGGTTGTGTTCTGCGGGTCCACTATCCAATATTCTGGCACGGCGAATTGTTCGTATAAATTCTTTTTATCAAAACGGTCGCGTCGGACGGAGTTGGGAGATAATATTTCGAGGACCAAATCCGGCGCACCCATCACACCTTCGCTCCAATCAATAATATCCACACGTTCTTGCTTGATAAATACAATATCCGGCTGTGGAGCATTGTATTTATCAAGGAATACATCAACAGGTGCAGATAAGACTTGACCTAAATTTTTTTCAGTAACAAAATTGAACATTCTATTAAACAGAAGACCAACAATCTTCTGATGTCGAGGATTTGGAGCGGATTTTTTCACTAATTCACCATTTATAAGTTCGTATAAAAACGGATCGTTATCGTCAAATTCGAGTTGACGAAATTCTTGGTATGTCATCCTTTTTGCTGCAACTTCCATTGTTGAGTGATTTTAAAACTAAAATACAACTTTCATTTTACATTTTCGAATTTATTCTCACTGAGTGATTTTTTCCTTGCACGTGATAGAACGCGGATTTTCACGGGTGCGACGGATTGTGGACGGATTTTTTTCTCGGATGACTGCTTACCGCCAACTGCCTACTTCTTTACATTCGTCTGTAACGTATATCGCTCAAAATCACTTTCTCCACCTTTTGCATCCAAATAATCCACCGCTTCCTGCACGTGTAAGAAGAAATGATTTTTTCCAATTTCATTCACAAAATTCGCTCGCGACAACATATCACGCACAGGTCCCTGTACATTTGTGAATAAAAATTCGATATTGCTTTTTAAAAAAGTTTCATATAAATCTTCCAATAAATGAAAACCACTGCTATCAATTCGATTAATGCTCTCAGCATTCAAAATAACGGCGCGCAATGCTTTACCTTTTTCATTTACTAAATGTTCTACTTTATTTTCAAAAATGCTGACATTTGCAAAATACAACTGCGCATCAAAACGAATAATCAATAAATCCGGACGTACTTCCAAATTGTCAAACCGACTCACATTTTTATAAAAACCCGTACCCGGAATGCGCCCCAACACCGCCAAATGTGGGCGCGTGGTGCGATAAATCATCACCGCCAGCGAGAGTGCAACGCCGAGCCCAATCCCTTCTTCCACCCCGATAAATAAGGTTCCTAAAAAAGTCACCAGCATCATTGCAAAATCTGCTAAATCACTTTTTAGTAAATACCGCATTTCTTTAAAATCAATCAATTGCCACACGGCGGTGATGATGACGGCTGCTAAAGCGGCATACGGCAAGTAATAAAACAAGGGAGTGAAAAATAATAAAGTAATAACGACCAACAGCGAACTAATAATCGCCGCCATACCCGTTTGTGCGCCTGCCTGCTCATTTACAGCCGTGCGCGAAAAGCCGCCTGTGGTAGGAAATGCTTGAAAAAATGCACCACCAATTTTAGCAATGCCGAGCGCGAGCAACTCTTGATTCGGGCGCACTTTATAATCTTTGTGCCGATTTTGCATATTTCTGGCAATGGCGATGCTTTCTACAAAACTCACCATTGCAATAATAAAAGCAGTGGGTAATAACTTGCGAATGTCTAACCAATCAGTCGGCGGCACGACGGGCATGGGCAAACCCAATGGAATGTAGCCCACAATTTGTACGCCTTGCGCTGTCAGATTGAACCACCAAGTAATAAAAATACTCAACGCGACTACTATGAGTGCCGCCGGAATCCTTTTGTGAATCTTTCGTACCATTAAAATCAAAAGAATACTGCCGATTCCAATCGCAAAAGCAGTTCCATTTATTTTTTCAACATTTTCTATAATTCCATTTAGAACTTGGTAAAAATAAGTCTCGTTTTGTAATGAAATACCAAAAATATGTTTGAATTGCCCAACTGCAATAATCACTGCCGATGCCGATGTAAAGCCGCTCACCACCGGATGCGATAAAAAATTGACTAAAAATCCCAAATGTAAAAGTCCAACTACAACCTGAATCACGCCTACCACGAGCGACAACACAATCGTCAATTGAATATATTCCCAACTCATCGGCTCCGCCAAGGTCGAAATACTCGCAAACGTCAACAGCGACACAATCGAAACCGGACCGACCGACAACTGCCGGCACGTCCCAAAAATGGCATACAAAATCATTGGCACCACCGAAGCATACAAGCCATAAATGGGCGGCACGCCCGCTATCATCGCAAACGCGATGCTCTGCGGAATGAGCAACACGCCCGCCGTCAGCCCCGCCGGTACATCCCCGCGAAATTGCGCCCGGGAGTATTTCGGCAGCCATTCTAAGATCGGAATGTAGGTTTGAATTTTCATATTTGAGATGCCAGATGCCAGATTGGAAGATGCCAGACTTACTAATCGCTATGCCTCCTATCCTCCTATCTTCCCATCCTCCTCAAACGTCTCTGCCCACAAATTCCAGCCGCCATCCAAATGAAAGATGTGTTGAAAACCGCCGTTGCGCATAAGCGTACAGGTGCGCACACTGCGCCGTGCCGTGCGACAGTAGATGAAGTAGGTGCGCTGCGGGTCGAGCTGCTCCATTTTATCCCAAAAATCGTATCCCAAATAATTGATATTCACTGCATTGGGAATGTGTCCGGCTTCAAATTCAGTAGGCGTACGCACGTCAATCAGCACCACATCCGGCGTTTCCGCCAATGCTGCTTTGAATTCAACGGCGTTGAGGTTGTTCAGTTGGCGCTTGAGCTGCTGCCAGCGCGGTATTTCGCAAACGGTGATGTCGGTCATAATTTTTTGAGATGCCAGATTAGGAGATGCCAGATGCCAGATTGTTAGATGCCAGATATTCTATTACAAAATTGACTATGCCGGAAAAATTTCCGTCAACGGAAGCGTGATATTCAACGCATCATCTTGCAGCGTGTCTTCATCTGCAAAAGTCGTGTAATGATTCGCATCCCGAAAAACGTAAATGGTTTTGAATGTGGGAATCACCACCCAGAAGGATTTGACACCTGCATCAAAATATTGGGATGCGCGCTCCACAATGTCATTGAGGATTTGTCGAGGCGACAGGATTTCAATCACGCCCAATGGCGATTCTTTCACCCGCACTTCATCGTGCAGCATATCAATTTCCATTTTGGAATAGATGCAAACATCGGGCACACTTTTTCCAGTGGAAAGTTCCAAGGACAGTTCTGTAAAAAAGTCATACGAATCTTCGTAGCGATTGGATAATTTCGTCGCTAACCGAGTTTGAATAAACGAGTGTACTTTACTGGGCATCGGTTTTCCGCGTTCGAGTTCATATTCCGACAAAGGCTGTACTGCTTCCATGCGTTTTTCTTTAGTACAAAGATAGGTTTTTTGGTTGGTGGAAACAAACGGGAGCGAAATGTCCTACGGCTTCGAGCTATAGGAAGCATTGCAAATTGCTCTTCTAAACGAGAAAGTTGCTGCCCTGTACCAGCAAATTGCTGGTTGTGATAGGAAAATTGCTCTTTTACAGGGCAAATTTGCTGGTCTATAGCAGCAAATTCCTCCTCCGAACCAGCAAATTGCTACCCGATACCGGCAAATTGGGGGTCAAAGGGAGCAATTTGCTCTTCTAAAGTAGCAATTTGCTGTTCAGCAGGGCAATTTAGTACTTCCGAAGGGCAATTCGATGGAAAGTAGCGGTGCACCGCGCTTTTTGTCTGAACCTTGATTCTTTTGATTTTTTTGATGTGCATGATGCCCGCATCACACCAAGCCTATCCATCAAATAAATCACTGTGCAGACTGCTCGCCAAGCTGCTCCTCCACATATGCCAAGTTTTCAGCAGTAGCCTTTGTATCTGGATGGTCGGCACCTAACCAATCGTAACAAATTTGATAGGCTTGGGTCAATAATACTTTTGCTTCCTGCCAATTTTTGAACGCCGTTTCTACAAAAGCCAGATTATTTAAACAATGAGCCACGTTCGGATGCTGTTCCCCAAAATTTTGAATATCCGATGCCAGGGCTTTTTCCAGCAAGTCCCGCGCTCGCTCGGGTTGCCCTAAATTGCCATACACATTCGCCAGATTATTTAAACAATGAGCCACGTTCGGATGCTGTTCCCCAAAATTTTGAATATCCGATGCCAGGGCTTTTTCCAGCAAGTCCCGCGCTCGCTCGGGTTGCCCTAAATTGCCATACACATTCCCCAGATTGGATCGGCGCGCCGCCACGTTCGGGTGCTGTTCCCCAAAATTTTGAATATCCGATGCCAGGGCTTTTTCCAGCAAGTCCCGCGCTCGCTCGTATTGCCCTAAATTCCGATACACATTCCCCAGATTCGATCGGCAACGAGCCACGTTCGGATGCTGTTCCCCAAAATTTTGAATAGCCGATGCCAGGGCTTTTTCCAGCAAGTCCCGCGCCCGCTCGTATTGCCCTAAATTCCGATAGACATTCGCCAGATTGGATTGGCAACGAGCCACGTTCGGATGCTGTTCCCCAAAATTTTGAATATCCGATGCCAGGGCTTTTTCCAGCAAGTCCCGCGCCCGCTCGTATTGCCCTAAATTCCGATAGACACTCGCCAGATTCGATTGGCAAGCGCTGACCAAGCTATCGTTTATTTCGTTTTGCTGTTCGGCAATTGCCAGCGCTCGTTTGCCTGTTGCCAAGGCTTCCTCATAGCGTCCCAAAAGCTGTAGATTCCGACATAAATCTGTTAATAAAATTGCCATTTTGGCGCTATTGGGTTCGATAATAGTGGTGTACAATTGCAACTGTTTTCGGCGATACGCCAATTCTTTCCACCAAGCGCCCGTATCTTCGCAAAAAGCAATCCATTTAGCAAGGATGCCGAGATAGCCACTCTCGGTACTTTCCGGTAGGAAATGCAGCAGATGCTCCAAATGAAGTTGGTATTGCAAGTCATCTTTTAGCAAGCCGTATTCCTCTTTGAAAAAACTCAATTCGAGGCTATGGATGACTTCTTCAAAATAAGCAGCCGAGAGCGGCGTGCGCTGGGTGAGCAATTGCGCCGTGATGGCGTGTAGAAAATAAGCGCCTTCTTCCTGCGAGGTAAGCCAGCCTTTTTGGGCAAGGCGTTGCAAGACTTCGTCCAGCGGGCTTTCGCTGTAAGATTTGGAAGAGTGGGCACTGGCAAAATGCTGAAAGCCCCGCAAAGCAGTGATGTCCATGCTTTCGTCGGGCGCGGCTTTTTCTATATCCAAATAAACTGCTAACGCATCTGGCTCGTAATTGCCGGAAGGCAATGCCGCCAATTGCAGCAGCACCCACTGCTCGACCACATCGGGCGGATGGAGCTGAAAAATGTTCGCCGCAATTTGAAACACCAGTGCTTCGCCGCGCAGCGAGGCGAGCGATTTATCCAATATTTTTTCCAAGTAGCGTTTGGCTTCTCGGGCGTTGAGGCGAGGGGTTTGATGGAGGAGCAACTGCAACAAGTAAAGGTTGCCGCGCAGCAGCTCTACGTCGCGGGCTTGCAAGGAGATATTGCCAATATTTTGAAAAACCGATAAAATTTCTTCTGGCTGCAGCCGCGGTACGGGAAAGTTGTAAAAAGAATACTGCGGATTAGGTTGAATCGCGGTCAGCAGAAAATCAGTATTTTCTATATCCAGCAAGTCTAAATTGGCTTGAATATCTTCCCAATTATCTACGCCATTGATAACCAGAAGTTTTTTGGTTGGAAAGTTGCGCAGTTTCTGTGCTTCTACTCTTGCCAAACGCCAGTAGAATTCCTCACTTTTTTTTCCTTCAAAATCTTCTGTGGAGAGTGCATTCACAAAGGATAAGCCCAAATTGCTTTTGTAATCAATCCAGCCCACCTGGTGATAGACTTCTTTGTAATGCTGAAAGAAAAAAGCAGCGAGCGAAGTCTTGCCGATGCCCGAGTCGCCGCAAAGTACGACGTACCGTTTGCCTTCCTCAAAGCATTGAAAAATAGCTTCCAGCACCTTGGTGCGCTCCAGATAAACCTCTTTGGGTTTAGGATGCAAAATGCTAAGCCAACGCTTTAAGGTTTGGTCGCCATAGAGGACGAGATTGCCTTGTATAATGGGGTTGTTGATTTGTTTACCAACCGAGCCCTGGTTGTGAATGTCAGGCATACGATGATTTTTTGTGGCGATAATTTCGGCGGCTGAAGCCCGCCGTTACATATTCAAATCGCCATGGATATTGGGGTTGTTGACTTGTTTTTCTACCTTGCCAAAATTGTACACGCTGCCCACAGGCTTTTCGCTACTGGCTTGCAGTTGTTGCAATAAAGTTTCGAGTGCGGGCACTTCGGTCGGATTTTGAGTCAAGTGCGCTGCGACGTGGACGGCGACTTCTTTTTGGGTGGCTTCCGCATCGGGATTGGCTTGTAGGGCTTGGAGTGGCTTATCATCTTTCAGGAAAATCGGGCGAATCCATTTCCAAATGGCTTCTGACAATTCGTCGCCAGCTTGGGTGGCGCCTTTGCTTTTTTTGATGCTGCCCACGAGGTAGCCGACGAAGGAGGTAACGAGGGTTTCGATGACCATATTATATTTTTTTTTGATGGAAAAAGAGTAGCTGCAATTTAATGTTTTTATGTGAAACCTGCAAAAGTTGCTACTTTTACCATCCTATGTTTTTCAAAACCAAATCACAAAAACAACTCGCATCCCGCATTCAAAGCGGTGAACTCGACCAAAGCTACCGCGCCTTGGTGCGACGGCAGTTTCGGAAGAATCGGCTGGCGGTGTGGTCGTTGCGAGCGTTGTATGTTTTGTTATTTGTAGCATTATTTGCAGATTTTCTGGCGAATGAGAAACCTATTTATTGTAAAATAGAAGGCAAAACGTACTTTCCGATTTTAAAACAATATGCAGTGAATGTAGGCTGGTCGCACTGGGACGCGCGCTTTGCGATAGCCGATTGGCGGGAGTTGAAATATGAAGCAGTGATTTTTGCACCCATTCCTTACTCAGCCACCACGATTGACCGGAAGAACATGAGCTACGCCAGTCCAACGAAGAAGCAGAATATCACCTCGAATCGCTTTCGGCACTGGCTCGGCACGGATGGCATCGGGCGGGATGTGCTGGCGGGCATGATCGCAGGGACGCGCACGGCGATGTTGGTGGGCGTGATTTCAATGGCAATTGCGACGGTGATTGGCATTTTTTTTGGCGCGATAGCGGGTTATTTTGGAGATGATAAACTGAAAATATCTCGTATTCGATTGATTTTGAATTTGATAGGCGTTTTCTTTGGTGTTTTTTATGGCTTTATCGTGCGCAGTTATCAATTTTCAGAGGGGAGTTTTGGAGTAGAAATTTTTAAAAGTGTAAGTATTTTTATTGGGATAATGTTGGTTGCAAATGGATTAGCGAGTATTTTAAAACGACTTTCCATTCTACGTAAAAAAATAACCATTCCAGCGGATTTGCTCGTGATGCGCTTTGCAGAAATTATCAATTCGATTCCAGCGTTATTGTTGATTTTGTCGGTGGTGGCAGTCATTCGCAAACCTTCTATTTTGTACGTAATGGCGATTATCGGGCTGATACGTTGGACGAGCATTGCGCGGTTTGTGCGAGCAGAATTATTAAAAATTCGCAGCTTGAGCTATATCGAAGCCGCGCGGGCAATGGGCTTTAGCAATTGGCGCATCATCACGCGGCACGCGCTGCCCAACGCGCTCACGCCTGTACTCATTGCCGTTGCGTTCGGCATTGCCAGTGCGATTTTATTAGAAGCTTTTTTGTCTTTTCTGGGTGTGGGCGTTGCGACCGACCAGATTACATGGGGTAGTCTGCTCAATCTGTCGCGCCAAAGTATATCTGCGTGGTGGCTGGCGGTTTTTCCCGGCTTGGCTATTTTTTTTACGGTTACGATTTTTAATCTGCTCGGCGAGGGCTTGACGGACGCGCTGAATCCCAAGAAATAATGTGCTGATGTGCGGATTTGCCAATATGCTAATGCCCTCCCGACTCCATGGAACACTGATTTTTTAAGATACGTATGATTTTTTAAGGGCTATCTCGTATACGACGTAAATAACGTAAGTGCTAAAGGACTTTTATTTTAACCGCAGCGGCGCAGAGAACGCAGAGCCAATATTACTTGCTTTACGAAATACGAAAGAAATATAATTTAATGTTGCTCAATTACTTATTAGCAAATCAGCATATTGGCACATCACTTTTTCTTCTTTTTTCCTTTATTTAGGTCTTTTGGGAAGAGACCGGAGCTGCCGCGCTTGGTGGAAAGCTCTCCTTTACGAGTAACGGGCGCTTTTAGGCTGTCGTAAGCGGGGCAACCTGCTTTTCGGTTACAAGAGGAGAGTGTTACGCTTCCAGATATAGCTAATCCTGTGATTATCAACGCAAAGAGTATTTTTTTCATTTGTGTTATTTTCAGTTTTAAACGAATTAAATAGCCAAGTAAATGTAATGGTAAGAAAGTTTTTTTCCACAATGCCCGATTTTCCTACATTTTTGGAAGAAAAAAATTGCTTTTATCGAACAAACCCTTAAATTTGGGGCATTCTAAGCTATTTTATCATCAAAAACCTTTGAAATGAATAAAGGAGATCTTGTAAGCAAAATTGCCGAAAGTGCAAAATTAACAAAAGCACAAGCAGGTGACGCACTCAATGCGATGTTAGACGGTATCGAAGGCGCACTCAAAGAAGGCGACAAAGTTACACTCATTGGCTTCGGTACGTTCTCCGTATCCAAGCGCGAAGCTCGCAGCGGTCGTAACCCACAAACCGGCGCTACTATTGACATTAGCGCGAAAAATGTAGTGAAGTTCAAACCCGGCAAAGAACTGGGAGATTCTGTTAAGTAAGATTTTGTACTCACTGATACTAAAAAAGGGCAATTTGGGGTAACTCAAATTGCCCTTTTTCATTACTTTTGTGCTTCTTTTTTGAAAAGATACCAGTAGGCAGTTGGCTGTAAGCAGTTGGCAGACGCTAATCAATTAACATTTTAATTTAATTGCATTTATTTTGAAACGGCTAAACGGCGTACTGCCTACTGAAAACTGCCTACTGTTTCAACTCGCTAACACTCGGCTCATGACAAAGGAAGACCTGTTAGTCCTCTTTAGCACTCCATTATATATCCTTGTGATTGGGCTGGAAATCGTGCTCAGTTCCATCGAGGGTCACAAATTTTATACCCTGAAAGATACCGTGACCAATGTATATTTGATGGTTTTGAATTTGAGTCTCGAACTGGTGACGCGCGGTGTTTCATTTGCAGGATTATTGTTATTCATGCATTTGAGCCCTATTCACATTCAGCCTATGTGGTTATTTTGGACGGTGTTGGTTATTGGGGTAGATTTTTGTTATTATTGGCTGCATCGCTTGAGCCACGAGTGTCGGTTGCTGTGGGCGGTACACGTCACACATCATTCCTCCGAGCAGTTTAATTTTACGGTCGGGTTTCGGTCTTCGGTGTTTGAATCACTTTATCGGTTTATATTTTATATTCCATTGGCTTTATTAGGATTTCATCCGCTTGATATTTACTTTATTCACTCTTTATTACAAATTTATGGCATATTGGTGCATACCCAGTATATCAATAAAATGGGTTTTTTAGAATATATCCTCGTCACGCCTTCGCATCACCGCGTGCATCATGCGAGCAATGTGCAGTATTTGGATAAAAATATCGGAATGGCGTTTATTTGGTGGGATAAATTGTTTGGTACATTTGAAGCTGAAAAGCCAAGTGATTCGATTCGATATGGATTAACACAGTCGCTGGAAAAGCAAGGTCCGGTAAATATTCTATTGCATGAATGGAAAAACTTGTGGGCAGACGTGCGGAAAGCGCCCGATTGGAAAGCGAAATTAGGGTATATTTTTGGTCCGCCCGGCTGGAGCCACGATGGGAGTAAAATGACTTCTAAACAATTACAAGCAGCATTAAAATCGTGTTCAAGTGTTCAGGTGTTGGTGTGTTCTTGTGACCCACAAGACACAAACACATTAACACATTAACACACAAACACAAAAATATGAGATTCGGTACAAAAGTGATACACGCAGGCATTGACCCCGACCCACTGACCGGTGCGGTAATGACCCCTATTTATCAGACTTCCACGTATGCGCAGGAAGCACCCGGCGTACACAAGGGCTATGAGTATGGACGCACCCAAAATCCAACGCGGGACGTATTGCAAAACAATCTCGCCGCTTTAGAAAATGGCAAATTTGGGATTTGTTACAGCAGTGGTTTAGCTGCAATGGATTCTATTTTAAAACTATTGAATCCAGGAGACGAAATCATCAGTTGCAACGATTTATACGGCGGCTCCTATCGGCTGATGGTGCGCGTATTTGAGCGATATGGCATCAAGGCACGCTTCATTGATATGACGGATATGAAGAATGTCGAAAAAGCCATTACTAAAAAGACCAAATTAATTTGGATTGAAACGCCCACCAATCCGATGTTGACCATTGTGGATATTCAAGCGGTGTGTGCCATTGCTAAAGCGCATAAAATTCTGACTTGTGTAGATAATACTTTCGCTTCGCCATATTTGCAAACGCCGCTCGACCTCGGCGCGGATATCGTCACGCATTCTGCGACCAAATACCTCGGCGGTCACTCCGATGTGATTTTAGGTGCTACGATTGTAAAAGACGAAGAACTGGCGCAACAACTTTATTTTCTACAAAATGCGGTCGGTGCCGTACCCGGTCCGCAGGATTGTTTCCTCGTGCTGCGCGGTATTAAAACTTTGCATTTGCGGGTAGAACGCGCTTGTAAAAACGCAAAGAAAATTGCCAAATACTTGAGTGGACATCCAAAAGTGAAAAACGTTTATTATCCGGGTTTAAAAAATAATCCATACTACGAACTCGCACAGCGCCAAATGCGGCTTTTCGGCGCGATGGTTTCCTTTGACTTACATAAAGATACATTGGAAGAAGCTACCAAAATCCTCAGCAATACTAAACTTTTCATCTTGGCAGAATCCCTCGGTGGCGTAGAATCCCTTATTGGACATCCGGCAACCATGACGCACGCGTCCATCCCACGCGAAGCGCGCCTGAAAGTCGGGTTGACCGATTCGCTCATTCGCCTCAGCGTTGGCGTAGAAGATGTGGAGGATTTATTGGAGGATTTGGAGCAGGCTTTTGTGAATTTGTGAAAAAAATTAAGATTGAGGCTGAGATTGAGGCACACTGATTAACCTCAACCTCAACCTCAACCTTAGCCTCTCACTCTTGCATTTTCGGTCCATAACTCAAGTCTCCCGCATCGCCCAAGCCAGGTACGATGAAGGATTTCGCTGTGAGTTCTTCGTCCAGTGCGCCCATCCAGATGTGGGCATCCGGGTAGAGGCGTTCGAGGTGTTCAATGGCATACGTGGAGGCAATCGCTGTGACAAAATGAATCTCGCTGGGAATACCGCCCGCTTCTTTCAACGTATCTGCCGCCAGTCCCATCGAAGCACCAGTCGCCATCATCGGGTCACAAATGATAAGGACACTGCCCTCTATATTTGGACAAGAAACATATTCTAAATTAATTTCAAACGTACCGTCTTTATGATGTTTGCGATAAGCCGATACAAAGGCATTGCCTGCTTCGTCAAAATAATTGAGTAGACCTTGATGCAAGGGAAGCCCGGCGCGTAGAATAGTTCCTAAAATAATGCGTTGACTTGGCACGGCGACAGAAGCGATACCTAATGGCGTTTCTACCTCTATCTGCTTGTAAGCCAATGTTTTACTCAATTCATATCCCAATACTTCACCGAGGCGTTCGAGATTGCGGCGGAAGCGCATTCGGTCTTTTTGAATCTTTACACTGCGCAACTCACCGAGGAAGCGGTTGGCGATAGAACTATGTTCGCTTAGGTTGAAAATCATGATACTGCTGGTTTTCAAATGTAAAATAACACAAATTTGGAATTAAGTAAGTGAGCATATTTAAATTATAAAATGAATCCAACTTAAGTTGTTGTTTGTCAAAAGATTGAGCGACTGCCAACTGCTTACTGTAAACTGCTCACTTACTTAATATTACATCCGAATAGCTAATTTATTTGATTCTCCCTTTATGATGCGGTGGTCAAGGGTCAATTATAAATGGTCAATCACTTACGCATCATGCCATGTATATCATCTTAAGAAAATCTTGCAATATTACAATATTTGCAATGGAGTTGCTTGAGCTTTTATTGAAAAGGTGTGCAAGTCAATTAAAACAATACGAACAACTGTTCGTTTTATATTTATAATATTGTATTTTTGCTTCCGATTTTAAAATAAAACCAAGCCATGCAAGCAGTGTCGAATAGTGCAAAAGAACAAGTATTTCAAGCAAATATTGATGCGGATATAAAAGTCGAGCCCAAAGATTGGATGCCGGAATCGTATCGTAAAACACTCATTCGGCAGATTTCGCAGCATGCGCACTCGGAAATAGTTGGGATGTTGCCGGAAGCGAATTGGATTACGCGTGCTCCGTCTCTGCGTCGTAAAGTGGCTTTGATTGCAAAAGTACAGGACGAGGCAGGTCATGGTTTGTACCTGTACGCAGCCGCAGAAACGCTTGGCATTGAGCGCGATACACTTTTAGAAGAATTACATACGGGCAAAGCAAAATACAGCAGCATTTTCAATTATCCGACTACGACTTGGGCAGATATGGGCGCGATTGGTTGGCTCGTGGATGGCGCAGCGATTATGAATCAAGTGCCGCTTTGCCGCGCTTCTTACGGTCCGTACGCTCGTGCCATGGTGCGCGTGTGTAAGGAAGAAAGTTTTCACCAACGGCAGGGATATGAAATTATGCTCACGCTTTCTAAAGGCAGTGAGGAACAAAAACGGATGGCGCAGGATGCGTTGAATCGTTGGTGGTGGCCCAGCTTGATGATGTTTGGTCCAAGCGATAAAGATTCCAGCCACACCGAGCAAAGCATGAAGTGGCGCATCAAGCGTTTTACGAATGATGAGTTGCGGCAGCGTTTTGTAGATATTACCGTTCCGCAAGCGGAATTTATTGGTTTGACCGTGCCGGATTCCCATTTAAAATGGAATGAAGAACGTAGGCATTACGAATTCGGTGAAATAAATTGGGAAGAGTTTTGGAATGTCGTAAAAGGCAATGGACCTTGCAATCGCCAGCGTTTGAAAGCGCGCGTGAAAGCGTATGAAGATGGTGCTTGGGTGCGCGAGGCAGCGATGGCGTACGCGGAAAAAAGAGAAAAACGACAAGAGAAAGTAGCCTAAAAAGTAGGCAATTTGCAGTAGGCAATCCTGTAAGGATGTAAACACATTAACACAATTTTTAATGAAAAAAGATTGGTCCCTCTGGGAAGTATTCATACGCAGTAAAAACGGACTCAGCCACAAACATGTCGGAAGCCTACACGCCGCCGATGCGCAAATGGCAATCGAAAATGCCCGCGATGTGTACACCCGCCGCAACGAAGGCATCAGTATTTGGGTGGTGGAATCAAAGCACCTCACTGCCTCCAGCCCTAACCAAGCAGAGTCGCTATTCGACCCGGCAGATGACAAAGTGTACCGCCACCCTACTTTTTACGACTTGCCCAATGAGTTGAAGCATATTTAAAATTGTGTTCGAGTGTTCATGTACTCGTGTGTTCGTACACGACGCTCCCGAACACTTGAACACAAGAACACCCAAACACGATGACTTTACAAGAAGCTAAATTAAAATACATCCTCCGCATGGGCGACAACGCACTTATCCTTGGGCAGCGCTTGAGCGAGTGGTGTGGGCATGGTCCTATTTTAGAACAAGATATTGCGATTACAAATATTGCGCTGGACTTGATGGGGCAGGCGCGGAGCTTGATGCAATATGCAGCAGAAATTGAAAACAAAGGTAGGGACGAAGACCAAATCGCTTTCTTGCGCGATGCGTGGGATTTTAGAAATGTATTGTTAGTAGAACAACCCAATGAAGACTGGGCTTACACGATTACTCGACAGTTTTTTTTCGACGCTTACAATTTCTATTTTCATCAAAAACTCGTAGAAAGTTCCGATGTGCACTTGGCGGCTATTGCAGCAAAATCTTTGAAAGAAGTCACGTATCACTTGCGATATAGCTCGGAATGGATGATTCGCCTCGGCGATGGAACAGATGTGAGCCACCAAAAAATGCAAGACGCAGTCAATGAACTGTGGATGTATACCGGCGAATTATTAGAGATGAATGAGGTAGATGAAATAATGATCGCAGAAGGAATTGGTGTAGATTTGAATGTAATTAAACCCTTATACGAACAAACCATCAATGATATTTTAGCAGAAGCGACTTTACAAAAACCCGTTGATACTTGGATGCAGAGAGGTGGCAAAAGCGGTCGCCATACTGAGCATTTGGGTTATATTCTGGCGGATATGCAATTTGTGCAGCGGGCTTATCCGAATATGAAATGGTAGAAGGCACGGAGTGCCGATATTGAGATATTTGCGCTTCGCGCGATATTTTTGATAGTACAAACTGAATAAAAAATATCTCACTATCAAATATCCCATTTTACCTTCTAATATTCCAACCTTCCAACTTTCCAATATTCCATTCAAATGCGTACCTTGCCCATTCTTTCACAGCCGCCCTTGAGAAAAACTTACTGTCTGGAATGAAAGACATTATTGATTTATACCGCAATGTTGTTATTCAAATCGCTACGCCTTACAGCACCGGCACGGGTTTTTATATAAAAGATAGCAATCTGATTGTAACCAATGAGCACGTCGTGCGCGACAATGCGGAAGTCGTGGTGGACGGCGGCGGCTTTCCCAAACAATTGGTGAAGGTTATTTTTATTGACCCAAAATACGATATTGCTTTTTTAGAATCGCCGCAGGGAGCGGAACTGCCAACGGTATCGCTGGGTACAGACCGTATTTTGCATGAGGGCGACCAAGTAATAGCGATTGGGCATCCACTGGGTTTGAAATACTCGGCTACGAATGGGATTGTGTCCAACACGCGGCACGAAATTGGCGGCATTTTGTACATTCAACACGACGCAGCGTTGAGTCCTGGCAATAGCGGCGGACCTTTGGTAAATGGAGATGGAGAGGTGGTCGGTATCAACACCTTCATCATGCGGGATGGCAATAGCATTGGGTTTTCGCTGCCCGTTCGGTATTTGGCGGCTACGATTGCCGAGTTTATTGCAGCTGGCAAAACCGGAAGTACCCGCTGCACGTCTTGTTCCAATCTTGTTTTTGAAGATACAATCGAAAATGGCTATTGTCCATATTGTGGTGCTAAAGTGCAAATGCCTGCCAAGCTCGACGTATACGAGCCAACAGGCATCTCCAAAACCATCGAAGAAATCATTACCAACGGCGGCTACAATGTACGACTGGCACGCGTAGGACCGAATAAATGGGAAATTGCAAAGGGGAGTGCAAAAATCAGTATTTCTTACCACGAAAAAACGGGATTAATCACTGGAGATGCGTATCTTTGTATCTTGCCCAAGGAAAATATCAAGCCCTTATACGAGTACCTGCTGCGGCAAAATTATAAAACAGAAGGACTGACTTTCAGCATTCGCGAGCAGGACATTATTCTATCCCTACTTATCTTTGACCGGTATTTCAATGCAGATACGGGTTTCCAATTGATTCAACACTTGTTTGAAAAGGCAGATTTCTATGACAACATTCTTGTAGAACAGTACGGTGCCCGCTGGAAACAGGAGAGCGTTTAACTGTTTGAGGTTGGGGTTAAGATTGAGGCTCTTATTATTTCATCTGCACCTAAATCTCAAACTTGACCTTAATCTTAACAAAAAACAGTCGTTATAATATTTTAGCGACCGCCAGCGTTGAAGAGAAAGTGTATAAAATAGGAAAACATGGTGGTAGCGCCCTTCTGCGTCAACCCGCTATTTTATTGCCTTTCGTGAAAATACATATTGTTAAAATTATCTTTTAACATAAATTATTCCTGTGTTTTGCAGGACATTTATTAATATTGTAGCTGCTAAAGGTTGGTAGTTTGGAGGTTTGGCAGTTCTTGCTGTGATTCAAACATCCTAACTCCCGAACGTCCAAACTTTTAACTTTTATAAAGTTTTCTATGAAAAATCTCAAAAATCTACTCTTTATCGCGGTGTTGGCGCTATCGGCGGTTTCGCTATCTGCACAGGACATCCACTTTTCTCAGTTTTATTTGTCTCCTTTGAATCTGAATCCGGCACTGACTGGAGTCATGAATTGTAACACCCGTCTGGTGGCAAACTATCGCAATCAATGGTCGAGCGTGTTGCGTTCCAACGCATTCAGCACGTATTCCGTATCGTATGACCAACGTATTCCAGTAGGGAGATATGATTATTTTGGGATAGGCGGTACGTTTTGGGGCGACAAAGCTGGTGAATCGAATTTTTCAACCTTGACGGGCAAGCTCTCTGGCTCGTACAGCAAGCGCATGGGCGGTACGCGCAAATTTGGAAATTACTTAGCAGCCGGTGCCGAAGTAGGTTTAGCGCAACGTAGTATTGATTTTCTTAACTTGCGCTGGGGTACGCAGCACGACGGTGAAGGTGGTTTTGATGGAAATATAGATTCGGGCGAAACGGGGTTTGACCGCGACAATTTTTTGTTTACGGATTTAGCAGCAGGTTTGCTGTGGTTTATGGTTTTTAATGAAAATGAAAACTTTTACATCGGCGGTTCGTTCCACCATTTAAATCGGTCGAATCAATCGTTTAGCAGCAATGAAGAAGATTTGTTGTTCAGCCGTTTGACGGCACACGCTGGTGCGGAATTTTTGATAGGCGACAAATTGGGCTTGGTACCGGGCGTGATTGTGATGAAACAAGGTCCATCGTTTGAAGTGAATGCAGGTACAAGTTTCAAATTTTTGTTGAGCAAATCCCGCAATGAATATCAGGCATTTCAATTAGGCTTGTGGGGTCGCCTCGGCAATAAATTCATCGAAGCAACAGAAGGTAGCGCAGATAAAGTAGGCATTTTGAATGATGCCATCATTCTTTCGACTCGTTTTGATTACAACAACTTTAGCTTGGGCTTTAGCTATGATGTAAACGTTTCTGAATTGAAAACTGCCAGCAATAATCAAGGTGGTTTTGAATTGGCATTGGTCTATAAAATCTGTGGTCAGGAGCGCCGTGGTGTGTACTGTCCGAACTTTTAGACGTTGTTTGGAAAAAAAGTTGAAGAGGCAAAAAATCCTGTAAGCGCTGTATTGGTACGTGTTTACAGGATTTCTCTTGTATACAGATAAGCGAAAAATTCGCCAATGATGCTTTGTCACTGCGAAAATTGCTACCTTGTAAATAGTTTTGTTATAATAGTTGAGAAAATTGCCAGATACTAACTTCATGGAGAACCAAGTAACGATGTGTCGGATTCCAACGACGCGTTGACACAGTTTTTCCAATTTTAAAATCGAAAAAAACACGAATGACATGTTTGGAAACAACTCGAACAACAACAAAAAGGAGGCAAGTAAACCCAATGGCTCACCGGCTACTCACTCCCTAAACAGCTTGGTACAAGGCACATTTGTAGAGGGAACGGTCACCTCTGAGAGTGACATTCGGGTGGACGGCACCATCAAAGGAAAATTGAATTGCAGCGCAAAAGTAATAATCGGACCGGCAGGCGTAATAGAAGGCGAAATCAAGTGCAAAAATGCGGTCATCGAAGGAAAATTTCAGGGCACACGTGAAGTAGCGGAGTTACTCAACATCCGCGAAAGCGCTACGGTCATGGGCGATGTGCGTACTAATAAATTGATTGTACAATCCGGTGCAGTTTTCAGCGTCAACTGCACGATGGGCGGCGTAAAAATGGGGAACAACCCCATCCCGATGCACAAAGAAAAAGAAGAGCAGCTCATTCTAAAAGCAGCAGCGAAATAGTAGGCAATGAGCCGCTCTAAAGTCTAAAGTCTAATGTCTAATGTCTATAAATGAACAAGAACCGGTTAAAAAAGCGAATAATTACCTGAAATATTCCAGCATGGCTTTCCAAATGGTAGGCTCCATGCTGTTGGGTATTTTTATAGGTCGTTGGTTGGATAAGATTACCAACAATCCAAAGCCTTATTTTACAGCAACATTGGCGTTGGTTTTCACCGGAGCGGCACTATATGTAACCCTGAGAGACTTCCTGTCTAAAAAATAGTGGAAACGTATGACTCAAGGGTTATTTTTTCGGCAATTTAGTATAGTGACCCTTGGTGTTGCACTTTTGTTAATCGGTTTACAAGAATTGCCAGAGCTTCGTCCTTACAAAGATTTCTGCTGGCTGAGTCTCGCGTTTTTTGCTTTGTTTAGCTTATCTACCTACCTGATTGGTTTTTATACCGCCACTCAAAAGAATAAATTTGCGTTTACCAATGCAACGTTGAAGTTGACTTTTATTAAAATGCTGCTCTGCGTCGTGGTCGTTGGTTTATACATCAAGCTCACCAATCCGCCGACACGTACCTTTATTATGCCTTTTTTAGGAATCTACATTATTTACACTATTTTTGAAACGCACTTTATGATGAAAATTGGGAAAAAGGGGGACGGGGTGAAAAGGTGATGCGGGACCAAGTGAAAAACTTTGCGCCTTTGCGGCTTTGCGTGAAAAAAATCTGCGGGAATCAAGCGAACTTCCAAACCTCAAAACTTTAAACTTTTAAACAATGAAAGCCACCGTCAACACGCAATTTGAATTGGATACGAATGAATTGAATTCACTCGACATCATCTCCATTGATAACCAACACTTTCACATTTTACAAAATGGAAAAGCGTATCGCGCTGAAATTATACAAACGGATTTTGTAAATAAAATATTTGTAATTAAAATAAATGGAAAATTATACGATATAAAATTGGAAGATGAATATGACCAATTAGTTAAAAAATTAGGTTTATCCACCGCTATTGTCTACAAAGTGAAAGACGTAAAAGCACCGATGCCCGGACTGGTCTTGGCTATCAATGTAGAAGTAGGTCAAACTGTACAACGCGGCGATGCGCTGCTGGTGCTCGAAGCAATGAAAATGGAAAACGTGTTGAAATCCTCTGGCGACGGCGTGGTGAAAGCGATTAAAGTGGAAAAAGGTATGGCAGTGGAAAAGGGAACTATTTTGATGGAAATCGAGTGAAAACGGGTGATGAGGAGATGGGTTTATGGGGTGACCCAGCGAAACAGCGACTAATTGAGGAGAGAAAAATTGCGTCTTTGCGCCTTTGCATGAGAAAATCTACAGGAGGAAAATGAAGTGTATCGAATCGAACTTTTTGCGTTCTAATTATAAAACTATCTGTTTTCAACATTATAAGTATCGAGAGGCAATCGTGTACCAAGGGTTTAAACCTATCACCCCATCACCCAATCACCTATACTTACTATGAGTGCTATTTTTCTCGCTTTCGCAAATGACCTGAATAACCGCTTGCCGACTCTCTCGCAGGAGGACGACCAAGTGTACGCCACGCTCTCCCGACGTGCCGCGCAGCAGCATTTTACGCTACACCGGGACTCATCCATTACGACTCGCAAAATTGCTGAGTTTTTAATTTTATACCGCGACACTTTAGCTATTTTTTTATATAGTGGACACGCCGAAAGAGACGCGCTGCTACTCGAAGATGAAAGCGCCCAAGCCGAGGGAATTGCGCAGTTGCTGGGTCAGTGTCCAAACTTGAAACTCATTATTTTGAATGGCTGCTCCACTGCTGGACAAGTCGAACATTTGTTGCAATTGCCTAATAATCCGATTGTTATCGCTACGAGTGCGCCCGTAAATGACCTTGCGGCAACGCAGTTTTCCATCCGATTTTTTCAAGCCTTGAGCGAGCAATTTGATACGATTGAAAATGCGTTTCAAGCTGGATTGGGCGCGGCGCAACTCACGTCACAATCCGCTACCCGTGCGGGTCGCCAGCAATTAACGCCAACTGCCTCGAAAGAACCCGTTTGGGGCATTTATTACAATCCCGAAGCGGCAATGAATTTGAGTTGGACGCTTCCAACTGACGTAAGTTTTGCAACCATTGGATTTGAACCGAATGTGTATTTAATTAAACATTTAATCGAATTTTTTGCACCGTATAATGAATTGGCAGCGCAAATTGAAAAAGACGAAGCCCATGGCAAAAAGCGCAATATCGTGGACAAGCGCGAAACCATCCTACAATGCCTGCCGCACCCAGTGAGTGAGCAATTGCGGAGATTGCTGGTGCCGGGACAAGCCGGTTCGGATGCAAAATTTTATGATAAATTCGGAGCCGACCGCTTATTGCAACTGACTGCTACTTATAATACCATTATAGAATTGACGGCTTTTGTAATGTTGTCGCAATTATGGAATGCTCTTTTTATAAATGATAAACAAACGATTAAAGACGAACAGCGGGAATTACTGCGCCAGTTTTTTTTATTAAAATATAATGACCGAGCCATTTATAATTTTTTTCCGCTTATCAGAACCGTTCGAGAAATTTTTGACCAAAATGATATTCCGTATTTTGTACAAGAATTGGAAAACTTGACGCAGATTTTTAACGAGCAATCCGATTTTTATAATGCTTGTATTTTTTTAGAAACTTTGAAACGCCGTTTTGCCAATCGCACTCAATTTGAAAAAGCAGAAGCCGACCAATTGTGCGTCATTGCAGAAGAAAAACTGGCAGCGGTGTTTGCGCAACTCGGTTTTCTGGCGCGGTACACGATGGCTTCCGTGAAGGACATTGACGTGTTGAAATATCGGCATTTACCCATTCCACATTTTCGGCATCGCGTGGTGGAACTCGTGCAGCGGCTTGGCGGCTTGGCAGAAGAGTTGAACGATATGGAAAGTTTTTTGGAAAATTCATCCGTCTTGTTGCAACGCAAAGGCGAGGAATTAAAATTTTTGAATCTCTCTCCGTTCATCATTGACGAAAACGCGTTTGAAGACAAAGCCACCGATTCTAAATTATATTTCTACGACCGATTTGAAAAAGCGGCGAACGTATATGTTTTTAAACATATCTATAAACCCGATGACCCGCCGCTCATGGTCGGACGACAGGAAAATTATTTTATGCTCAAGGAGCAATTCGACGCATTCGCCCAGTTATTATTTCAAAAATCCATGCAAGCGTTATGAGAAGCCCCTTCAAATTCCTCGATGCGTACACGCTGGCGGATAAGGACGCTTTCTTCGGGCGCGACCAAGAGACCGACGACCTGTACCGCATGGTGTTCAAGACCCAACTGCTGCTCATTTACGGCATTTCCGGTACGGGCAAAACGAGCCTGATTCAGTGTGGATTAGCCAGCCGCTTCGATGGTCCTGACTGGTTTCCAATTTTCATCCGCCGTCAAAATAATATCAATGAATCCTTGCGACAAGCGTTAAATACGGCGCTCAATGGCGAAACGCAAGAGACTTTGGTGGAGGATGTTAGCTATTTGTACCGCTTTTATTTGCGTCCGGTTTACTTGATTTTTGACCAATTTGAAGAACTCTTTATTTTGGGAAGTCGGGAAGAGAAATTGCAATTTATACAAGATTTAAAAGCGCTGTTGGCAACCAAATTGCCGTGCAAAATCATCCTGACGATGCGCGAGGAGTACATCGGACAATTGTATGATTTTGAGAAAGTTATACCGACTTTATTCGATTTTCGACTGCGGCTGGAGCCAATGAATAACTTGAAAGTAAAAGGCGTTTTAGAACAGTCCTTTCAGCGGTTTAACATTTTTGCGGAAACGCCGGAAGAAGAGCGATTTGAGCAAATTTTGGACAATCTGAGCGCCGGTAAATCTGGGATTCAACTGCCATACTTGCAAGTTTATTTGGATATGTTTTATCGAGAAGACTTCACTCGCGAGTATGCACGGGAGCGCGAGGGTGAGGAACTGCCGCCCTTGACTTTTACAAAAGACGAGATTCAGAATTTCGGTCGAATTGAAAATGTGCTGGAAAAATTTTTACGGGAACAAGAATTAAATATTCAAACACAGCTTTTGCAAACGTTTCCCGATATTTCAACCCAAGCCATTCGCCAAGTTTTAGATGCGTTTGTAACCGAAGAAGGTACAAAACGCCCCGTCCGCTTTCGCCGTCAAGGTGCAAATTTGGTTTTGGATGAAAAAGTGCAGGAATTATTGCCAGAACTGCCTGCTGCCGCGCTGACACAGGGTTTGGAAGCCTTGGAGCGCAGCCGAATTGTGCGTTTTACGGGTGAAAATATTGAATTGGCGCACGATAGTTTGGCGGATTTGATAGATAAACAGCGCAGCGACCAGCAACGTCAATTGAACGAAATCAAGCGTAGAATTCAATATAGTTTTGACGAATTTCAAAAAAGTGGCGACTACCTTTCCCGCAGACAACTCACTGCTTTTGAGGAGTTTATACCTAAAATTAGATTGGAATCAGATGTTAAAAATTACATCGAAGAAAGTCGTCGCAACGTGGAAACGCAAGAGCGTACCGAACTCGACCGCCAGCAACGCGAACTCCAATTGACCCAAGAGAAACTCGCCACCGAACAACGAGCTACACGCCGCCAGCGGATTTATTTGATTTTGGTGGGCATCGTAGCTCTTATTGCTTTTGGGCTGGGTTTTTGGGCATATCAGCAAAATGGCAGATTTAAAAAGCAGGTGTTGGAAACAGTCAAATCCGATGTGAACGCCTTGCGTAATCAGGGGAAATATCAAGAAGCTATAACGCGCATCATAGAAACCCGAAAGTTATTTACATCCAATGGGGAAAGTAGTTTATTAGTATTAGATACGCAATTGATCAGCCTACAACAAATAACCGACCTAAATATAGTAGCAGATTCCATCTTTGCTATACCAGATTCCGTTCCAATTAATGACGTTACCCGCATTGAGCGGCTGCAAAATGCCAAAATTAAATACGTTCAAGCCGATTCATTATATTCTGATGTAAATACAAGAAATAGATTGGTACAAATAAATCAAGCAATTGACAAGTTGTTTGAGTTTTATTTAGAAAGAGCCAATGGAATGTTGGAAACTGGTAATTGCGCTTATGCCCGCCCCATCCTGTGCAGTGCTCAAGCACTCAAGCCCGACCAAACCGAAGTTTTAAATGGATTTAAACAATGCGGAACCGAACCGACCGAGTGTGCGCCACCGCCGCGTTAAATATTTCGAAAATAAAAATTTGTTATCTTGAAAGGAGGAGTTTGTGCGTTTGTATTTAAAAACCTATAAGGTTTGGTTAAAACTTACTTATAGGTTTTACAAGAATCGGCAGAACTCCTCCTTATGAAAATCTACTTTTTACTTTTATGCTTTTGTTTTTCTGTAAATGCGCTTGCCTCGCAGACCAATTGTTATAAAATATTGCGACAAGAAGGCATGACGTTTCTGGGGAAAACGAATTATCGAAATGCTGTGGATAAGTTCTTCGCGGCGCGATATTGTCCTGACAAACCCGAAAAAGACGACCTCGACGAGTTAATTAAATCCACGCTCAACCAGTGGGTGCGCGCCCTCAATAAAGCTCGTCAGCGCGCCGAGACCGCCGAGCAAGAAGCTCGCGCCCTTTCCGCCCAAGCTGACACCTTGCGTCATTATCTACGCGGCGACAGCACCTACGCCAATTTCATCCGCAGCGGAAAAATTAATTTTGAAAACGGTGCTTATCAAGAGGCTTTGTATGACTTTACCATCGCACGGTTTGTGCAGGAAAACGGGGAAGTAAAAGACTGGATTAAAACCGTCCAACAAGCGATGCAAGCCGAAGAATGGGCAACTGCCGGTAATCTGGACGATGCCTTTGAAGCGTTTCAAACATTGGATTCTTTAGATGCGAATGATTATCGTTCGGAGCGGATGGAACAGTTACAATTGACGCAGAAAAAGTGGAAAAATGCCCTTGCCGGTCGCGCTTTACAAAACCTTGACACGCTGGATTTAGCTGGAAAAGGCGACGTGTTGGCGTTGTACGTGTTACCGACCGATATTGCAAAAGCAAAGAAATTAAAAGTATTGGATGTGCGCAGAAATGAGTTGTTGGAGTTATCACCGATGGTTGGAAAACTTCTGCAATTACAGGTCATAAAAGCAGGGAATAATCAAATTTTACGCCTGCCTTCCAACATCGGGCAACTGGTAGAATTGCGTTATTTGGACCTGAGTGACAATGACTTAGAAGCATTGCCCTCGGAAATAGGGAAGGTGTTGAAATTAGAACATTTGTATTTGGCGCAGAATGAATTGTATAAATTACCGACTGATTTGGGTCGTTTGTTGCAACTCAAAACTTTGGATTTGCGCGGTAATAATTTGTCCAAACTAACGCTTCAAGATTGGCTTTTTCTCAAGAAATTAAAAAATCTGAAAATGCTGTACATTGAGCAAAATGAGTTGTCGGTGGAAACGGTGGCGCACATTCGGAGTTTGGTGCCGGGGAAATGTGGGGTGGTAAGTGATTGATAGGGGAGGATAGGAGGATGGGAAGATAGGAAAGGACGCAATGAAAAAACGTTTTTGAGATTTTTGGATATAGTTCTTACATTCGTAGGAAAAACGTACAATGCTTATTCGAATTTTATTTTTATTTTTAATATCCCAATATCTTAATATCCCAATTTTTGCACAGGAAAGTTGTTATAAAGAACTTCGCACCCGCGGCACACAGTTGCAGAAAGCAAAAGACTATCGCCGTGCTATTGATAAGTTTTTTGCCGCAAGATATTGTCCTGATAAACCTACTGAAGAAGACTTGGATGCTCTTATCAAAATAACCCAAGATAAATGGGTTGCTGAATTGGATAAAGCCCGTAAAGACACCGAAGCTGCACTGAATCAGTCAACTAAACTACTCAATAATTTATACTATGGTAATAAAGCACTGGGCTCTAACGATAGTGCTAAAGACTTATTATTATATGATATTTTATCAAAAGGCTTGCAAAACATTACGGACAAAAACCTGAAATTGGAATGGCAACATCAATTGGCAAGCGTGTATTCCCGACTAAAAGCGTATGAATTAGCCATCTCCCAATTGGATTCGATTTTGCTGGAATACCCGGATTTTCTGCCTGCCCGGCAATCCCGTGCCGTTGCTTATTATTATACCGACCGCATCGAAGAATGTATTGAGGATTGCGATTATTTAATATCACAGAATGCTTTTTTATTTATTGCACATTTTAATAAAGCCCATTGCCTGGCACGACTAGGTAAATATGCGGAAGCAACCGCCGCGATGCAGGCAGGGCAAAAATACTTTTTGCAAGGAGATGCCGCACCGCAATATTATGATGGTGATTTATCGCCAGAAATTGAACAAGCAACGGGCTTACAAACCCTTTTTATAGATGAAAGCGGGATGCGGGATAAAATTAACTACGTGTTGCTCTCTTATCGGGTTTATCGGGGCGATGTAGCGGCTTTGCAGGAAACAACGAAACGCCCATCCAGCCAGTTTATCAATACTTACCTGGGTGCTATCAATTTTATCTGGTTTCATCTCAAAGGCAGACCGCAGGATTACGGAGCGCACGTGTTTGCTGCGCTGCTGTGGGAACGCGCCGGTTATTCACAACAAGCAATACAAGCCTTACAAACTTTTTTAACAAAACATCAGCAATATAAAGACACCCGGTATAAAGATTTTCCGGCTTTTGCCAATGAAAAACTGCGCCAATTAAAAACTTTAAATACGGAAAAAACAACCTTACTCCCCAAAGTGCAAGCAGTAGGTCTGAGCATTAAAGCAAATGAATTATATTTACTTAGCAATTATAAAGAGGCGCTTACATTATATACGCAGGCAGCAGAATTAGATAAAGATAATTTGTCTTATCGCTTGGGTAAATTACAAATGTATAATTATTTGAATGACTGTGTAAGTATTCAGCAGGAAGCTACGGAAATGCTGAAAAAGTGGAAAAATGCTACCCAGGCGCTTTATTTAAAAGCATTGTGTGATTATAATCAACATAATGATGTGAATAAGCTGGCAGAAGAATTATCCGCTATTTTAACAATAGACGCTTATCACCCCGATACCTTACAACTGCTTGGTAATTTATATTCAGAAAGTGATCCGGCATTCGCTATACAATTGTTGGAGCGCTATTTGCAAATGTATCCCAGCAATCAAAATGTCCGCACGAAATTGGAGGAATTGCAGAATAAAAACTAAGCAATCATAGTTCTTTCTCTATCTCAATGCCCTCTGCGTCCAAGTAGGCAGCGATATTAAAGGAATGATCATCCAACAGCTCAAAGTCATGGTTCCAGTTTTGAATATACCATTTATCGGAAGTGCGCTCAGCTACCATCACTTTCTGGGAAGTCGTAAAAATCCAAATCACTTTTTCTACGCCAAAATCCAGCAATTTCTGCGTTTTTTTGTGGATGTACGTATTGGGGTCTATATTTTCAAAATCAGCATCGGTATCTACTTCGATAATAAGTTTAGCAGGCACGTCCGCATAGTGTTTATTTACTTTATCCGCAGTAAGTACCGCTTTTTCATAAATAGCAATATCACTCGAAAGATTATTTTTTTTAGACAAATGACTACCAATTTCATTGGTCAAAAGCCGATAGATTTTTCTGTCCAAATTTGCATAGCAAATACCTAAAACGTACTCAATAATTACTGCTTGTAAAGAACTGCTTCCCATAATATCTTCTAAAGTTTTCGTTTTGTTTAACACTTCTCTATAACCACGATAATAAATCGGCTTGCCATCCATCATTTCATAAACGAGATAGTCGGGAACTTTCGATTTTTTTGCCGTTTTAGTTTTTGTTACTTTTGCTGAAACCATCTGGTCAAATTTTACTTGCAAGATACGAAAATGATTTATTCAACGCAAACTTTAGGCGATACCATCGTTGCACTCGCCACCCCGCCGGGCGTGGGCGCTATTGGCGTGATTCGCTTGTCAGGCGCGGACGCACTTTTTATAGTCAATCAAGTATTTCGGGGTAAGGATTTGACTGCGCAAGCCTCGCATACCGTGCATTTTGGTACAATTAAAGATGAAAATGGACATTTGATTGATGAAGTGTTGGCGACGGTTTTTGTTGCTCCCAAATCTTACACCGGTGAAAATGTGACGGAAGTGTCGTGTCATGGTTCGAGTTACGTTATTCAGCAATTGATACAGCTTTTTATACAAAAAGGCGCACGATTAGCGCAGCCAGGCGAGTTTACCTTACGCGCTTTTTTAAATGGTCGGATGGATTTGTCGCAAGCCGAAGCCGTAGCTGATTTGATCGCCGCCGAATCCGAGTCAGCACACACGGTGGCAATGCAGCAGATGCGTGGAGGCTTTAGTAATGAAATCAAACGGTTGCGCGAAGAACTCATTCATTTTGCCAGTATGATTGAATTGGAATTGGATTTTGGAGAAGAAGACATCGAATTTGCCAATCGGCAGGATTTGAAAGATTTAATTTATAAAATTCAACAACTCATTCATTCACTTTTAGAATCTTTTTTGTTGGGAAATGTGATTAAAAATGGCGTTAGCACGGTCATTGCTGGTCGCCCAAACGCTGGAAAATCCACGCTTTTAAATGCCTTGCTAAATGAAGAACGCGCCATCGTAAGTGAAATAGCCGGTACGACGCGCGACACGATTGAAGAAATTTTAAATATCAAAGGTATTCAGTTTCGCTTAATTGACACGGCAGGCATCCGCGAAGCGCAAGACCAAATAGAAGCCATCGGCGTGCAAAAAACGATGGAAAAAATTCAGCAATCAGCGCTGCTGGTGTATGTATTTGATGTGATTAAAACCCAACCGGAAGAAGTTTGGAAAGATTTGGAAAACCTCGTTCATCCAGGTATTCAATTGCTGGTGGTGGCGAATAAAATGGATTTGAATCCTTATACGAAAGTGGAACACTATGTGGTAGAGGGTAGAGGGACAAGGGTAGAGGGAAGAGGGAAGAGGGAAGAGGGAAGAGGGAAGAGGGAAGAGGGACGCGCGGCGTTGACAGTTGGCAGTGAGCAGTTGGCAGTGAGCAGTGAGCGCATCCTCCCATCCTCCCATTCTCCCATTCTCCACCGAGAAAATTTCGTTCCCATTTCCGCTATCAATCAAATGAACATTGAATATTTAAAAGAAAAACTCTACGAATTGGCGTTGTCAGGCAAGGTGAGCTTGGAAAATACCATTGTAACCAATGCCCGTCACTACGCAGCACTCCAACGCGCCGCCGACAGCCTAAAGGCTGCGCTACAAGGCTTGGAAAACAACATCACCGGCGATTTTCTGGCGATGGATATTCGTCGGGCACTGGCGTATTTGGGGGAGATTACGGGGGAAGTGGGCGTGGAGGATTTGTTGGAGAATATATTTAGCAAGTTTTGTATTGGAAAGTAATACCCTATTAACCAATCACCTCATCACCCTTTCACCCAATGACCCTCAACCAACGTATCCAAGCATTTTATGATGAATCCACTCCGCTTTGGCTGGATGTGTGGGGCGAGCACATGCACCACGGTTACTACGGCACGGATGGCACGGAACGCAAAGACCATCGGCAAGCGCAGATTGATATGGTGAAAGAGGTGTTGAAATGGGGGCATCTGGAAGTGGGAAGTCGGACGCCCGATACCGAATACCGAATACCAAATACCAAGTACCAGATTCTGGATGTAGGATGTGGCGTTGGCGGGAGTTCGAGGTTATTAGCAAAGCTGTTTGATGCAGAAGTGTTGGGATTGACGCTGAGTCCGGTGCAGGTAGAAAGTGCTCGAAAATATACGCAACAAGCTGGTTTGCAAGACCGTGTGCAATTTCGGGTGCAAGATATGATGACGTTGACGGAAGCGGATGGGCAATTCGATTTAATCTGGTCTATGGAAAGTGCGGAGCATATTTCAGATAAAAAAGGCTTGCTGGAAATGTTTTATAAATTATTAAAACCGGGTGGAAAATTTTTAATCATTACTTGGTGTCATCGCAATACGCCGCCTGTTTTGAATGTAAAGGAAGAGAAGTTATTACAACAAGTTTGTGATTTGTATCATTTGCCGCCTTGGATTTCGATTTCAGATTATGAAACATTAGCAACTGAAACGGGTTTTTCAAAGGTAAAAACAGGCGATTGGAGCCAAGCAGTTTTTCCATTTTGGAAGGCAGTTATTCAATCGGTATTCACTTGGCGAGGCGTGAAAGGTATACTACGCTCGGGTTGGAGTACCATCAAAGGGGCTTATGCTATGCGGTATATGCAAGCGGGTTTTAAAAATGGCGTGATAAAATATGGAGTGATTCAGGGGCAGAAGTTGGGATGATTAAACTTGTTATTCTTCTTTAAAAATCTTATCTTTGAAAAAATAATTATCCAATGGAAGCGACTGCTGCCCTTTCTTTATACGAAATTGAACGCGATAAACCTATGCCCAGTTTAAATCACGGTATTATTCAGATACGCCTGGGAACTGCACTCCAAAATCATTATGGAAAGCAATATGAAATTGCTGCTGAAGTGGAACTAAAACTTCCAAAGGCAATCAAACCCACCATCCCCGACCTTTGTATTTTTCCAAAAATGCAATTAAAATTATCGCATGATATTCTCAAAGTAGAAACACCACCGATTACCACCATTGAAATATTATCGCCCAAGCAACCGATTGAAGACGTAAAGGAGAAAATTCTCAACAATTACTTTCCCGCTGGTGTAAAATCTGCTTGGCTCGTCATTCCGACAACTCGCACCGTGAGCATTTATACGCCAGATGAAAAATTTGTCAGTTTTGCTAACGGCACTTTGACCGACCCTGCGACCGGTATTAGTCTGGAGATAGATGAGATTTTTTACGGCTTGGAGTGAGCGAATCAACCAGTCGTAAGTTCCCAATTTCCCAATTTCTTAACTATTCACTCCGCAAACTCTCCACCGGATTCGCCACTGCCGCTCGTATCGCTTGAAAACTCACGGTCAGTAAGGCAATTGCCAGTGCGCCAAACCCTGCCAATACGAACATCCACCACTGAATATCAATGCGATAGGCAAAATCTTGTAGCCAACGATTCATTGCCCACCATGCAATTGGCGCGGCAATCGCAAAGGCGACCAACACCAATTGCACGAATTCTTTGGATAGTAGAGTAATAATATTTGCGACAGAAGCGCCCAGTACTTTACGAATGCCGATTTCTTTCGTACGCCTCTCTGCTGAGAAAGTTGCTAATCCAAACAAACCCAAACAGGAAATAAAAATAGCGATACCCGCAAAAACATTTAGCAAATACCCGGTTCTTTGGTCGGCACGATAAAGTTTAGCAAAAGTTTCGTCTTCAAAAATATATTCAAATGGCTGGTTGGGAACGATTGCTTTCCAAGCGGCTTCGGTTGCTGCCAATGCCTGTGCGGTTTGTTCGGAAGTTGTTTTAATAAAAATTCGTCCGCGCCAAGAAACTCGGTTACAAATCACTGCCGGCATAATGGACTCATGCATACTGCGGAAATGAAAATCTTTTGCAATGCCAATGACTTGTCCGGGCGTTCCCTGAAACGAAAGTTGCTGACCGATGTAAGGTTGTTTGAGTTGTAATGCTTTGATAGCAGCTTCATTTAAAATCAAATTATTTTCATCTGCGACGTTTCCTTTTTCAAACCAGCGTCCTTGCATCAATTTCAATCCAAAAACCTGTTGAAAATCAGCATCTGCCGACATTTGCATCACAGTTGGATTAAAATCTTTGGCGCGACCTGCCCAATCCAAATTACCGCTACTGCTACTTTCATTGTGTATAATGGATTCACTTGCCAGCGTAGCATCCTTAATGCTTGCTTGTGTAAGCAATTTTTCTTTGAAAGTAGCCAGCATATTCGCTCGGTATTCCCGATCTGGACCATTGAATAAATTGTACGGAAAAATCACGGAGAAAATGTTTTCTTTCTGATACCCCAAATCTTTAGTTTTAATAAATTGCAATTGTTGATAAATCACAATCGTACTGATAATCAATACGGTAGAAATAAAAAATTGTAATACGACCAAGCCCTTTCGGAAACCTGCATTCTTACCACCCACCCAACTCAAGCCGCGTAGCAGCCGCACCGGTTGGAAAGAAGCCAGCAGCAAAGAGGGATAAATCCCGGTGAGTAAAATGGCGACGAGCGTCGTACCGCCAAAAACCGCCCAGACTGCCCAATTATCTAATTCAAAACTTAGTGGAACATCCAATAATGTATTGAAAAAGCGCAAGCCCAACTGCACCAAGCCAATGGACAAAAACATCGAAAGGAGACTCGTCAGCACCGATTCGGTCATAAATTGCCGAAAAAGCAGCATTTTTCCCGCGCCGATTATTTTCTTGATGCTCACTTCTTTCGCACGCATACTGGCTTTCGCCGTCGCCAGGCTCACATAATTGATACAAGCAATCAGCAAAATCAACAGCCCGATGAGAGCAAAAACTTTGACGATATTGGGATTGCTTGGTGTAAAAGCATCGCTCATCAGCGAGCGGTCAAAGTGCATAGCTGGCAGGGCTTGTAAGGTATGGTAAGAAGTGGAATCCTCCGATTTGTTTTCACGCAGTACTGCCGTGAGTTTTTCGGAAACCTTTTTTAAATCCGCATCTTGCCGAAGTTGTAAAAAAGCGTTATAACCAAAATTTCCCCACTGCTGATCATTTTTATCATTTTTAGAATCCGCTAAGTAAGCTTGGAGTGGAATAAGATAATCGAATCGAAAACTGGAATTGGAAGGGTAATCTTTTACAATCGCTTTTACCACAAAATCAAGCGTATCAATGCGAATTGTTCTGCCGATTGGATCTTTTTTTCCGAACAACTGTTGAGCTTGCGATTCTGTCAGTACAATGTTTTTCAGGTCTTGTAAGGCATCCTGCGCGCTGCCTGCCACAAATTGATAATCAAACAATTCAAACCAATTTTCATCTACATACGCATACGCTTTTTCTTTCCGCAAATTGCCATTGACTTCAAAAACCGAGTGTTCACTGCCATTTTTAAATCGCGCAAACTGTTCTATTTCAGGCACTTCCTCTTTGGCTTCTGACATTAACAACAAAGGCGTAGTACTCCAATGCCAGATTTCGTCGGCGCTCACTTTGATATGGCTGAGTACGCGATACGTCTGCTTGGCTTTCGCATGATATTGATCAAAACTCCATTCATTTTGTACCCAAAGCAAAATCAGCACCGCCGTAGCCAACCCCATCGCCAATCCGCTGATATTGATAAACGAAGAAACCTTATTTCGCAAAAGATTTCGGAAAGCGATTTTGAAGTAATTTTGCAGCATAGCACTTGTGTTTAAAAAGTCAGGTGATTTCTTACTAGCTATGGTTAAATATCGTGCCAAAATTATAAGCAGTTGATTATAAAATAGTTGAAAGACAAATTTGGTCGCTACTGTTCGGTTTTGATACAATCGCTGTTCGGAAATGGGACAGTGTAATGGAACGGTGGAATTATTGGAATGGGAACATGCCTTTTGACTTGTTAATTTGCTTCAAAAAAGCTATCTTTGGTAAAATATATATTTTATGGAAGCAGCCGTTGCTTTATCCCAATACGAAATTGAACGCGATAAGCCTATGCCCAGTTTTAATCACAGTGTGCTTCAAATGAGATTGGGGACTTTTCTGTCTACCCATTACAACGACAAATATGAACTTTTATCAGAGGTAGATTTAGAATTACCAAATGCTAAGAAACCGACTGTTCCTGACCTTGCCATCATTCCAAAAAAGAAAGTGGATTGGTTGAATGATGTCCTTCGGGTCAAAGAGCCGCCGTTAACGGTGATTGAAATTTTATCGCCAATGCAAAACATTGAGGCGGTGAAGAATAAAATTTTTGATAATTATTTTGCAGCCGGTGTAAAATCGGCATGGCTCGTGGTACCTTCTTTACAAACAATTTCCGTTTACACGCCCGATGGCAAAATGGCGACTTATTCCAATGGCGCAATGCAAGACCCAACTATTGGTGTCACTTTAAATATGGAAGAGATTTTTTATTAAAACTGGTTCATCCCGATAGCTATCGGGACTGGCTCGAACCCAATATCTGAGCGTCTCCTGACGCGGAGATGATTTTGTAGCACCAAGTGCATTACTCGCTTGAACGCTTCAAATACTGCAGCACCATCCGCATCTCGCCATAAGAATACGCCTCGCCAAAATGTGCTTTTATCGGTGCGAGTTGTTCGGTTGGGTTTTCTTTTACAAACGCTTCAATTGCATTTACTTTTTCTTTATCTATCAATTCAAAAATATCCAATTCGCCAGTCTCGATGTAATGTCCTAAATGCCCTTCAATCGTGCCGACAGCAAAGCCGCGCTCCTGCGCGATTTGAGCCATACTTTTGCCCGCTTTAAATAACTCCAGACTGAGTGCTTTGGTGTCCGTTTTGAGCTTCGGTGGCTTTTCGGTTAAGGATAATTGCACGCCTTCCAAGCCTTTGTCTTTACAATATTCCTGAATAATTTCTAAAATCTCCGCGCCATAGCGTTTGGCTTTGGTCTCCCCGATGCCGTTTACTTTTTTTAGCGCAGCGAGGTTGGACGGCAGCAATTCGACCAATTCGAGCACTGATTTGGTGGGCAGTACCAGATACGTTTCTACTTCGTTGGAGTCAGCAGTCTCGTCGCGCCATCTTTTCAGGAGGGCGTATAGTTCAGGATGCGGGGCGTTTTTGGGCACATAGCCAAATGCAGTAACGAGCAGATTTGCAGCCGATGTTGCTTTAAAATCTAATTGCGCATCGGCTTTGGCACGCAAGTAGGCGCGCGTAGAAAAATTGTTTTGAATGGCGGTCAGACAACCATTTTTCACAAACAACTCTCGTTGCAAGTTTTCCAACGCATCCATCGCCGTTTTTTGTACGGCTTTATTATCGGTTAGAATGGACAGACTTTTAAATCCGGGCAGCAATGCGCCGCCTATTTTTTCTAAAAACCAAGCCGACGCTTTTTGAATTCGAGCTTGCAACGCCTCGTTCGCTTCGGGCAAATCAGCATAGCCAAAATATCCTTTCAACTGCGATTTAAATTTGTCGGCAATTGAAAAGACGTGCGTTTCCGCTTGCACCGCCAATTCTTTGAACTGCTGAAACGTATCCCCATTTAACGTATTTTCATGCATGAGAAAGACGCGATTCATTTGTTCAAAATACCGTTTTAAAATAGTATAATCGAATAATTCCAGCAGCAATAGTTGTTGAAAATCTCGTTTAGAAAGCTCTAAATGCGCTTCATCCGGTTGGTTTTTATCGGCAGCTTCCGTATAATTCTTGACTGTCTTATCGGTTTTTACGCTAGAATAAGCAATGGGCGAGCGCAACACAATCCCTTCAAAACTTTTGCAACGACTCAAGGCCACGTACACTTGCCCATGCGCGAATGCAGCATTCGCATCAATAATCGCTCGTTCAAACGTCAAGCCCTGACTTTTATGAATGGTAATCGCCCAAGCCAGCCGCAGCGGATATTGCCGGAAAGTGCCGAGAATTTGTTCTGTGACCTCCTTCGTTTGTTCGTTGAGCGTATATTTTACATTGTTCCAATCCACCGGATACACCAAAAACGGCTCGTCGTCATCTGGACATTGCACAAAAATTTTACCTGCTTGAATTTTTGTCACCTGCCCGATTTTGCCATTATAATAAAGCTTGTACGGCGAATTATCATTTTTTACAAACATGACTTGCGCCCCTTCTTTGAGTTCGAGCAGTTCTTCGGTCGGATACGCGTGCGTCGGAAAATCGCCTGTAATTTCTGCTTTGTAACAATGTACCGTTTCCTCCAGCGCGGCTAAACTTTCAGCGTTGATAGATTGCGCCGAGGCGTTGTGGGAAGTGAGAATGATGTAGGGCTTATCCGTAGTTGCTTGAAAATCAGGAATATAGCGACTGTTAAGCGTTTCCAAAACATCAGCATCCAACTTGTTGTCGCGCACCCTATTGAGTAAATCAATAAACGTTTGGTCGCTTTGCCGGTAAATATGTTTCAATTCAATCGAAATGGGGTCGGTTTGCAGCAGGGCTTTGCTACTAAAAAAATAAGGCGTTTCGTAATGGTTGCGCAGCAGTTCCCATTCTTCTTCTTTCACTACAGGCGGCAACTGATGCAAGTCGCCAATCATCAATAATTGCACCCCACCGAAGGGTTGGTTTCTATCTTTATAACGCCGCAACACATCGTCCACCGCATCCAACAAATCGGCGCGCACCATACTGATTTCATCAATGACCAACAAATCCAAACTTTGCAACAGCCGAATTTTTTCGCCAGAAAAGCGGCGTTGGCGAGCAGCATCGCGGGCATATTCCGGTAAAAACAATCCGAAAGGCAATTGAAATAAAGAGTGCAGCGTCATACCACCCGCATTGATAGCCGCCACGCCAGTTGGTGCTGCCACTGCCATGCGTTTGACGGGTTCCTGCTTGAGTTTTTGTAAAAAAGTGGTTTTGCCTGTGCCCGCTTTGCCCGTCAGGAAGATATTTTTATTCGTATTACTCACGTAATCAAACGCGAGGTCGAGTTGTGGATTAGACTGGTAATTCATCCTTTTTAAAACTTGTAAATTGGATTATTCAGTTTAGAATCAGCTATCGAAAACGAGGCTTATGTGGCGTTCGTTTATTATGAATCTGGGCAAGATGAAAATTAAATTAGACAGCAAAGGTAAGGAAAAAGAAGAGAGCGACGCAACCTATTTTTTTTATCAAATAAAACATTTGATTCAGAAATAAAACTTTTCAGCATTCTCCATTCGACCATTTAGTGTTAAAACATTGTTGTTATTCCATTGATTATTCATCAAAACAATCTATATATGTCTAAGAAACTATTTACGGAAGCTCATTTGAATGGCTTGACCCTGTCCAACCACCTCGTGATGGCGCCCATGACGCGTAGCCGCGCTATCGGCAACGTACCAAACGACCTGATGGTGGAATATTATCGGCAGCGTACGCAAGCGGGTTTGATTATCACAGAAGGGACTTCGCCTTCGCCTAATGGCACGGGCTACCCGCGCATTCCGGGCATATACACAACTGAGCAAGTGCAAGGTTGGAAACTCGTGACCGATGCCGTGCACGAGGAAGGCAGTAAGATTTTCTTGCAAATCATGCACACCGGACGCGTTGGGCATCCCAATAATATGCCAGAAGGCGGCGAACTCCTGAGTGCTTCTGCAATCGTAGCAGCAGGCGAAATGTACACGGACCAAGCGGGTCCGCAGCCCCACCCTATTCCAAAAGAAATGACGAAAACAGACATTCAAAACGCCATCTCAGAGTTTGTAAAAGCCGCGCAAAACGCTGTAGAAGCTGGTTTTGACGGAGTAGAGTTGCATGGTGCGAATGGTTATTTGCTGGAGCAATTTCTTTCTCCCGGCTCGAACCAACGCACGGATGAGTACGGCGGCAGCGACAAAAATCGCAATCGCTTTACGCTCGAAGTCACCGAAGCCGTCATCAATGCTATCGGCAAAGACAAAACCGCTATTCGCCTCTCGCCCGATGGTGCTTTTAATGACATCCAACCTTATTCTGAAGAACAAGCCGAGCTATTGGCTCAAGGCTTGAATAAATTGGACGTAGTGTACGTGCATCTCGTAGACCACACTTCGATGGGTTCGCCCGCTGTGAATCCCATCATTGTACAAAAAATCAGAGCCGCTTTCAAAGGTACACTTATCCTAAGTGGCGGCTACGACGCAGCCCGTGCGGAGGAAGTTTTACAAGATGGTTCGGCAGAGTTGGTCGCTTTCGGTCGTCCGTTCCTCTCAAATCCTGACTTAGTAGAGCGTTTTAAAACTGGTGCTCCGCTGAATCAAACGGATTTTAGCACTTTCTACACGCCCGGCGAGAAAGGCTATACCGACTATCCCGTGCTGGCAGAAATGACCGCCTAAGTTTTTGGAAGGGAGATGACACCTTCTGCGTAGATGTCATCTCCTCTAAAAACACCTTACCTCCAGCTATCTGCACCACAATCTCGCCGCCAAATGCCTTTTTTTGTTAATATTGCGTTAATCACGAAAAAAATATGCCCAAACATTTTTTTCTTTCAACTTATTGCCCTTATCTTTGAGAAAGTTCAGACAACATCTGATTTTAACGTTATTAGCTAACCTAAAATTTTCTTCTATAGATTACAACTTGTACACTAAATAATGGTATTTCAGTCCCATAACACAAAATTATTTAGTTATGCAAGTTATGACATCCTTAAATGATCAGCAATTGATCGCACTCTATTTGGAAGGCGACGAGCGTGCATTTGAACTGCTCCTCAGCCGCCACCAACAAAAAATCTACACCTCGATCTATCTCTTCGTCAAAGACCAAAGTCTGGCAGAAGACATCTTTCAGGAAGTATTCATCAAAATTATTGACACCCTCCGCAAGGGCAAGTACAACCACGAAGGCAAGTTCCTCCAGTGGGCAATGCGCATCGCGTACAATATGTGTGTGGATTATTTCCGCCGCAACAAACGCCGTCCGCAAGTATCTCCTACGGAAACCTTCGATATTTTTGACATCATTCAGGTCTCCGATGACAATGCCGAGCAAAGCATCATCCGTAGCCAAACGCACGACCGCATCCGCCACCTCGTGGACCAACTCCCGCCCGAGCAGCGCGAAGTCGTCATCCTGCGCCACTACGCCGACATGAGCTTCAAAGAAATCGCCAAATTGACCCGCGTCAGCATCAACACGGCCCTCGGTCGTATGCGCTACGCCCTCATTAACATCCGCAAGATGGTGGAAGAAAAAGAAGTAACCTTACAGTGAGGGAAGATAGGAAGATAGCAGGATGGGAAGATAGGAGGTAGATTGTTGCGTTCCAATCCTCCCATCTTCCTATCCTCAAAATAGAATTTTTGGGCGTGCCCCTACGGGTCGGGCTATCCGCTCTCATGCCACGCCGCCCCACTCATCAAACCCGCTGTGGCATACCGCTGCTATCCCTCACGCTTGGAGGGCGAGTCCACGTTTTCAAACCAATTTTACATTTATCTGCTTTTCAAATTTTAGTTCTCGTCTGCCGAAACAGTCCAAATCGGGCTTACCAACCTATAAAAGGATTTGCAGGATTTGAATATACCTAATCTTTGCACGCTCTGCAACTCCGCGGTTGATAAAAAATGCGGCGAGCGCTGTAAAAAGTGACCCAGACTAAGTAAGGAGCAACAAAACATCACAAAAAGTCAAAATGTAAAATTTTAAATGTAAAATGTAAAAGTGCCGAGCGACAAAAACACACTAATACTAAAACACCAAAAGACCAAGTGAGGAGCGAAAATATCCCAATATCCCAACTCGCCCGTGCAACGTCTCCATCTGCACTTTGTCTTTTCTAAAGAATAAAATTCCCTTAACAAAATTGGAACGCATGAAAAATTTTACTCGACAAGTATTTGGCGTACTGCTGCTGCTCGTGGGGAGCGGAATGTCTTACGCGCAAGAAACACAGGCTGCAAAAGTAGTGATTGTACAAAAAGTGGCGAAAGCCGATGGCAGTGTCAACATTACAAAGAAAGAAATTACGGAAGATGAGTTGGCAAAACAATTGGAAACATTGAAAACCACGAACGGTGAAAATGTAGAAATTCACCTAACCACGAAAGAAGGAGAGAACATACGCATCAGTAAAGACGAGGACGGCACGTTGCTCTATTTCCGCAATGCAGATATGAAGACGTTTGGCTTGACCAAAATCTCGGACGCCAGTAAGGCGCAAGGTACCGACAAAATCCAAAAAACGACTGAAAATTGGAACCAAAACTGGAATCAAAACTGGGGGCAGGAGTACAAAAATGAATCCGTTTCCACGGCTGGTCGTCCCATTCTTGGTATTTATCCTAGTGAAAGTCATGATGGCAAAGGCGTGGTAATTAGTAGTTTGTCAAATAGCAAAGGCGCAGCAGCAGCAGCGGGTTTGAAAGCAGGTGATGTGCTTACTGCGATTGATGAAAAAGTATTGACGGAGGGAGACGGCATTCGAGCTGCATTGGCAAATCATAAGCCGGGCGATAAAGTAATGGTGCAATATTTACGCGACGGACAACCTGCGCAGGCAGAAGTGACGTTGGTTGGCGAAGGTGCAAGCCGGGTGCGCACCAATGAAGAGCGCGATCCGTGTCGGGTATTCATCGGGGTGGGTACAAGTACGCGAGATGCAGAGGGATTGCACGTGGACTATATTGTAGAAAACACCCCGGCAGAAGTATCGGATGTACGCGCCGGCGATGTGATTGTATCGTTGGATAATGTGGTGGTCAAGACGCAAAATGAGTTGGAAATAGCGCGCGACAAGCACCAGCCGGGTGAAGCATTTCGGTTGAATATTCTCCGCGAAGGCAAGCCGATGACCATAAATGCTCGTTTTAAAGAATGTAGTGCCGAACAATTGCAACAAGCAAAAGAGGCGAAAGAGCGTAAAATGGCACAAGCAGCCACTTGGAGGAGTTTTGAAAATGCACCGCAGCGCGACACTTGCAAAGTATTTATTGGCGTTTATACGCATGAAGACGAACAAGGAATGCGCGTAAACAGTGTCATCGAAAATACACCAGCGAAAAGGAGCGGCGTGCAAAAAGGCGATGTCATCGTAGCGTTGGATGATGCGGCTGTAAATAGTCATAGCACATTGTTAAGCGAACGAAACAAGCACGATGCTGGCGACCGTTTTACGCTTTCCATTTTGCGTCAAGGGCAATATTTGGAGATTGATGCACAATTCAAAGCCTGTGGTCAGCAAGCGGAAACGGCAAAAGAGGAAATCGCACCAGTATTAGAAAATGTAACGATACCAGAAACCACACAGCCAATTATAGCACCTAAAAATCAATTGGAGGTAGCCACTTGGAATGCCTATCCGAATCCGACTTTTGGAGCAGTGAATGTACAATTCAAAGCCGAAGCAACTCCTACGACGGTGCAAATTTTTGATGCGGTGGGTAAAAAAATCTATGAAGAACAACTCAATACCTTCGATGGATTTTATAACAAGCAACTGAATTTGGGTAAGGAGCAGCCGGGCGTATTTTTATTAACCGTCCGTCAGGGTCAGAAGGTGTACAACAACAAACTTGTGTTGCTATCAAAAGCATAATTATTTGAATATTATAATATTATAAAAAATTTTATTTTTAACATAAAAACAGAAAGGTCTGACAGCTTGCACCGCCAGACCTTTTTTTTATAGCTGTTATTAAAAAATAATTAATTAATACAAAGCATTGAGTGCCGTTTTGTCATTCGCATTAAACGGACGATTTTGCCCGCTGCCGATGCAAGCCAACATCCACGAATTCGCATCTGGACCGCTTGGCGTACCCGAAATCAAAATAGCGCCTACACTGCTAGCTCCTTCGTTGCTGGTAGCGCCGCCGCAGCTATAGCTCCGATCCATATAGTCCGTGTGGCGGAAACCAATGCAGTGTCCTATTTCATGGGCCATAATGGTGATCGCGTAATTTGTACTCCCATCACCAATGGCTCTGGAGTTAACATTGACTCTATTATATGGATCTCCAGAGGAGGTAGGAAATCCAGCAGAAGCGAGATAAGAACCATTTGCTTTTACAAAATGGATGTTTCCAATGCCAGAAGAAATGTACTGAAAAGTAATACCAAGATTTTCAGCGTTGTATCGGGCTGCAACACCTTGCAATCCTGCTGCGTAAGTAATTGGAAGTTTATTATCCTTGCTCAATGTAATAACCCGGGGTGTACCCGTCACCAGATTTGTAGTGCGATACTGTTCCGTTTCAGCAATACGAAGGAAATTTTCGTGGAAATTGACGCGCTGCAAGTCCTCTTCATGTAGCACAATATCGCCTTCTACAAGGTAGTGATCCTCTTCTTTAATTACACCCTCGGTGCTAAAGCCGAGTTTTTTAATCTGATAAAGTACTTCCTCCGAAATGCCGGTAGGGTCATCCGCTGCGGAAGAATTTTCGTTTGTACAAGCCATAAAGCCTGTCAGCAATAAGGTAGAAATGAATAAGGTATTGATTAGCTTTTTCATAAAAAAAGGTTTAATTGTTAGATAAGTATTTGATTAACAACTAAATACAATAAGGATGGCACATTTTAAAAATGTGCCACACTATTCCATTTAGTTTAATACAAGTAATTCAAAGCCGTGCGGTCATTGCTATTAAAAGGACGATTCACGCCCGTGCCAATACACGCCAGCATCCACGAATTCGGGTCTGCGCTAGAGGGTGTACCCGGTATCCGAATAGCACCTACCGTACTTGCGCCTTCATTGGTATAAGCACCGCCGCAGCTATAGCTTCTATCCATGTAATCGGTGTGCCGAAAGCCGATGCAATGCCCCATCTCATGCGCCATAATGGATGCCAGATAACTGGAGACCGGATTGCTGCCGATGGCACTGGTATTGACCAGCACAGTGCCAAAAGGATTGCCGCCTGTCGGGAAACCCGCCGAAGCCAGATAGGAAGAGCCGTTTGGTGCTGTGTCAAACAAAATATCCACTGGATACGCGCTTACTCTGAGGAAACGAAGCCGCAGATTCTCTGCATTGTAGCGGCTGATAGCGGTGTTTAACGATGCAGAATAAGACGAAGGCAAATTGGTCGTCATCGCAATACGCAGGGTACGTGTACTGCCGGGGACAGAGACGAGATTCGTGGTGCGGTATTGCTCTACATCGGCGATGCGCAGCACGACTTCTTCAAAATAAGCCGCGCCGATTGCTTCTTCTGACATGAAAATATCGCCTTCAATAATGTACCCACCGTCTGTTTTAGTGACGTTGTCGGTGCTGAAACCCAAGGCTTTAATTTGGGAAAGTGCTTCGGGCGACACCACTTTGGCATCATCCACGGAAGCTGCTTCTTCCTTATTACAAGCGGAAAATACGGCTGCAAGCAGCACAAAAGCAAAAAGTGTGTTGATTAGCTTTGTCATAAAAAATTGATTGATTGATTTATAAAAAATGTTTGATTAGCCACATAAATATGATGCAAGTCTAAGGTTGTAAACTTTAGACAGTAAGGCAAAAAAGTAGCACTGTTGCTCAATGGCGTATTAAGCAAAGCAACGCTTTCTTTTAGCACCGGGCAGGGTGTAGTTTAGAAAGTTTCGTGGTGTATGTTCAGCGTGTTTGTCTACTCAATCAAAGGGATAAAATGTGTGTTTGGCTATCAAAATCAGGGATGGATGCGTGTCATGTGTATATTATCAATCGAATAAAATAGTGTGGCGTAGTTAAGTTAGGAACGCTGTATTAGGATAGAAGCGGTGGTAAGGGTAAATTGTATTTAAATGGCAAATTGTGTTTAACAAGTGCTTTAATTCGCATTTTTTTTGGATTATAAGGTGTTCGTTACTTGTGCGAAAATCAAGTCATAAACATATAAAATTTTTCTGTTAAAAAAATTAACCAAATGTCATTTTTTCTGTGCAAATATGAATTTTTTTATAAATGCCAAAAAATAGATTCCATTTTTAGTATTTTCATAATATAAAAAGCAATTAATAGATTATTTTCAATAAAAGTCGAAAAAATTTAAATCCTATGGAAATTCTGAATTTTCACTAACATTTAATAGAAATTTTGCGAGAAAAGGGTTTTCTTGAATTAAATTTTGTATTCAAAATACAACACTAAAAATCCATGAAATATATCTTGTTTATAGCTATGAATTTGTTTTTTGGAATCTTGTACGCTCAAAAGCCGATGAACACCTTTCAAAAAGTAGCTCCTTCTTTACAAAATGTATTGGAAAAATCGAGTGCTGGCGAGCAATTGTACACGGTAGCAGTTACTGATCTCGACACTTTTCATGCCTTTTTACAACATCAAAATATCCCTGCGACCATTGTACACACGTACGCGCCTGCTCGTATTGCCCTCGTGCGCACGACTACTATTATTTTATTTCATTATATTTTACCTGCTGAATCTGTTCTATTTGCTGACTTTTCTGATCGAAAACCCGTCGAAGAACTCGCCCTAACTGGCTTTGATTTGAATTTGAATAAGATAAATTTGGTACATCATCAATTTCCACATTTGAATGGCGAAGGTTTGACTGCTTCTATCAAAGAAAATCGCTTGGATGAGACCGATATTGATTTACAAAACCGATATGTTGCCGCGCCAGAAAGTCCTCGCCTGACGGCTACCCATGCCACCACGATGGCTACGATTCTTGCAGGCGCAGGCAATTCGTATCACACGGGCAAAGGCGCGGCTTGGGCAAGTCAATTCACTTCTTCCAATTTTGCCAATCTACTTCCTGATTCTAATTATCAAAAATTGAATATTTCTGTACAAAATCACTCGTATGGCGTTGGCATTGAAAATTATTATGGCGCGGAAGCAGTTGCGTACGATGCAAGTGTAATAGAGCAGTCGGAATTACTACACGTTTTTTCTGCCGGTAATCGTGGGAATCAGACAAGTGAATCGGGTATTTATAAAAGTTTGAAAAATATAGCAAATCTGACTGGCACATTTAAAATGGCAAAAAATGGACTCGTGGTCGGTGCGCAAGATACGTTGGGCGCGGTGGCGCAGTTGAGTTCTAAAGGTCCGGCATACGATGGGCGCGTCAAACCGGAATTGGTGGCACTTGGTCAAGATGGCAGTTCGGGTGCGGCAGCGTTGACTTCCGGGGTGGCAATTTTGTTGCAACAAGCTCATTTAGAACAAGTTGGCGAGTTGCCATCGGCGGCTTTAGTAAAAGCCATTTTAATAAATAGTGCGGATGACGTGGCATCGCAAGGTATTGATTTTCAATCTGGATATGGCAGTTTGAATGCGTGGCGAGCCGTGCAGACGATGACCGAGAAGCGTTTTTTAAATGGAAAAGTGGCGCAAGGTGAAATTCAAACTTTTCCATTACAAATTCCGGAAAAGGCTCGAAATGTAAAAATTACGCTGGTTTGGTCGGATGTTCCGGCTTCTGCCAATGCGCCACAAGCACTGGTAAATGACTTGGATTTGGAATTGCAAAAAGAGGAACAAACGTGGCTGCCTTGGGTTTTGAATACGTTTGCGAATGTAGATTCTTTGCAACAATTGCCCATTCGTAGGAAAGACCGTTTGAATAATGTGGAGCAAATTACGCTGGAAAATCCAACATTTGGTGTGTACAACCTTAGCGTGAGTGGTTTTAAAATTCCAGCAGGCGCACAAGATTTTTATATCGCTTATCAATGGGATACGGTTGGTCATTTTCAATGGACGTTTCCAACTAAAAATGACCCGGTAGCAGCGAGTAGCAATGCGATTTTGCGCTGGGAGACGACCTTTTCTGACACCAATGCGACGCTCGAATACACACTTGACGGTTTGAATTGGCAACCAATTTCTACATCCATAAATTTACAAAAAGGCAGTTTTCATTGGCAAACGCCTACTTCTTTTTCAAAAGCGATGGTGCGAATTAGAAAAGAAAATCAGCAATTTATAAGTGATACCTTTATCATTTCCAAGCCTTTAGATATAGAAATTGGTTTTAACTGTGAAGCAGAATTATTGTTGTATTGGAATAAAATGCCGGGTGCTAAAAGTTATGAATTATATCGTTTGGACGAAAAATATCTTGTGCCGATTGCTATTCTAACTGACACATTTGCCGTTTTGAATAAAGTTCAAAATAAGTCCTTTTGGTACGCCGTTGCGCCGCTCACGGCGGAAGGTCGGGCAGCTTTTAAAAGTTATGCCACCAATTACACGTTGCAAGGCGTGGGCTGTTATGCTAAAAATTTCATCGCGGATTTGGTAGAAGATGCTGCGCAACTTACGCTATCACTTGGTACTACTTTTAATGTAAAAAATATTACTTTTGAAAAACAAGTACGCGCTAATTTCATACCCATTCAAAAATTTACACTTATCAATAAATTTGATTTACAGGCGATTGATAATAATTTGCAAACTGGTATTAATAGGTATCGGGCGAAAATCGAACTTTTAAATGAAACCGTAGTATACACCAATGTAGCAGAAGTTTATTTTGCAGGCGACGACGGTTTTTTTATTTTTCCGAATCCAGTGCAAGGTGGGCAGGATTTATCGGTACTTTTCAAAAATATAGATGGCGGCGAAGTGCGATTATTTGATGCTCTGGGGCGCGAAGCACACCATTTAAAACCGAGTAGTGAAGTAGAAACACTCTCCATCCAACATTTAGCACCAGGTGTTTATCAGGCAGTTTTTTTTGACAATGGAACTTTTGTAAAAAGTAGTAAAGTAGTTATCTTTTGATTTTAACACGTAAATTAAGCGGAGTATACCCCCTTCACCGCTCCCTTTTCACCACTCACCGACCGAAGGTCAGTGTTCCTTGGTCAATATTTTTATTGTTTATCAACACGTTACGCTTTTTCACTCCAACTTTTTTCTAAAAAATGTTTGTTTTTTGCAACAAAGAAATATACCTTTGCACCTGCCTTTGAAAAAGGGCTTTTTTAGACTTTAGATATTAGATATTAGACAGCTCGTTGTTTGTTTATCTAAGGTCTATCATCTAAAATCTATTATCTCAAAATTTCTCACATTTTAAAGTTTACAACAGTGGATACACTGAGTTATAGAACCATATCAGCGAAAAAAGAGACCGTAGAGCGCAAGTGGTACATTATAGATGCGGAAGGGGAAACCGTCGGTCGTTTGTGTACGCGCATCGCATCGGTATTGCGTGGTAAGCACAAGCCTTCTTACACGGCACACGTGGATTGCGGCGATTTTATCATCATCGTGAATGCCGAAAAAATACGCTTCACGGGTAATAAAATGGACAACAAGAATTACCTGACTTTCTCTGGCTATCCGGGCGGACAGAAGAGCATTGCAGCGAAAGACTTGTTGCGCAAGAAGCCGATTGCCATTTTGGAAATCGCGGTGAGAGGGATGTTGCCAAAGACCAAATTGGGTCGGGCGATGTTCAAAAAATTGTTTGTGTATGAAGGCGCCAAGCATGAGCATCAAGCACAACAACCACAACCATTTCCTTTTTTAATTGATGAAAAATTCGATTAAAGCAGGTAGATTTTAAATTGAAAACTCGAAATAAGTAGTTTATATATGGAAATGATTAATGCCACAGGCAGAAGAAAAAGTTCCGTAGCGCGGGTGTACCTTACGAAAGGCGAAGGTAAAATCACCGTGAATGGGCGGGATTTTAGAGATTACTTTCCGCAATTGCATGTACAAGGGTCGGTCATCGCACCGTTTGAGACCATTAATGCAGAAGCGATTTATGACCTGACTATCAACGTAGAAGGTGGTGGTTTTAAAGGACAGGCGGAAGCAGTTCGCATGGGTATCTCGCGGGCGTTGGTAAAACTGAATGAGGATTTCCGTTCGCCGTTGAAAGCACAAAAATTTCTTATGCGGGATGCGCGCGAGGTAGAACGCAAGAAATATGGTAAGCCTAAAGCGAGAAAGAGCTTCCAGTTTAGCAAGCGTTAATTTTTCAGTGATTGGTGATTGGTTATTCGTGAGTTGTAACGCACCAATCCCTCCTCACAAATCACAATTTACAATTTAAAAAAATGGAAAAACCTACCTATAACGAATTGTTGGATGCCGGTGTACACTTCGGTCACTTGAAAAAGAAGTGGAATCCGAAGATGGCACCTTATATTTTCAAAGAAATCAAAGGCATTCATATTATAGATTTGAATCGCACGATTGAGAGCATGGAGCGTTCGGCTGCGGCGTTGAAAGTAATTGCAAAATCTGGTCGGAAGATTATGTTTGTGGCTACCAAAAAGCAAGCGCGCGATATTGTTGCCAACGCAGCGAGAAGTGTGGATATGCCGTTTGTGACCGAACGCTGGTTGGGTGGTATGATGACGAACTTTGCGACGATTCGTCGGTCGGTAAAGAAGATGCAGACCATTGAGAAAATGTTGGCGGATACCTCGCTGACGAGCATCACGAAGAAGGAGCGACTTACCATGTCGCGCGAGCATACGAAAATGCACAAGCAATTGGGCGGTATTGCAGATTTGAATCGGCTACCAGCAGCTATTTTCATCGTAGATATTCACCATGAGCATATTGCAGTGGATGAGGCGCACCGCTTGGGCATTCGTACTTTTGGAATGGTGGATACCAATTCAGACCCGAACCGTATAGATTATGCTATTCCAGCGAATGACGATGCTTCTAAATCTATTGCGATGGTAGCGAATTATATGGCTGCAGCTATTCAAGAAGGTTTGGATGAGCGCAAGCAAACTAAAGGCGAGCGGGAGAAAGAAGAAGCGAGTTAAAGTTTATCGTCTCTTGATTTAAGTTTGATGTTTAACGTTTTGGCTATTGTATAGGATTTCAAAAAAAGGTGATAGGGTGACCCCGCCGTGCGGGACAAGTTGGAGTAATAGGTTTAGCGCGTCTGGCATCCGGCATCTTTTTATCTGGCATCTAAAAAAATGGAATCCTAATTTTAATTTAATAACCTAACAAAAGGAATACAATGAACGTAGTAATTTCTGCGGCAGACGTAAAAAAACTGCGCGATATGACGGGCGCGGGTATGAGTGATTGTAAAAGTGCCCTGACGGAAGCGGAAGGTGATTTTGATAAAGCGATTGAGATTTTGCGGAAGAAAGGTCAAAAATTGTCCTTGAAGCGGGCAGACCGTGAGGCGACCGAAGGTGCAGTGATTGCATTGGTTTCGGATGACCACAAGCGCGGCGTGATTGTGAAATTGAGTTCAGAAACGGACTTTGTATCGAAGAATGAAGGGTTTGTGAATTTGGCGAAGCAATTTGCACAATTGGCGTTGGAAAATTTTCCCGCTACGAAGGAAGAACTGTTGGCGTTGCCGTTTGATGGAACGACCGTTGGCGATAAAGTAATTGAACAGGTAGGTGTCATCGGAGAAAAAGTCGAAATTGCTGCGTACGAAAAATTGGAAGGCGAGATGGTGGTGCCGTATATTCACATGGGCAACAAGGCAGGTGTGTTGGTCGCGTTTAACAAATCGGTGCCAGAGAAATTTGATGATTTGCGTTCGGTAGCGATGCAGGTCGCAGCTATGAAGCCAATCGCAGTGGACGAGAATGGTATTTCACAAGCTGTGAAAGATAAAGAGGTAGAAATTCGCTTGGAAGTTTCGATGAATGACCCAAAAAATGCAAACAAACCAAAAGAAATTTTGGAGAAAATAGCAGTGGGGAGTTTGAATAAATTCTTTCAGGAAGTGACGCTTCTGAATCAGGACTACGTAAGAGAGAATGGAAAAAAAGTGGGGGAATACTTGAAAGGCGTTGATAAAGACTTGACGGTGACGGATTTTAAACACGTCACACTCGGATAAAGAAAAAGAAAAAGCGAATTGCGAAAGTGATTCGCTTTTTTTATGCTTGTCTGAACCCTGATTTTTAGGATTTATGGATTTTCTTGATTCGCTAACTACCTTGCGCTTTAAGCAAAAAATCAAATCCATCTTGAAATTTACAAATCATGGTTCTGAGAGTTTCGGCAGAAGGAGCATAATTTAAGAACGCTAATTTACAAAAACCTTTTCTTAGACGAGGAGTGCGTGAAGGATAGCAGCGGTATACCAATGGGTTTGGTTGTGGGATAGCTGGTATGAGAGCGGATAGCCTGACCCCGACTTCGCTCTTCCAGAGATGTGTCATATTTTTAAAGTTCGCCACATCTCGGCAGGCGGCGGGGGCACGCCCAAGAATGGGTATGAAAATGTGGTTTAGGGTCTGGCATCTAATTTCTATAGTCTAAAATCTAACGTCTAAAATAATGGCAGTAAAATACAAACGGGTGTTGCTCAAGCTGAGTGGCGAGTCGCTGATGGGAGACCAAAAATTTGGTATTTCGGCACCGATGCTGCGGCATTATGCGGCGCAGGTAAAGGAATTGGTGGATATAAAAGTGGAAGTGGCGGTGGTGATAGGTGGGGGCAATATTTTTCGGGGTTTGCAGGCGGCGGCTTCGGGCATTGACCGCGTGCAGGGCGATTATATGGGAATGTTGGCGACGGTTATAAATGGCATGGCGCTGCAAAGTGCGATGGAGGAGATTGGGCTGTATACGCGATTGATTTCGGCGATTGAAATGAAGGCGATAGCAGAGCCATATATTCGTCGGCGAGCAATTCGACACTTAGAAAAAGGACGAGTCGTCATTTTTTCTGCTGGAACAGGAAGTCCTTATTTTACAACGGATTCGGCAGCGGCATTGCGGGCGAGTGAAATTGATGCAGAGGTGATTCTGAAAGGAACGCGGGTGGATGGGATTTATACGGCTGACCCGGAAAAAGACCCGACGGCTACGAAATTTGATACGTTGACGTTTGCAAAAGTAATTAGTCTGGGTTTGAGTGTGATGGATATGACGGCTTTTACGTTGTGCCAGGAAAATAATGTGCCGATTATTGTATTCGATGTTGGGAATCCTGACAATTTGAAAAGAATTGTACAAGGGGAAGCGATTGGTACTTTGGTAGAAGGTTAAATAGTTCAAGAGTTTGGTGGTTTGGAAGTTTTTTTGTTTCTGGTTTGAAGTTTGAGATTGAAAACTCCTTTAACATTCAAACGTTTAACTCCCAAACATCCAAAACTTGAAACTATTACAATTTAACGATAAAGGCATTTATTGTCCGCAAGCGGATGTGTACATTGACCCGTGGAAGCCGGTGGCGCGGGCGCTCATCACGCACGGACATAGCGACCACGCACGCTGGGGTCATCAGTATTATTTGTGTACAAGAGAAGCAGCGCCGGTGATTCGATATCGCTTAGGCGAGATAAATTTAGAAACGATAGAATTCGGAGAGAAGCGGCTGATAAATGGGGTACAATTTTCTTTCCATCCGGCGGGACATGTGGTAGGTTCTGCGCAAATCAGAGTCGAATATCAAGGGGAAATTTGGGTCGTTTCTGGGGATTATAAACTGGAAGACGATGGGCTGTCATTGCCATTTGAGTCCGTGCGGTGTCATGCGTTTATTTCGGAGTGTACCTTTGGTTTACCAGTTTATAAATGGAAATCGCAAGCCGAGATTTTTCAAGAAGTGAATGACTGGTGGAGCGAAAATCAATCTGCCGGAAAAGTGACGTTACTTACAGGTTATGCCTTGGGTAAAGCACAGCGGATTATTCAACATCTCGACCATTCAATTGGAAAAATTTATACGCACGGCGCGGTGGAAAATGTAAATCAAGTGCTTCGTAATCAAGGAATTATATTGCCCGATACCATTCGCATTACACGAGAAACCGATAAGAAAGATTTTAATGGGAGTATCATCATTGCGCCGCCGTCAGCGTTGGATGGACCTTGGATGCGGAAATTTAAACCAGTGTCATTGGGTATTGCATCGGGCTGGATGAGTTTGCGGGGCGCAAGAAGAAGACGAGCAGTGGATCGAGGTTTTTCCTTGAGTGATCATGCAGATTGGGAAGAATTAAATACGGCGATTAAAGCAACGGGCGCAGAAAAGATTTTTGTGACGCACGGTTATACGAGTATTTTTAAAAAGTGGCTGTTGGACCAAGGCTATGATGCGGATGAAGTGAAGACGGAATATGAAGGGGAATTGCATGAAATTATTGAAGGGACGACGAATAAGGAAGAAGCAACAGACGAGGAAATGAAAAATGAAGAATCAAGGAATTAAGATGTTAGGATATTTCGCTTCGTTGATATTTTTTTGCTTGTTACTTGGCCATTTTCACGCAGAGGCTGAAAGTATATAGCGAATCATGCCAAGCCTAAAATCCTACGAATCATGGTTCAGACATTTTCCCTGCAAATTGCACTATTTTCTTCCTTTCAAATTTGTCTAACTTGGTCTTTCCTTTTCTTCAAAAATATTTGAGAAGTATAGAATCTGTATAATCATGAAAAAAATCTACTTACTCCTTTTGTTTTCCATTACATCATTTATCATTTTTGCACAATCTGGTAACAAAGTAGTCATTAAAGGTAAAATAATAGACGCGCAGACAGAAACGCCGCTTGATTATGCAACGATTCAAATTTATAACAGTGTAAATAATAAGTTATTAACGGGTGATATTTCTGGCGATGATGGGCAATTTAATATCGAAACCACGTCGAGAGAATTGTACGCAGTTATTGATTTTATTGGATACAAACAATTAAAGTTCGAAAATTTTATTATTACACCAGAACAATCCACTTATGATATAGGCATCATAAAACTTATTTTGGCTACTACTTCGCTGGAGGAAGTGGTGGTGCAGGCGGAGAAAAGTACGATGGAATTATCATTAGATAAAAAAATTTTCAATGTCGGTAAAGATTTGGGAAATGCAGGAGGCTCGGCAACCGAGATTTTAAATAATATTCCTTCGGTGACGGTGGATGCGGAAGGCAATGTAAAACTGCGAGGAAACGGTAATGTGCGCATTTTAATTGATGGAAAACCCTCTGGTTTGGTGAGTTTTAAGGGTGGAAGTGGCTTGCAACAATTGCAGGGAAGTCTGGTAGATAAAGTAGAAATCATTACAAATCCCTCCGCGCGGTATGAGGCGGAGGGCATGACTGGCATTATTAATATTGTGCTGAAAAAGGAGCGCAAACAAGGTTTGAATGGTTCGTTTGAAGTCACGACGGGCTATCCGACCAACTTAGGTGGAGCTGCAAATGTAAATTACCGACATAATAAAATCAATTTCTTTATTAATTATGGTATCGCATATCGCACTTTACCGAATGTCAGTTCTTTATATCAAGAAGTATATACGAATGACACGACGTTCATTTATACGCAACAAAATAAAGGCGAGCAAACTGGCTTTAGTACCAATATTCGCGGTGGTTTGGATTACTTTTTTGATGAGAAAAATATTTTAACGGCTTCTTATTTATATCGTCGTAGTAAAGGAAATCGCTTTACGACGCTGCGATATAATGATTATCTTTTTAATGTAAATAACTTGCAAAGTTTCACCAAACGGACACAGGATGAAGAAGAAACGGAGCCCAATTCGGAATATGCCGTCAGTTATAAAAAGTTATTTACTAAAAAAGGACAGGAACTAAATGCAGACGTGCGTTTTTTAGATAATTGGGAACTTTCCGACCAGTTATTTACCCAATATTCTTACTTGCCAGACGGAACGCTGGACGAATCTCAAAATACGATACAAACTTCTTTCAATGATGAAACGGAAAAACAATGGTTATTTCAGGTAGATTATGTGCATCCTTTTGGAAAAGAAGGGAAATTGGAAACTGGATTTCGCAGTAGTTTTCGGGATATGACCAATGATTATGTCGTAGAAGAACAAGACGCGGCGGGCAATTTTACACCGTTGGAAGGACTGGACAATAATTTTTTATACGACGAAAATATCCATGCTTTTTATGGCATTTTGGGCAATAAAGCGAAGCGTTTTTCATATCAATTTGGCCTACGTGCGGAATGGACGGACGTGAAAACCACGCTGGAAGAGACCCAAGAAGTGAATCCGCGCAAGTATTCCAATCTGTTTCCGAGTGTCCATTTCACGTATGATTTGCTGAAGGAGAACGCGATTCAAATCAGCTACAGCCGCCGCGTGCGCCGCCCGAATTACAATGAACTAAGTCCGTTTTCAACGTTTTCTGATAATCGAAATTTCTTTAGTGGCAATCCTGATTTGAATCCTGAATTTAGTAATGTTTTTGAAATTGGGCATATCAAATATTTTGAAAAAGGCTCGCTCGCTTCCTCGATTTATTATCGGCAAACGGATGAAAAGATTTTACAAATTCGTACGGTGAACGATGAAGGTTTTGCTACTTCTCGACCTGAAAATCTCGCTTCTGAAAATGCATACGGCACTGAATTGACGGGTGCTTACACGCTTTACAGATGGTGGAAATTAGATTTGAATTTCAATTTTTTTCGTGCCATCACCGATGGTCAGAATTTGGATGCGAATTTTAAAAGTGATACGTATAGCTGGTTTGCTCGGCAGACTTCAAGATTTACAATCACTAAAGGTTTGGATTTTCAGTTGCGCGGCAATTACGAAGCGCCCCAAAAAATGCCGCAAGGCGAACGGAAGTCCTTGTATTTTGTGGATTTGGCTTTGAAAAAGGATATGTTGAAAGGGAATGGAACATTGACGTTTAATGTGTCAGATGTTTTTAATACTCGAAAGTCGCGAACGATTACGGAAGGGGAGAATTTTTATTCGCGGGGAAACGCGCAGTGGCGGAGGCGGCAGTTGAATTTGACGATGAGTTATCGGTTGAATCAGGGGAATACGGCTGGGAAAGGAGGTGGTGGGGATGGGTTTTGATGCGCTTACGGCATTTTTTTAACCGCAGAGGCGCGGAGTTCGCAGAGCGTGTAATCATGTCAATCATAAAATTTTACAAATCATGGTTCAGACAATTAGCAGCCCTCATTGCATAATTGGAACGCGGATGACGCGGATTGAGCGGATAAACGCGGATTCTTTTGCGCTTTTTATAGCCCTCGTAGCGTTTTTTTTAACCGCAGAGGGCGCGGAGTTCGCAGAGCGTGTAATCATGTCAATCATAAAATTTTACAAATCATGGTTCAGACAATTAGCAGCCCTCATTGCATAATTGGAACGCGGATGACGCGGATTGGGCGGATGGGCGCGGATTTTTGCACTTTTGGCAGCCCATATTACGTTTTTTTTACCTCAGAGGCTCAGAGAACGCAGGAAGATCATGGAAATCCCGTAATCAAAAAAATCATGGTTCAGACTGTTTTTTCGTAGAGAAATCACCTTATCACCCCATCACCCTATCCCCCTTTTTACAAATCACCTAATTGAGGGCGGATCATGATTTCTTCTATGACGGCGGTGAGTCCCATATCCCAAGCACTCCAGATGGCTTTGGCGACTTCTTGTGGATGGATGAGGCGATTGGGTGGCAATGTTACGCCTGCCCAAGAATCGGTGAGGGTAGCACCGGGGAGGACTGCGGTGACTTTGATGCCTTGGTCTTGTAATTCTAATCGAAGGGATTTGGTGAAGCCGAGTAGGGCGAATTTTGTAATGGTATAAGAGCCGGAATTGGGATACGATTGTTGGCTGGCGACGGAGCAGATGTTGAAAATATGTCCTTTTTTTTGCGAAAGCATTGCGGGAACGAGGGCGCGGGTAAGGTGGTAGGAGCTGAAGAGATTGACGTTCATCATAAGTTCGAGCTGGTCGTCGGGTTCGGTGAGGAGGGAGCCTTGCATGAAAAGTCCGGCGTTGTTGATGAGCACATCTATGGTTTTCCAATTGGTTTTGATAAAATCGGCGAAAGCGAGGACTTCGTGTTTTTGGCTTAAATCGGCTTGGAAAATTAGGATTTTTATGTTGGGGTAACGTTGTTGAAATTCAGTTTGTAGGGCTTCGAGGTCGGCGGTGGTGCGAGCAGCGATGGCGAGATTGAAATTGTTTCGGGCGAAGATTTCGGCGGTGGCGCGACCGATGCCCTTGGTGCCTCCGGTGATGATGCAATTCATTTATTTTGGTGTTATTGCGTTTTAGGGTTATTGTGTTTAGGACATTTGGAAGTTACTGCGTTTAAACTGTGTCGAAAATAAGATATTGGGGGATTAGTCAACCAGAGATAGAAGGCGGTTGTTGGGTTAAAAGTTGTGAGGTTTGAAAATTGGGTTAATTTTGGAGGTGAAATGTTTCCTTTGAAAATGGCTGTTGCGTGAGGGATAGCAGCGGTACCGTCCCGCAGGGCGGTAAGAGCGGATAGCCCGACCCGTAGGGGCACGCCCAGATAAAAGACCAAGTGAGTCAGTAACTACGAGACTCGAATGGGACTATAAACGGACTTTATAAAATATTTATGAATTTTAAAATTTTGTACCATTTTGGGCGGTATGTGATGATGCTGGGGAGCGCGCTGGGGCGACCGGAAAACTGGCGGATGTACTACAAGGAGACGACGCGGCAGATGACGGATATCGGGATTGGGTCGCTGGTGATTGTGATTTTGATTTCGGTGTTTATTGGTGCGGTGACGGCGATTCAGTTTGCGTATCAGTTGAATGGGACGCTGGTGCCGCGGTATTATATTGGGTACATTGTGCGGGATAGTACGATTATTGAGTTGGCGCCGACGATTATTTGTCTGGTGTTGGCGGGGAAAGTAGGGTCGAATATGGCATCGGAAATCGGCGGGATGCGGCAGAAGGAACACATTGATGCGATGGAAATCATGGGGGTAAATACGGCAGCGTATTTGATACGACCGAAGATAGTGGCGGCACTGGTGGTGATACCGATGTTGGTGGCGATTGGGGCGTTTTTGAGTATTATGGGCGGTTATCTATCTACCGTGCCGACGAATATTATGAGTGATGCGGAGTATGTGCAGGGCGTTCGGTCTTTTTTCTTGAGTAAGAATGTAGTGATGATGTTTGTGAAGGCGTTTACGTTTTCGTTTTTGCTGACGAGTATCTCTTGCTATCAGGGCTATTATGTGAAGGGCGGCAGTGTGGAATTGGGGCAGGCGAGTACGAATGCAGTGGTGTTTAGTGATATTTTGATTTTGTTGGCGGATTATTTGATCGCGATTGTGTTGACTTAGTATTTAGTATTTGGCTTCACTTTTGACGTTGACATTTAGAACATAGAACTTTTGAATTTTTTAAAATGATAAAAGCAGAAAATATAGTTAAAACGTTTGAGGAGAATGAGGTATTGAAGGGGATCACTTGTGAATTTCACGCGGGGAAGACGAACCTCATTATCGGGCGAAGTGGAGCTGGGAAGACGGTGTTGTTGAAAATATTAGTGGGACTTTTTCCGCCTACAAGTGGGAAGATTTGGTACGATGATGTGGATTACTTTAGCTTGGATAAGAAGCAGTTGCGAGCAATACGAGCGCAGGTAGGCATGTTATTTCAAGGTTCAGCGCTGTTTGATTCGCTGACGGTGGAGCAAAATATTCGCTTTCCTTTGGATATGTTTAGCAAGATGACGGCGAAAGAAAAACTCAGCCGTGTGAATGAGTGCTTGGAGCGCGTGGGACTCACTGGCAAGAATAAAAGTTTTCCATCCGAAGTAAGTGGCGGGCAGCAGAAGCGAGTCGGCATTGCACGGGCGATTGTGTTGAAACCCAAATATTTATTCTGTGATGAGCCGAACTCTGGCTTGGATCCGAAAACGGCAATTTTAATTGATGAATTAATTCATGACATTACGGTAGAAAATAATATTACAACGGTCATCAATACCCATGATATGAACTCCGTTATGGAAATTGGCGACAATATCGTCCTGCTGCATGAAGGGGAAGTCGTGTGGCGTGGTAATAAAGACTCGGTCTTACGCAGCGAAAATGAAACGATGGAAAACTTTGTATTTGCGTCTCCTTTTTTGCAAAAAATACGGGAAAGTGCGCTGGCGAAGTAAGTCCAGATCAGAATTTGCAGAATGATAGAATCTTCATAACTGGTCTTTCGCAGGCCAAAAATTTTGAATTTTGAGAAAAAGTAATATAGTCTGAACTTTGGCTGCTAAAAGAGGCAGTTATGAATGATTACGAATTGCTTGATCTGTACACGGATTATCTTGTATCGGCCTTTGGCGCAGTGACCAGTACTGGTTTGTCCAATATGTTGGACGCTGC
>Ga0163146_10000425_pt1 | contig 59409 bp, 53 predicted proteins | sample OliLakLV19MP7G1_FD_148648 | JGI IMG/M metagenome (GOLD analysis project Ga0163146, IMG submission 148648) | Freshwater microbial mat bacterial communities from Lake Vanda, McMurdo Dry Valleys, Antarctica - Oligotrophic Lake LV.19.MP7.G1 | ecosystem: Environmental > Aquatic > Freshwater > Lake >... | reverse complement strand
GTACGAGGCATCGGCCAGATAGCGACGCAGCGGGCTGGCTGCACTGAGGAAGCGCAGGCTCATGCCGATCAGGGCCAGCGTCCAACTCCACGCGGCGGCGGCGTACGCCAACGCGTACGCCAAAGTACCCGCGTCACCCTGGGCAGGCTCGGCACCCGGGCTGATTCCGATGGTTGCGAGACAGCCAAGTGTTGTGAGCAGCGCCAGCACCAGATGAAATGGCCAACGCTGGCCAAGCCGATCAAGCAAGCCGCGTTGCCGTTCAAGGGCCCAGCCCACCGCAAATGCCAGCGCGAAACTCACCGTTGCCGCCACGTTGGGATACAGCGAATGGTCGGGTGTCGGCACGCCAAACCACGCATGCCAAGTAGGCAATGAGAACAGCGCCAAGCCCACCGGCAGCGCCAGCAACAGCGGCGCGGCAGGGCCAAGAACCCCGCCTACGACGCGATCCAACGCCGCCTGTACACGACCGCCGCGATCAAGCCATGCCAGCGCCGCCCGCAACGCCAGCATTGCCGGGTACAGCAATGACAGCACGTACAAGAACCACAGATGGGTCAGCGGGAAATCATCGGCGGTGAACGCCGGGCCGGGCGGTGATTCGGCAGGCAGAACCCCGCCGAATTTGATCCAGGCACTCCACACCACGACCACCACGATGCCGGTCATCACCAGCGGCCACGCCAACACCAGCGGTAGCACGATGCGCTTGCAGCGGTCCTTGATGAACGCAGTGAGGCCCAGTCGATTGAGCGCCAGCCGGCCGAAGAAACCAGCCAACAGAAAGAAGGTGGTCATCCGAAACAGATGAATCCAGTAAAACCAGACGCCCAGCGCAACGCTGGACTCAGCCTCGCTGACGATCCAGAAATATTGTGAGCCGGGCAGATACGACATGCTGGCGTGCAGAGCAACGCCAAGCAGCAGGGCAAAGCCGCGCAACGCGTCGAGTGCGTGCAGTCGTTGTAGTGGAAGGGGGGTTGAAGCGGCAGTGAGTGACATCATCAGGATCCTTGCGGGCAATGAACCAACGTGGACGGAGTTCGTCCGACGAAGGGTTATTCGCCGCAAGCAACCGAAATATCACAGCGCTGTTCGGAAGCTGATTTTCCACTGCCCGAGGCTTGAACTCAGCAGTGGTGGGAGCGTGGCAAGGCGCGATTCGAGGTGGAGAAGCGGGCTGGCCTCAAGGCGTGGTGCGGTACACCACCACCGTCTTGCCGCGTGCGTGCAGTGCGCCTTCCGCTTCCAACTGCTTCAGCACGCGCCCGGCCATCTCCCGCGAGCAGCCGACGATGCGCGCCAGTTCCTGTCGGCTGACGCGAATCTGCGTGCCTTGCGGATGGGTCATGGCGTCGGGCTCTTCACACAAGTCCACCAAGGTGCGTCTGATCCGATTGGAGACATCCAGGAAGGCGAGCCGACTGGCCTTGCGGCTGGTGTGCAGCAGACGCTTGGTCAGTTGCGCACCAATCGCGAAAAGGATGCGTGGACATTCGTCAGCCAGTGGGCCCGCAAACAAGGCGTGCAAACGTTCGACGCCGATCTCAGCCAGTTCGCAAGGGCTGCGCGTGCGCAGCAGGACTTCACGTTGCGGCGTGTTGATGAAGATGCCGGTCTCGCCCACAAACTCGCCAGCGTTGATGTAGGTGAGCACCAGTTCACGGCCGTCTTCTTCCTCCAGCATTACGCTCAAGGTGCCGCTGATGACGTAGTAGATGGTGCCGGCGGGATCACCTGGGCGAAACACATCGGCACGGCTGGGATAGCGGCGGCGATGGCAGTGCGCCAGAAAGCGATCCAATGAGAAAGGATTGGGCGCCAACGACGCAGGTTGGATAGGCCGCCAGAGCGCTGAGGCCAAAGTGGTCATTGATGTTTTCCCCCGCGCCGCAGTGGCGCCGTTGGCAAGAGTAAACGCGCCTTGCCTACGCGGCAATGCGTCACACTTTGGAGAAGAGCATGCGTGACTGACACGAGCGCGATAGTGCCTGTCTTGAAATTGGTCGATAATCGCTGGCTGTTCTGCTTCGACCGGACCCAACGACCGTGGTCAAACCTTTGCCTCGTTTGAAGCTGCAAGGCTTCAACAACCTCACCAAAGCGCTCAGTTTCAACATTTACGACGTCTGCTACGCGGTAAGCGAAGAGCAGCGGCAGCGCTATATTGAGTACATCGACGAAGCCTACAACGCGGATCGACTGACACAGATTTTGACCGAGGTTGCCCACATCATCGGCGCCAACGTGCTCAATGTCGCTCGTCAGGATTACGACCCACAAGGTGCATCAGTGACGATCCTGATCTCCGAGGAGCCGGTGATCGACAAGAAAGCGGCCGGCAAGGAAGTGCTTTCCGGCGCGGTGCGCGAGCACCCGGGCGAGGCCTCGGTGGTGGCGCATTTGGACAAGAGCCACATTACCGTCCACACCTATCCTGAAACCCATCCGCAAAACGGCATTGCGACCTTTCGCGCGGATATCGATGTTGCTACCTGCGGTGTCATCTCACCGTTGAAGGCGCTGAACTATCTGATCGAGAGCCTCGAGTCGGACATCGTGATCATGGACTACCGGGTGCGTGGCTTCACCCGCGACGTAAAGGGCAGGAAGCACTACATCGACCACAAGATCAACTCGATCCAGGACTACCTCGCCAAGCACATCCGCAACCGGTACGAGATGTTCGACGTCAACGTCTATCAAGAAAATATCTTCCACACCAAGATGCATGTGAAAGAGTTCGATCTCGACACCTACTTGTTCGAAGAAAAGGCCAAGAACCTGAGCTTCAAGGAACGCCTAAGGATTGAAGCGCAGCTAAAACGTGAAATTGAAGAGCTGTTTCATGGGCGGAATCTGGATTGAGCAAACGCGGTCGAGCATGCTCGGCTCTAAAAGGGCGCGTGTCGGCCATGTAGGCTCGAGTAGAGCGCCGCTTGCTCCGCTGCTTCTGACCGATTGACTAAACCCGATACGCCACTGCCTTCATCACCGCGCTGACCAGCCGCATCACACTCGGAACTGGTGCCGGCAATTCACGGGCACCCGCCGCTTGCGCTGCCCTGCCATGCGCGGCTTCATCGGCTTGCATCTGGGTGACGATCTCGCGACTGCGCTGGTCGGCGATGGGCAGTGATTGCAGGTGTTCTCCCAGATGCGCTTCCACTTGCCGCTCAGTCTCGACTACAAAACCCAGGTTGTAACCGTCGCCGGCCATCCCTGCGGCCAGTCCCATCGCATAACTGCCGGCGTACCAAAGCGGATTGAGTAAGCTTTCGCGGCTGTCGAGTTCGCTCAAGCGCTCGGCACACCAAGCCAAGTGGTCGCCTTCTTCGGATGCGGCATGCAGCAGCGCCGCCCGTGTTGTCGGATCGCGCGCCACGGCGGCTTGGCCGAAGTACAGAGCCTGTGCACATACCTCGCCGGTGTGGTTGACCCGCATCAGACCGGCCGCATGCTTGCGCTCCGCGTCGTCCAGATCGGTGTCGCGTGATTGCGCCGGGCTCGCCCGATTTGCCACTTGAGTCGCACCCAGCGAAGTGGTGAGGGCGCGCTCGGCTTCTATCAGAACGCGGTCGATGAGGGTGAAGCGACGGGTGGTGCCGGTCATAGTTGTGTGGTTATGGAGAGCAGACGTTCATGCCAGCTGCGCGGCGAGCAGCTCGAGCGGATGGCGAGTTGAGATGCGCAAGTGTCGCTGCTGCAGGCCGGCAGCAAGGTGAATTCGACAGCCAACATTGGCTGAGCAAAGCGTTTTAGTGGCGGAGCTATGCATGCCATCAAGAATGCCGGCTCGCAGAGCATTGGCGCGTTCCGGATAAAGCAGCGCATGGCTGCCGGCGGCACCACAACAGCCGCGATCTGGCAGCGATTCGATGCGCAATCCGGGAATGGCGGCAAGTACGCGTGCAGCGGCATCGGGTCGACCCACCGCCGTGCTCTGGGTGCAGGGCGTGTGCAGGGCGACAACCTCGGTCGATGCGCGCGGATCCAGTGTCGACAAAGCCGCGTCGTCGGCGACGAATGCTAGCAATTCGTGCACGGGCACTGGCGTCAGAGCAGCACGCAGATCGGCGTAGCAGCCACTGGCGGCAATCAATACGGCCGCGCAGTTGCTGACTTCGGCCATTACCGCTTGGCGAGTCGCTTGCACTTGCGCGGCTGCGCCATCCACAGCGCCTGCATGCCGATGCAGCGCGCCGCAACACAGCGGCCCCGACGGCACCCAAACGTCCCAACCCATTCGGGTCAGCACCGAGATTGCCGCGCGGTGTACGTCGGCATCCAAACGCTGCGCCACACAGCCAGTGAAAAGAGCGACGCGGCCTCGCGACAAGCCAAGCGCCTTATGTACTCCGCCGCTTGGAGGCGGCGCGGGGACCACTGGCAACAGCGGAATCCAGGCGGCTGGCAGCAATGCCCGCACAAACCGCAGCAGTGGCCAGGCGACATTCAGCGGCCAGCGTTTTGCCAGCGCCCACTCCAATCCCCGTTGCCGCCAACTCGGTGTGCGTTGCTCTCGAACCAGCGCCTGGGCGTCGGTGATCAAAGCATCAAAGGTCACTCCGGCTGGGCAGACACTTTCGCAGCGGCGGCAGCCAACACAATGAGCGAGTGCGTCAGCGGCATCGGCAAATGCTGCGTCCAGTCGACCTTGCGCCAAGGCCGCAGCCAAACTGATCCGCCCGCGCGGCGATTCGGTTTCAGTCGTGGGGCAGTGTGGCTGACACAAACCGCAACGCACGCAGGCTTGCGTCTGCTTCAACAGCCGTTGCGACAGGCCGTCACGACAGCTTTCATCACGACTGACTTCATCACGACTGACTTCATCGCGACTGACTTCATCACGGCCGGGCGAATCGACGCTGCTCACGTGGCACACCTGACGGTCTAGAGGCGCTAAGAAAAGCTCGCGATCAGCCGTGCAGATTAGCACGCACGAACCCAGCGGCACGCATCGGGCTTGCGCGAAACCAGTATCCCGACTACTATTCCGCTCCTTTCTTTTCCGTTTGCCCTTTGGAGCTTTATGAAGACCATTAGCGCCAAGCCGGAGACCGTGAAGCGCGACTGGTACGTCGTCGACGCTACCGGCAAGACGCTAGGTCGTCTGTGCTCCGAGCTCGCCCGCCGCCTGCGCGGCAAGCACAAGCCCATCTATACTCCTCATGTTGATACGGGTGACTATCTGGTCGTCATCAACGCCGAGAAGATCCACACCACCGGCAACAAGCTGCAAGACAAGCTGTATCACCGGTTCACCGGCCACATCGGCAACCTGAAGACGCAGAGCTTGGGTCAGATGTTGTCTGGTGCGCACCCTGAGCGCGTGATCGAAATCAGCGTCAAGGGCATGCTGCCGAAGAATCCTCTGGGCCGTGCGATGTACCGCAAGCTCAAGGTCTACGCCGGCGCAGATCACCCGCACACCGCGCAACAGCCACAAGTACTCGATATCTAAGGCACGTAGAACATGGCGATCTCGCAAAATTACGGCACCGGCCGTCGCAAGTCCTCCACCGCTCGCGTGTTTCTGCGCAAGGGTACCGGCAACATCGTCGTTAACGACAAGCCGCTCGATCAGTACTTCGGTCGTCAGACCGCGCGCATGATCGTGCGTCAGCCGCTGATCCTGACCCAGTTGACCGAGAAGTTCGACATTCTGGTGACGGCAGATGGCGGCGGCACCACCGGTCAAGCCGGCGCGATCCGCCTCGGCATCTCGCGCGCGTTGGTCGAGTTCGACGAGAGCCTGCGTCCTTCGCTGCGCCGCGCTGGTTTCATGACCCGTGACGCCCGCGAAGTCGAGCGCAAGAAGGTCGGTCTGCACAAAGCACGTCGCGCGACCCAGTTCTCCAAGCGTTAATCGGCATTGCCCTAAACCGCAGCAGGCGCAAGCCCGCCGCCATCGCCCCTCCGCTCTCCTGCGGAGCTGGCGGTACGGTTTTGGGGGATCGTCCAACGGTAGGACTGCAGCCTCTGACGCTGCCTATCTAGGTTCGAATCCTAGTCCCCCAGCCAACTCAAGGTCTCCGAGGTTCCCAACGAGACCCGAAGTACAATCAACCCCGCCTAAATGCGGGGTTTTTTGTGGCTGAGCGCTTTCTATGCTGGGGCGCTTGCTGATGCTTGTGATGGCTTGATGTGATGGATTGAGCAGTGGCGTTGATTCGGTGTAAACCGCTCGTCGCTCAGTCAACACTGCGCTTGCTGGCGAGGAATCGTTGTTGCCGCATCAGGCCTTCTGCGGCGCTGCGGGTGGCTCTTGCTTCGCGCAGGCGCAGCTCGTCGCGCAGCAGGGTCAGTTGTGCGCTGAGCAAGTCAGCAGGGCAGGCCATTGACGTCGATATCAGCGGGGCTGGGCGGCGCTGCGTTTTCGGAATGACGAGGTAGGCGGTCAGCGAGTCTGGCAGGTAGCGGCGCATGCACTCGATCACATAGTGGCGGTCGTCGATTCCGAAATGCTCGTCGCTGCCGCCGCCCAGCGGACTTCCGGCCATGCCGGCAATGCTGGCTTTGATCTGACACAACAGTTCGCAATGCTGCGGCTCGACTGCGCCGACGATCTCCGCCAGCAGGCTATCAAACTCACTGCGTACCGCTTGATCCAGCCAAGCGCCTGCTGCTGCATCGGTGCTTGCCTTGCCGCGCACAAGAAGTACCAAGCCTGTGCAAATGAGCAGCGCGGCGGCCAGGGTGAGAAGCCACCAGGACTGCTGCACTCCGCCGAGGAATATTGCAGCGACCGCCATGGCGGCCGTCAGCGCGGCGAGGATATGGCGCCGCCCAAGGCGCTCGCGATGAGGATGACGCCGCGTTTGCTTGGTCAGCGGCGCACCCAATTGAATGCGGTTTCGCGCAGCCTCGATGCGCTCTTGCACTGCCGGATGGGTTGCTGAAAGAGCCGGCCCATGGCGGGTGGTCCGACGATTCACCGGTCCGGCAGCGACCACAAAACGTGGCGGTGGGCGCGACATACCAGTCTTCCTGCTAATCAGTCTGCGCTCAGGCGGCGCTTGCCGGCGGCAGCGCGCCGCGTTCGGCCAGCACCGCCTCGTGATCGTCGCGGATCGACTTCGCCAAGGTAAACGTGTTGCTGACTAGGAACAGCCAACTGACCACCATGTAGCCCTTCTGCCAGCTGCTGATGCTCATCCGCCACAGACCCCAGGAAGTCAAAGCGACCGCCGCCGCGAACGCGATCCAGACCATCATCACCCAGGCTTGCGTATCGACTTGACCATCGCGGTTGTCGCGCACCGTCTTGGCGACCGAGAAGCTCGCAAACAGGCAGAAAAAGAAGGCGATGGCGAGGAATGCACGGTCGAGCTGGTCGCTGGGCAGCTGCAAAACCCCGATTCCGCTGGCAAACACCGCGATGGCAAACGACAGCCAGACCTGGATTCGCCAAGAGGCGGTATCGCGTTGAACGATGTACTGGGTGTTCATGGACGAATTCATGAGTGATTTTCCTTGGATGAATGGGTGAGTGCGGCTGCCGATCAAAGAGCGACGGGTCCGGCGAACTCCAGTCGCGCTTGCTCATTGGCTTGCAGACTGCGTTTGCGCTCGACGTATTGATCGGCTCGGGCCAGTTGCTCGCGGATCACGGCGTTGTTTTGCTGCATCACCTGCAACGCACGCCCGCGAAAGGCGTCGAAGGCATCCATCGCTGCAAACGTCTGCTCAAACATGGTTTTCATGCTGTCGATGCCGATCAGCGGGTTCTCGGCAAACTGCGAGCTGCGCTCGACGTGCGCGCCGAGCTGGCGCCCGCTATCGGCGATCAAGCTCTCGATGCTGCTGTTGACACCCACCAGCATGTCCATGATGCGCACTTGGTTGCCGGTGGCGCGGGCCACGGTTTGCGCCACGGCGAGCGCGCTCATGCCGGTGGTGGCGACCCGCGTGCAGCCGTTGATCGTCTCGCGCGCGGTCTGTTTGAGAAGGTCCAGCGCGAGATAGCCATTACTGCACACGGCTTGCTGGGTCAGCATGTCTTGCAGGTTCTGGCGGGCCGCGAACAGGACCTCCTGTTCCAGCGCACGGGCGCGCACTGCGTCGGTGGTTTTCAGGGCATCCACGCGCTGCGCCAATCGTGCATCCAGCGTTTCGGCAAAATGCATCGCCGCTTTGAGTTTCTGCATCGCGTCCCACAGTTTGTTGCGACTGGCGTCGATCTCGACCAGGTCGCGTTGCATGTCGTCGCGGGCGGCATACAACTGCTGCATGGTGCGATTCAACTGTTCGGCAGCACCTTGGAAGCGGCGAAAGTAGTGTTGCAGGCGATTGCCGAATGGGATCAGGCCGAGCAGTCGGCGCGGTTGCAACAGGTTGCCGTGCGTGCCTGGGTTCAGTCGATCCAGTTGAGCGCGCATGGCCTGGATGGCGTGGAACGCCGCGCTGTCCTCCGTGCCGACGAAGTTCTGTTGCAGCAGGCGGCCTTGCATCAAGCCGGCAGCCAGCGAGATTTCTTCTCGTCCCAGCGCAAATGCGCCATCCAGACGGGCACGAAATCCGTCGCTTTGCAGCTCCTCAGTCAGCAGGCCAGCAATGAAACGGTCGACCTGTGCCTCGACCGCTGCTTGGGTCTCTGCTTTCAGCGGCACCGCCTCGCGAGTGACGGTTTCTATTTGCGGTTCCAGCAGCTGCGGTGACTGCAGTTCAAATGGCTTGGTCGTGGCGGTGTGCATGACGGCTCTCGTGGCGGTTGCGGTGGACGGAGATTCCAGCCAACGGAGAGAAAGTGCCATTTGTATCCACCAAGTACTCATAAGCGCATCCATGAGTATCGGATAGTGATACGTACCGCGCTTCGGATGGTACCGCGAGAGAGAGCGCACGCGTGTCTCAAGGCGCACTTGGCCAGCCGCGCTGACGCGCAATGGGGGGTGTGACTGGGGCGTGCGCAATTGGGACAGGCAAAACTGCCCGCCGCCGCTACTTGGCGACGCGCGGAATCCTCATCACCACGCGAGTTCCGGCTGGCGTGCTTTGCACCTCGATCTGGCCGCCGAGACGCACGCTTACCAGGTTGTAGACGATGTGCAAACCAAGCCCGGTGCCGCCGCGGCCGCGGCGGGTGGTGTAGAACGGTTCAAACACGTGCGGCAGTACGTCGGCTGAAATGCCGCGACCGCTGTCGCTGACGCTGATCTCCACGCGATCGCCTTCAATCGCTCGGGCCGCCACCCGCAGGCTGCCAGGCTCGTCTTCGGCAAACGCATGCATCAGCGCGTTCTGGATCAGGTTGCTGACGATTTGCACGAGGGCACCAGGATAACTTTCGAGGACCAATCCTTGCTCAACTGCCAGTTCGTAGGTGATCGGCCGCTGCTTCCACAGGTGTTCCAGGCTGGGCAGCAAGCTGCGCAGATAGTCACCCAGCACAAAGCGACGCCGTTGATCGGAGCTGTTGTCGACTGAAATCTGCTTGAAGCTGTCGATCAGCCGCGCCGCGCGCTCGAGATTGCGATCCACCAGCAAATTCGCTTCCCGCGCTGTGCCCAGAAAGGTCGCAAGGTCGCCGCGCTTGAGGTCGCCTGACTCGAAGTGCTGCTGCAGCCACGCCGTGCGGTCGGTGAGCATGCTTGATGCGGTGATGGCCACGCCCAGTGGCGTATTGAGTTCGTGCGCCACACCGACCACCAGACTGCCCAGCGAAGCCATCTTCTCGGCTTGGATCAAATCGATTTGAGTGTCACGCAGATCGATCAGGGTTTGCTCGGCCCGCAGCTTGGCCTGCGAAAGTTCAGCGGTGCGCTCACTCACCTGCCGCTGCAACAACCGGCGGTTGCTCTGGATGCCATGGATGCGCCATGCGTATCCCGCGTACAACACTGCCAACGCGGCCAACCCGAATAGCGCTTGCGCCCACGCCGTTTTCCACCACGGCGGCAGGATTTTGATCGTGAGTGTGCTGATCGCGGCCGTGGCCAAGGCATCGGCTTCGCCAGCCTTGACCCGGAAGCGGTACTGTCCCGGTGCCAGATTGGTGTACGTCGCACTGCGCTCGGCGGCGGTGGTTTCGATCCAGTCTGGATCAAACCCGTCCAGCTGATAGGCGTAGCGCAGCCGCTCCGGCGCAAGCAACTCCAACGCGGCAAAGCGCAGGCTCAGCATGCGCGCATCGGCCGCTGGAACGGTGAGGCTCTCGACAAGATGCAGTGGCGCTGACAGCGGCGATGCCGGATCCAAAGCACGCGGCTGGATCCGCCGGTTCCACAGCCGCAGTTCCGTCAGTAGCGGTGGCGGCGACGCTGACGTGGCGTTGATCCGAGCGGGGTCGAACACAGTGAAGCCGCGTGTTGCCGCGAATACGATGCGACCGTCGGCAAGAGTGACCGCCGCAGCTGACTGGTAATCGCTGGCGAACGCGCCATCCGCAGCACCGAACTGCGCCAGTTCGCCCGTGTCCGGGTCAAAGCGCAGGATGCCGCGTGAAGTCGCCAGCCACAGCAAACCGTTGCCATCCTCGGCAATCGCCTGCACCAGGATGCCGGCGAGCGCGCGGAACTGGGGGAACGCTTCAAAACGCGCGGTTGCCGGGTCAGCCATATCCTCCAAGTGCATGCGCAGCAAGCCGCCACTGGCCGTGGCCAACCACATGCGGCCATCGCTTGCGCGCAGGAAGTGGGTGATGCCACCCGCCGGCAGTGCTGCGCCGGGCTCGCTGGCAGAGCGATGCACATGGCGTTCGCGCATGCCATCACGAGACAGCCAATGCAGACCATCGCTGGAGCAGACCAGCAAGGTCTGCGCATCGAATTCGGCGAAGTGGCTGACCCAGGATGCAATGGGATAGTGGGCGAGCTGACTCATGTCACTGCGCTGCACCACAAACACGCCGCGATCATAGGTGCCTACGATCAGGCGATCTGCATCCAGCCAGAGGCGAGTGACGTGCAAGTCGGCGAGCGGCAGTGGCAGTGCCGGCACGCGCGTTATGCCGGAGCCGCCGTCGACCACCACCGCGCCCGTCAGCACCCCGATCCAAAGTTCCGAGCCTTCCATCGTCAGCGCACTGACGCCGAGGCGGGCGGTGGCGGGAAAATCTTGCAGCTGCCCGCTGCCAGGCGTGAAGCGGTAGAGGCCGTTGCGGCCACCCAGCCAGACGGCATCCGGCCCGGCCGCGAGTAGCGAGTAGATCACCGGATCGCGCAGGCCAGCCGTGGCTGCGCTGTCGGGCGTGAAACTGGTGAAGCGGTTGCCGCGTGGGTTGAGCACGCTGACGCCGCCGGTATAGGTGCCCGCTAACAGACTGCCGTCCGCAGCTTCCAGCAGGCTGGTGACGCGACCCGGCCCCAGCGAACGTGCATCGTGGCGGTAATGGGCAAAGCGCAGGAATTGCGGGTGTGTCGCATTGGGATCAGGCAACAGATTCAGACCCTCGCGGGTGCCGATCCAAAGGCGGCCGTCACGGTCTTGCAGCAGTGAGCGAACGATGTCGCTGTTGATCGTCGCAGCGTCGTCGACGCGATGGCGGAAAACGCGAAGGTCATTGCTGGCGACGTCGTAGCGAAACAAACCGGCACTCACCGCGCCAATCCACAACATGCCGTCGCGATCGCGCAGCAGCGCATCGATGCGGAAGCTCTTCAGCGGCGCTGCGTGAGGCAAGTCCTCGAAAGGCCAATCGACGACGCCGCTGCTGGGATCAAGGCGCGAAAGGCCGGCCAAACTGCCCAGCCAGATGCGCCCTTGGGCATCGCTGTGAACGCTCTCGAAGCGCGTATCACTCGGCGCATTGCCGGGCGAGAATTGCCAAGCAACCCGTTTGCCGCTGACCGGATCGTAGCGGCTGAGACCCGCATAACCCGCAATCCACAATGCGCCGTCGCGGTCGACATGCAGGCCGCGAACACCGGCCTGCAGACCAGACTCGCCCTCGATGGGCACCGACTCGAAGCGGTCACGCGGCTCGTGGTAACGACTCAAACCGCCGCTGCCACCCACCCACAGCACACCGGCGTGATCGATGACCAGCGACTGCAGCAGGTCGCCTGGCAACGAGTCCGCTTGCTCGGGGTGATGGCGATACACGCGGAATTCGTGGCCATCGAAGCGGTTCAAGCCGTCCTGGGTGGCAATCCAGATGAAGCCGCGGCGATCCTGCACCATTGCCCACGCGCTGGCCTGCGACAGCCCTTGTTCGGTGCCGATGCGGCGGAAGCGGGACAACGACGGCGTGTATTCGACCGCCGCTGCGTCGACCACGGCCGCCAGCCAGAACAGAGCAGCGATCAGCCAGCAACGCATCCCGCATCCCCCGGTAGCCGCAACCTTGATGCTCGATGGTAGCGGATGCGACGAGGCGCTACTGTGACTCGACAGCAATTACCTGCGGCCGCGCTGCGCTGCGAAACAGCATGGCGGACGCAAGTCATGGCAGCACGAAGCCGGCTGTCAATCGTGCCGATGTCGAGTGCTTTCCATCCCGACCCCAGCCGACATTGGGCGTCTTGAACCGCTAGAATCCACTCCCCACAAACGGGTTGGCGCTGCACTCCATGAATAGCCGGGCTGGCGGCAAGCCCCAAGGACGGCTGCTTGCGCGCAGGGCTGTGCTTGCCGATTGTTGCACGGGCTGAATGGCTGGTAACAAATTGCAATAGGGGCCTATAGCTCAATGGTTAGAGCAGTGGACTCATAATCCATTGGTTCCAGGTTCGAGTCCTGGTGGGCCCACCAATTGAACCAACAAAATGGCGGTGTTCGACCTTCGCCAGAGATGTTGCCCGCATCCAGCGAGATGCTGACCGGCTGCGTTCGGCCAGGAGCGGACGCTCGAGACCGCGCAAGGCGTGTCGTCGCAAAGCGGGCGTTCGGCGCGCGCGTGGGCGGCAGCACACCTTTCGCTCGCTTACGCCGTTAGAGTCAGCAAACCATTCGTCGTGCTTGCCCCTTTCGACTCCAATATTTCGAGCAACCCATAACCTGGGGGCCGTACGCAGGACGCCAGCAAAACGCCAAGCTACAGCCAAGCGTTGAGCTGAACATTAAGCTATGAAGACGGTCGCCGGTGTCGCGAATGCGCCGGGCCGCGGATGCCCAGAATCGTGGTTTCCTGCAAGCGAACAATCGGACTAGTGACCACCCAAGACACGAGGGCCAAGGTTCAGTGGTGGGTTGATACGTCAATGAAAGACCTGACCCAGAGACGTCCGTCCGCGAACTTGATTCGCGCGCGCAGGTCGCGCGGAACGGCGAGAGCACGATTCAGGCGCATAGGCGTCGAATGGACGCCCACATCAGTCACCATGCCGTCGGCCGCAATGGTCGTCGGCTCAACCCGGGGAAGCACCATGAGCGAGACCACGTCGAACAAGAAATCCAAGTCGAACGACGAACCCAAGCCACTCGCAAAGTACAACGACCTCAAGGCGCTATTCCTCAATTGCACGTTGAAGCGCTCCGGCGAGGATTCGCACACGCAAAAGCTGATGGACGTTGCCGCCGGCGTGATGCGTGCGAACAAGGTGAAGGTGACCACCGTGCGCCCCGTCGATCTCGACCTCGCTCCCGGCGTGCAGCACGACATGACTAAGCACGGCTTCGACAGCGACGACTGGCCCGCCCTGTGTCGCAAGGTGATGGCGGCCGATATCCTGGTGATCGGCACGCCAATCTGGCTCGGCGAACCGAGCTCGGTATGTCGCCGCACCATCGAGCGGCTCTACGCGGAATCGGGAAAGCTCAACAAGGAAGGGCAGTACATCTACTACGGTCGCGTCGGCGGCTGCATCGTCACCGGCAACGAAGATGGCATCAAGCACTGCGCGATGAGCACGTTATATTCGCTACAACACCTGGGCTATTCGATCCCGCCACAAGCCGATGCCGGTTGGATCGGCGAAGCCGGGCCCGGCCCGTCCTACGGTGACGATGGCGTCGGATTCGACAACGAATTCACCCAGCGCAACACCACCTTCATGGCCTGGAACCTGATGCACCTCGCCCGCCTGCTAAAGGACGCCGGCGGCTTTCCCGCACATGGCAACCAACGCAGCGCGTGGGACGCGGGATGTCGAGTCGATAATCCGAATCCGGAGTATCGCTGAGCGATTCCCACAGCGCGATTTCGCGCGCGCCCTCGATCCTTTTCCCCTCGCCCCCGGGAGAGGGTGGCGCGCAGCGACGGGTGAGGGTCCGCCTCTTGCGCAACGCTCGATCTGATTTGGCCATTTAGCCATTTAGCCGTTTAGACGTCGAACTATTGGCGGCCGCCAGACTGGACCAGCGTTCCGCTGTCGAGTGATGAAGCGCTGGCTGTAATCATCGAGCCGTTACCGGCCAATAACGGCCACTCGAAAGTGCACTCTGACCGCAATGGCACTTCCTTAAGCCCCCCGCGCCCGCAAAGCCGTATTTTGCTTGGTGATTCGGGCCCTTGCTTGGTGCCTCGGCTCGGTCAGCAGCGCCCTTGGCTTGGGTCTTCGCTTCACGGCACGTGGCTCGATTCTGCCGGGGCGCTCAGGCACCCGCCAGTAGGCGATCTGCTGCAGCATGAGGAAGCGTGCTTGCTTTCGCTTGTTGAAGTTGACCGAACGCCGCACGGTGTTCTGGAACAAGGCTGCGGCGCGGCGCGCGGCGGCGAAGCTCAGATGGCGTAGTGACAGGCCTTCGGGGCGGGCGGCCTCGCCCATGGTGGCGCGAATCAGGTTGTAGGCCAGCAGGGTGGCAGCGACTTCCTTGCGTACCGTCTCCGGCGATTTGCAGCGCAACAGGTCCATCTGCATCACGCACTTGATGCTCCGAAAGTCGAGCTCGACCTGCCAGCGCTGGTCGTACAGCCAGGCGACTTCCTGCGCCGGCACGTCGGCCGGATCGCGCAGGCTGGTGACGATGCGGCGCTCGCCGTCGCGCACTTCGCGTACACACAGTGCCTCGGGCATGGCGGCGTAGGTGTCCTCATCCATCCACCCGGGACAGGCCGGACGCGCCCACACCAGGCGACGGTCGTTGGCGCCCAGTACGTCGCTGTAAGTCGCGTCGTTCTTGCGTGGGCCATGCTCACGAATGACGAAGTCGATGCCGCGCTACAGCAGCGCAGCGAGCAATAAATAGGAGCAGTACGCACGGTCTGCGATCACCACCTCGCCCGCAGCGAAGTGGTCAAGCAGCTCCCATAGCTAGCTCGATTCACACGTGCCCTTGCCCTGACAGGCCGTCATGCGCCAGTGGCTGACGCAGCCCGAGCTGAGCGACACCACGCCCACGATCCGCGCCTGAGGAAAGCCCAGTCCGGGTGCCTGGCGGCGGCTTTGCGGAAACGCTGCCTGCAGTTCGGCCGTGTCCGGCATCGACACCCCAGTGCCGTCGAGCAGCTTGATCTCGCATCCGCGCCAGGGGGCAACCGATGGCAGCGCAGCGGCGGCCAGCGTCGCCACCTCCATCGCACAGGCCTCGATGAGCGCCAAGGGCAAGCGCTGGCGTGCCTTGCAGTACGATCCGGTCCCCAGACCGTCCGCCTTCAATTCCAGGGCGGTACGCTGGCTGAGGTAGCGTCCCACGACATCCTGACAGGCCGGGTCGGCGCTGGTCACTTGCTCGACAAACAGTCCCACGGTGACCGCCGGAGAGAACAGGCGCTGGCGATGCACACCACAGTGTTCTGCAACCAGCTCATCGAGCCTGCATCGCGGAAAAACATCGAGCAATCGGCCATCGGTGCTTGTAGCCAGCAAGCTGCGCTCGTGCTCGATGGCGGCACGCAGGCGTTTTTTTGGTAGCCCTGCATCAGGGCTGATCCTCCAGTGAACTCAGCGGACTAAGCAACTGCAGAGTAACCGCTGCGGGGCTCTCAGCCCACCCCCATCTTGCTGATTTGCATGCACTTCCGGGCTTAAGGAAGTGCCATTGGGCTCTGGCCGGGTATTGTTGCGCTCATCCTTCACTCGGCTACTTGCCTCCAGACTTCCCTAGGAAACTCATCAACACTGCAGCACACCCGACTTCTTGAGCTCCATATGAAGGGGGCAAGTCCAAAGTAAGTGTCATTCGGGCCTGCCCCCTTTTCGCGCTAAAGCTCCTGCGCAGGCTCCAGCGAAGCAAGTCCTTCCTCCGCGATCGCGCGGCGCACGCCCTCCGCATCTTTCAGGATGGTTTCCAGCGCCAGACGGTGCGCGCGCGCCAAAGCCTCGCTGGCGGGAGCCTCGACGTCCGGGCTGACGCCGACGCCTTCCCAGTTCGTGCCGGTGATCGTGTTGGCAACGACCTGCATGGGGATGAAGGCAACGAAGCCGTGCGCGAGCGGGCGATAACCGCCGGGTGTTGCTGCGCCGGCCGTGGTCTCACCTACGAGCGTGGCGCGTCGCATCACTTGTAGATCGTAGGCGAACTCTTCGGCACCAGACGCGGTTTTACCGTCGATCAACACGAACACCGGTTTGTCCGTGAACGCCGGCGTAGTTGGCTCGGCGTAGAAAGTGCGGCTTGCGGAAGGCGTGCTGCGATCCTGCGTGCGCACGGTGGCCGTGCGTTCTTTCACGAAATGTCCGATCACCTTCGCCACGCCGGCTGGCTCCCCGCCCGGCGATCCGCGGACGTCAACGATCAGCGCCCCGCTCTTTGAAAGCATACCCATGGCGGCTGCCAGCTTTTCCACGCTCGGCGCGGCATCGAGAAACATGTTGATGCGCAGGTACCCCACATTGCCGGCCAACCAGCGCACGTCCGGAATCTCGCCTCCGCGAAGTCCGACTTCTTCGTGAAAGGCCGCCACTTCGTCCGCTGACGGCGGCGCTTCGCTGAATCCGGCGACCATTTCCTCGCCGAAGTAGCGGGCGCGGAAGTGGCGGTCGTTAACGATGGGCGTGATCTGCGTGTCGATCAGCGCCAGCAGTTCCGCGCCGGTACGCGCCCCGCGAAACGCACCGCGCCTCTCCATGGCCTCGATCTCATCGGCTGCGGCGGCGCCGCGCTCCGCAAAGGCAAAGCGTTCGCGCAGCACCTTGGCCACAGCGAGTACGACGGAGCGATTCTCGCTGGCGCTCATCGTGACGGAGGCTGGGTCGGGCGGCGGCGCTGGTTGGCAGAAGGCGGCGGCTGGCAGCAGTGCCAGCGCCATGATCGCCGCGAATATACGCAATGAGCCTGATCGCTTCATGAGGCACTCCGGGCAAGGTCCGATGTTCCCATCCACGCGAGCGCGATCTCGCCGCGCCTCATTGACTCTGTCCATCGATGGCTCCTCGTTACGCCGCGACGTTGCGGCGGTTCGGAGTCTTGGAGACTCGCAGCGGGCATCCGGTTGCACAGCGCTCTAACCAGAACGGGGTTACTTACCCCTTCAAAACGTGGATTATTTCGGGCGATGTGCTGGGCGGGTGCCTGCGAAGCGCTGGGCCTCTGCTTCTACCATCGCGCGGAAGCTGTCGCGACCTAGTACTCGCCGCTGTTGCAGTTAGGCGCGTATCTCGTTGACCGTTGATTCGTCCAAGCGCCTGAAAAGCAGTGCGCGGTAGGTGGTTGCACCTTCAGTCGGCGTGGCGAAAACAGGAAAATAGGGGTCCGGTTGGAATTTTTCGAACGACCGAAATGGGTCGAATCCAGTCATCTTCCGGTGGGAGAACGGCTTGGAAGCCGACTCCTTGGAGCGCTTGCGCTATGCAGCCGCCTGCAAGCTAAGCACGTGGCACGAACACCAAGCGGGAGGTGGCTCCTTCTACATTGCCATCGGCGATTCGCTGAAGCTGCGATACGCCAACCACGAGAACAATTCAGCGCAGCACAGAACGCCAGACTTCAATTTCATCAATCGATATCCCACCCAGAAGGAAGTTGTTGAGATTGCGGCCCGGATTCAGGACCCGAGGTTGTGCAAGAAGACCGCATATGCGATGCATTGTGGCCTGACAGTGCCGAAACTCAAGAAGGTCCTAACGCCTGAGTGCCTAGCCCGCATGTTTCATGAATTCGTCTGATGATCGCGCAGGATGTTGTTCGCACAGGAGATTTCCCGAAGGAGCGGCGTAGCGGGCCATACGACCGACTGAGGAAAATCTCCTGTGCGGACAAGAGACAAGCGAGGGCGCGCGAATTCATGAAACATGCGGGCAAAACCGCCCCTACGCCAGTGCGATATCTCCGACCGTCACATATTGCAGCAAAAAAAAACGGCCCCGCTACCCGCCGCGGCGCGACAGCACGATGCGGTAGGCGAACTGGCCGGCCGGGTGCAGGCTGATGGCGTAGGCGAGCACGCGGCCGTCGGTGCCGCGGTAGTGTCTCTTGACGCGCATCGCCGGGCTGCCGGCGCGCTTGCCGAGCGCCTTGGCGGGGGCAGCAGGAAAGCTGGCGGCATCGAAGACCTGTTCGACATGAGTGAGCCCGGCCGGATCGAGCATCTTGGCGATCGCGCGGGGCGCCTGCTGCAGGTTGAGCAGGCGCTCGATGGGCACGCCGCGGGCCACCGGGATGGCGATATCGGTCCAGGCGATTGCCAGCCGCGAGTCGGCAGCCAGGCGCACCGCCTGCAGCAGCAGCACGGCGGCGCCTCGGTCTATGCCGAGCTGCAGCGCGAGCTCGACGTCGGCCGCTTCGCGCTGCGCCGAGCGCACGTCGAGTCTTGTCTGATTACCGTACTGCAGCAGGTCTTCGATGGTGTCGACTTCATGCTGGTACCGCATCGCCTCGCGCGGCATCAGCACGCGGGTGCCGGCACCCGGTCGGCGCTGCACCAGCCCGGCTGCGCTGAGCTGCGACAGCGCGGCGCGGGCGGTGTGGCGGCTGACCGAAAACAATTCGCAGATTTCCAGCTCGGTCGGCAGCAGGCCGCCGACCGGATAGTCACCGCAGCCGATGCGTTCGATGAAGTGTTCGGCCAGCTGGAGGTAGCGCGGCTTTTGGCGTCTACTTGTCGTCATCCGCCCCACCTTACAGAAGCCGGCGCAGCGCGTGCCACTGCCGCTCCAGCGGCTCGCGCTGATCGGGCGCCGCGATGGCAATCAGCCCGCGAGCGCGGGCGTCGACCGAGCGCTCGCGCAGGTCAGCGGCGCCGTGTTCGGTGACTACCCAGTCGGCGTCGACGCGGGCGACGCTGACTGGGCCTGGCGCAAGCTGGGCGACGATCCGCGACTGCCCGCGCGAGGTGCAGGAGGGCAGCGCAACGATGCCGCGACCACCCGGCGAGGCCCGCGCGCCGCGAAGAAAATCCGGCAGCCCGCCGACGCCGCTGATCTGTCGACCGCTGATGGTCTCGCCGTTGACCTGCCCGAGCAGGTCGACCTGCAGCGCGCTGTTGATCGCCTGCAGCTTCGGAATCGCGGCCAGCACGCCGGCAGCGTGCGTGTGTCCGACCGGCGCGAAGCGCACCCGTTCGGCGACCCGCCGGTAAAGCGCTGCGCTGCCGATGGCGACGCCAGCGGTCACCGCGTCGCGCGCTTCATCCAGTGCCCCGCTGTCGATCAGTTCAAGCAGCCCGTCCGACACCATGCCGGCGTGAATGCGCAAGCGACGGCGATCGCGCAGCGCGCGCAGCAGCGCCGACTGCAGCCGACCCAGACCGAGTTGCAGCGTGCTGCCGTCGTCGATGATGTTGGCAACCGCGACGGCCAGCGCATCGAGCGATGAGTCGGCCGCCGGCGCGTCGACCGTCAGCAGCGGCTCGGCGCTTTCGATAGCGGCATCAATGTCGCTGAGCGAAATGCTCGGACCGTTGGTCGACGGCATCAGCGGATTGATGTGTGCGAAGACGCGTTTCGCACGCGGCCAGGCGGCCGAGGAGAAATCACAGCCGACGCCAAGCGAGCAGCGGCCATCAGCGTCGGGCGGCGCCACCTGCAGCAGGGCGAGATCGAACTCTGCCCGTTGTTCCAGCCAGCGCCAGGTGTCGCTGTAGCTGATCGGCACGTAGTCGAATCGGCCGTCGTCCCACGCGGCGCGCAGCTCGGCGCTGAGAAAGATGCCGCGCTGGCGCGCATCGCGGTGCAGATCGGCAAAAACGAAGCGGTTGACGGTGGGGATATGCACGCCGCTGTAGCGGACTCCCGCGCTGCATTCCGGCGCCTCGCGCAGCCAGCGCTCGAACAGCGATGAATGGCCGGCGCAGCCGGGTGCGTAAACCTCAAGAGCAGGCTTCAGAGCGCAGTAGAAGCGGCTGGCGTCGAGCGAGGTCGGCATTGCGTTCAAGCGCGCGGATTGGCGTTAGGATCATAGGCTATGTCCAGACAAACTCCCTGTGGCGTCGCGTCCGCCAGCCTGACCGAACGGCTGGCGCAGAGGCTGTGTGCGCCGGTGACCGCGATTGATCGAGCGCGCGCCGCGCTGCTGTTGATCGACTGGCTGGGCTGCGCGCTGGGTGCGCTGCGCAGCGATCTCGGCGTCACGCTGCGCGGGCTTGCCGATGAGGGCGAAGCGGGTCGCTGCAGCGCGCTCGGCGTCGGCCGGCGTCGGCTGGAGGAGGCTCTGGCACTGAACGCTGCGCTCGGCAACGTGCTGGAAATGGACGACCTGCATCGTGAGGCGATTCTGCATCCGGGGCCGATCGTGATTCCCACCGCGCTGGCGCTGGCGCAGCAGCGCGGCAACGATGCACACGCCCTGCTCGACGCCATCGTGCGCGGCTACGAGGCGAGCATCCGCATTGGCCGCAGCCTCGGCCGCGAGCACTACCGGTTCTGGCACCCGACGTCGACCGCCGGCACCTTTGGTGCCGCAGCGACGGCCGGCTCGCTGCTGCAGCTGTCGGCCGATGCGCTGGCCGATGCGCTTGGCACCGCCGGCAGCAGCGCCGGCGGTCTCTGGCAGATGCGCCACGAGCCGGTGCCGACCAAGTCGCTGCACAACGCCGAAGCGGCGCGGCGCGGTGTGGTTGCGGCCACCCTGGCAGCGCGCGGACTGCGCGGTCCGCGGCGCATTCTTGAGGGCGAGCAGGGGCTGTTCGCCGCTACCGCCGGCGACGCGCAGCCGTCGCAGGTGATTGACGACGATCCTGCGTGGCTGATTCACAGCACCAGCCTCAAGCCGTGGCCGGCCTGCCGTCACGTACATCCGTGCATCGACGCGATGCGCGCGGTCTGGTCGGCGACCGCCGGCGAGGCGAGCGCAGCCGACGCCATCGAGCGCATCGAGATCAGCACCTACGAAGAAGCGATCCGCTTCTGCAATCGCCCGCAGCCGAGTACCGAGCTTGAAGCCAAGTTCAGCCTGCAGCACGCGGCGGCGGCTATCGTCGTGCTCGGCGACCCGGCGCTGTCGCACTATCTGCCCGAGGCCCTGCGCAGTGCTGGCCTTGCTGCGCTGCGTGACAGGGTGACAGTGATCGAAGACCCGGCGTTGAGCGCCGCTTTTCCGCAGCACTACGGCGCCAGCGTGCGCGTCGTCTGGCGCGACGGCCGCTCGCTGCTGCGGAGCGTCAGCGATGCGTGGGGCGACCCCGAGCAGCCGATGGACATCGCTGCCGTGCACGCCAAGATGCAGCGGCTGGCGCAATGGGGCGGGGTTGATCGATTGCTCGCGCAGCGACTCATTGAGCTTGCGCAGGGGCTGGTTGGCGGCGAGTCGCTGGCGGCGCTTGGCGGGGCGCTTGCTGATTTGCGGGTTGAGGAGGCGCGCTGATTTTTCTTCTGCCGAGGGTTTGGCCGGTGTCTCGCACCCGACCGCATTGGCTTGCGCAGTCACTCCTGCTCAACGTCATCGCGAGACCGGTTTGATCGGCAATGCCCATCCGGTTTGGGCGTCGGAAAATGGCGCTGCTGATGGCGATTGTTCTTCGGCTTTTCTGATTGTCCTTCGCGGGATTTCGTCCGCCTCGGCGGCGGGCTACCTGCGCCCTCGGGCTGGCGCGCGCAGAGGCCGCTGGCCCGGTGAGGTTTGTTATATTGCTATATCAATAGGGGTAAACGGGCCAGGCCGATGAAAGCGGGCAATAAGGAGCAGATCCAGCAGATCAGTCTGGCGCGCTATCCGCAGGGTGCGCCGACAGCAGAAGACTTTCGTTTCGATACCGTCGAACTGGCGCCGCTGGCGACGGATCAGGTGCGGGTGGAGGTCGAGTATCTGTCGATGGATCCGTACCTGCGACCGCTGCTTGCCGGGCGCTATCTGGCGGCGCGGCCGGCGCTTGGGGCGCAGGTGCCGGGAATGGGCGTCGGGGTGGTTTGCGAGAGTCGCATCGACGATGTTCCGGCGGGCAGTCGGGTGGTGTTCGATGCCGGCTGGGCGCAGCGGGTTGACGTGCCGCGTGCTCGGCTGCGGATTGTCGACACTCTGACGAATCATGACGCGGGCAGCCCCGCAGCGGTGCCGGCGGCGAGTTCGCTGCATCTTGGCGCGCTGGGGTTGCCGGGCCTCACCGCGTGGGCTGGCCTGCGACTGATCGCGCCGCCTGCGGCTGGTCAAACGGTGCTGATTTCAGCCGCCGCCGGCGCGGTCGGCAGCGTCGCCGGTCAGCTGGCGCGCTGGTCCGGTGCGCGCGCGGTCGGCATCGTCGGCAGCGCGGCGAAGCGCGAGCTGTGCCTGCAGCGCTACGGATTTTCCGACTGCGTGATCTACCGCGATGCGGCGTTTCCGCAGTCGCTTGATGCGGCCTGTCCGGACGGCGTCGATATCTATTTCGACAACGTCGGCGGCGTTATTTTGGAAGCGGCACTGGCGCGGCTCAGCCGCGGCGCACGCATCGTCCTGTGCGGGCTGATCGATCAGTACAACAGCGAGCAGCGTCCGCCGGGGCCTAATCTTGGCCCGCTGATCGGCGCGCGCGCCAGCATGACCGGGCTGGTGGTCCACGACCACTGGCCACGGCTGGCCGAGATGCAGGCCGAGCTGTTGCCGCATCTGGCCGACGGATCGCTCGCCATCGTCGAAGACATTTTCGACGGACTGCGGTCCGCGCCCGAGGCCTTCTGCGCGCTGATGCGCGGCGACAATCTGGGCAAGGCGCTGGTCAGAGTAGCGGGCGCGTCAGGATGAGCGTGCAGGCCGCGCTCGCGCAGCTGGCGCAGTCGCTCGGCGCGGCGCAGTGGTCAACCGATCCGGCGCGCTGCGCGCTGTTTGCGCAGGACGTTTTCGCCACCGGCGAGCCGCTGGCGGCGGTGCTGCGGCCGGCCGACGTGCAAACGCTGGCGCTGGCGCTGCCGACGCTGACCGACGCCGGCGTTGCCATCGTCGCGCGCGGCGGCGGGCTGTCCTACACCGACGGCTATCTGGCGACGCAGACGCCGTGCGTGGCGGTGGATCTGTCAGCGCTTGACCAGGTGCTGGAGATCAATCTCGATGATCGATTCGTTCGAGTGCAGGCCGGCTGCACCTGGGCCGCTCTTGACAAGGCGCTGGCAGCGCACGGCGTGCGCACGCCGTACTGGGGTCCGCTGTCGGGCTTGGGTGCCACCGTCGGCGGTGCGCTGTCGCAGAACAGCACCTTTCTCGGCTCCGGCACGCACGGCGCGGTCGGCGACTCGCTGCTCGGTCTCGACGTGCTTACCGCCAGCGGCCAACACGTGCGCAGCGGCGCGCTGGCGGTTCCGCAAGCGCCGGCATTTTTCCGCTACGCCGGGCCCGACCTCAGCGGCCTGTTTCTCGGTGACGGCGGCGCGCTGGGAATCAAGGTCGAGGCCAGCCTGCGGCTGATTGCCCGCCCGGCCTGCGTCGACTATCTCTCGTTCCAATGCGTCGACATCAAGCGTACCCAGGCGCTGATGAGCGAGATCGCGCGGCAGGGTCTGGCCAGCGAGTGTTTCGGTTTTGATCCGGTATTGGCGCAGGTCCGAATGCGCCGCGCCGGGCTGGTCAGCGACGTCAAAACGCTGGGCCAGGTGGTTCGCAAGCAGGGCCTGCTCGGCGGCCTGAAGCTGGTCGGCGCCGGCCGCAATTTTCTCGACCCGTCGCAATACTCGGTGCATCTGGCAATCGAGGCCGACGACGAGGCCAGCGTGCGGGCGCGACTTAGTGCGGCGCGCAGAGCCGCCGCTGGGGTCGCCCGCGAAGTCGACAATTCGATCCCAAAGGTCCTCCGCAGCGCGCCGTTTGCGCCGCCCAACAGCATGCTCGGGCCGAATGGCGAACGCTGGGTGCCGGTGCACGGCATCCTCCCGCATTCGCGCGCCTTACCGGCGATCCGCGCGGTGGCGGCGCTGATCGAGTCGCAGCGCGAGGCGCTTGATCGCCATGCCATCGTCATCGGTCAGCTGCTGACGACGGTTGGCGCGCAGGGCTTTCTGTTCGAGCCGGTGTTCTACTGGCCCGATGCGCTCAGCGACTACCATCGCGCGATGGTGCAGCCCGACCACCTGGCCAAATTGGCGACCCACCCCGAAGCGCTGGCGGCGCGCGCGCTGGTGGGTGAGCTCAAGCGCGCCATTGCCGACACCATGTACGAGCACGGCGCGGCGCATTTCCAGATCGGCAAGTTCTATCGCTGGCGCGAGGGTCGCGACGCCGGCGCGCTGGCGCTGTTTGATGCCATCAAGCGCCAGCTCGATCCGCATGGTCTGATGAATCCCGGCGTGCTGATGCACGTGAGCCAGTCGACATGAGCCAGTCGCAGTGAGCGAGCGTCTGACCGAGCCGCTGCTGACACACGTCGACGCGCTGCGCGACGCCGCGCTGACCCCAAGCGCGCGCGATGCGGCGCTGCGCTTTGTTCGCGACAGCTTGGGCGTGGCGCTGTCCGGCGCCTGCATCGAATCCAGCCGTCGGCTGCAGACGCTGTGGTGCGAGAACGGGTCGAACGCTGCCGGCGTCTGGGGCAGCGGGCGGCGCTGCTCGCGCGACCAGGCCGCGATGCTCAACGCCTTCGCCATTCACAATCAGGAATTCGACTGCGTCCACGAGCCGGCGGTCGTCCACCCGATGGCGGTGGTGCTGGCGAGCCTGCTGACCGAGGCCGACGAGCGCGGCGGCGTCAGCGGCGATGTGCTGCTGCGCGCGGTGGTGATCGCGGTCGACGTGGCGGCGGCGGTTGGTGTCTGCGCCCGCGCACCGATGCGCTTTTTCCGCCCGGCGATGTGCGGCGCGCTCGGCGCGGCGGCCGGCATTGCCGTGCTTCGCGAGTTCGATGCGCAGCGTCTGCAGCAAACGCTGGGACTGGCCTGCAGCCAGCTCTCCGGCACCATGCAGGCGCACCTCGAAGGCCTGCCGACGCTGGCGCTGCAGATCGCCTTCAACGCCCGCGCCGCGCTGACCGCCGCTGATCTGGCCGGCGCCGGCCTCGAAGGTCCGCGCGACTGGCTGGAGGGCAGCTTCGGCTACTTTTCGCTGATCGAGGGCGAGCACGCCAGCGCGCCCGGGCTGACGCTGATCCGCGGCGCCACGCGGGCGATCGAGCAGGTCAGCCACAAGCCCTTTCCGACCGGCCGGGCTGCGCACGGCACGCTCGACGTGTTGACCGAACTGCTGCGCAGCGGCGAGCTGCACGCCGATGACGTTGATCGCATCACCTTGCGCGCGCCACCACTCATAGGGCGCCTTATCGGCCGACCGCTGCGCACCGGAATGGCCGCCAGCTACGCTCGCCTGTGCCTGCCCTATCTCGCCTCGACCTGCCTCGCTCGCGGCGGCGTTGGCCTCGACGATTTCAGCCCGGCGGCACTGAACGACGCGCGTCGCGGCGCCTACGCCGGCCGGATTACGGTCGAAGCCAACGGCGTTGAGGACGACAATGCGCTGGCCCCACAAACGCTGTTGGTCCGGCTGCGCTCGGGTGCCACGCTGGAGCGCACCCGCGAAGCGATTCTCGGCGCGCCGGCGCTGCCGCTGTCAACGGCGCGACAGAACGCGAAGTTTTCCCACTGCCTCGATCACGCCGACCCCGGCTTCGACGCAGACGCCCGCGCGACGCTGGATTGTGCGCTGCAGTCGCTGGCCGCCATGGCCGACGTGCGCGAGCTTGCTGCCGCGCTGCAGCCGCCCGCCGGCGGCTGAATCCACTTAGCCCGCATGTTTCATGAATTTCGCGCGCCCTCGCTTGTCTCTTGTCCGCACAGGAGATTTTCCTCAGTCGGTCGTATGGCCCGCTACGCCGCTCCTTCGGAAAATCTCCTGTGCGAACAACATCCTGCGCGATCATCGCGCGAATTCATGAAATATGCGGGTTAGCGGAGAGACGCATGCGCCAGACCACCTACTTCGAGAGCTTCTCCGCGCGGCAGCTGCTGGACGATTATCCGGTCGATGAACGCTTTGCTCAGCGCCACCGGGCTCTGTCGCGCGACGCGCTGTTCGCGCAGCAGGATGCCGCCTTCCGGCGCTGCCTTGCGCGCGCTTGGCAGATACCGTTCTACCAGCGACTGTGGGGCGCCCACGGCGTTGAGCCGGGCGACATCGACGGGCTGCGCGACATCGGCAAGCTGCCGGTGTTCGGCAAGCACGAGATCATGCAGTCGGTGGCCGCCAACCCGCCGCTCGGCGACTTCCACGGCTGGCGCGACGGCAGCGACGCCGGCAACGTGCCGCTGATTTTTCATACCACTTCAGGCACCACCGGACGACCGCAACCGCTGCTGTTCTCGCCGCGCTCGCGCGAGGTGCAGTCGCTGCTGCTGGCGCGTCTGTACCGCTGGCAGGGAATGCGTGCCGGCGACGTGGTGCACTCGGTGTACGGCCACGGCATGATCAACGGCGGTCACTACGTGCGCGAGGCGGTGACCCACTACACGCAGGCGCTGTTCTGTTCAGCCGGCACCGGCGTCGAGACCCGCTCGGCGCAGCAGGTGCAGCTGATGCGCGATCTGCGCGCAACGGTAATCGTCGGCTTCGCCGACTACATCAAGAAGCTCGCCGACGTGGCCCGCGAAGCCGGCATTGAGCCGGGTCGCGACATTCCGCTGCGCATGGTCTGCGGCCACCTCGGCCGCGAGTCGCGCGCAGCGCTGAGCGCGACCTGGGGCGGCGTCGAGCTGTTCGACTGGTACGGCGTCGGTGACACCGGCGCGATCGCCGGCGAGGGGCCCGACCATGACGGCATGTACCTGATGGAGGACGCCCAGTACGTCGAGATTCTCGATGTCGACAGTGGCCTTGGGGCGGACGACGGCGCGCCCGGCGACATGGTGGTGACCTGCCTGTACAAGGACGACATCTATCCGATCATCCGCTTCAACACCCACGACGTCACTCGCACGCTGACCTCGCCGTCGAGCCTGGGTCTCAACCTGCGTCGCATCGAGGGCTTTCTCGGCCGCAGCGACAATATGGTGAAAATCCGCGGCATCAACGTGTTTCCGCAGGCGTTCGCGCCGATTCTCGAAACGCAGCCGCGCTATGCCGGCGAGTTTCTCTGTGTCGCTACCCGCGATGACGCCGGCCGCGATGCGCTGGCGGTGCAGGTCGAAGTCAGCGGCAGCAGCGACGACGCGGCGCTGACTGATATCTTCGCTCAGACGCTGCGCGCTCGGCTGGGCGTCGAGGTTGGCGTGCAGCTGTGTGCGCTCGGCAGCCTGGCCACGCAGACCGGCATCGAAACCCGGCAGAAGCCCATTCGTCTGCTTGACAAGCGCTTCGAATGAGCAGGTCTGTGGTCAACGCAATGGATGCATTGCGGCACTCGGACATTGCCACTCAGCTTGACTGGCTGGCCGCCGACGGCAGCTCGCTGGCGCTGGTAGACGCCTATCTTTCCGCCATTGAAGCGTCCGGCCTCAACGCCTACATCAGCGTCGACGCCAAGCGCAGCCGCGCGCAGGCGCAGGCCTCCGACGCGCACCGGGCGCAGCACGGTCCGCGTCCGCTGGAAGGCATTGCAATCGCAGTGAAAGACAATATCGATATTGCCGGCTGGCGCACCACGGCCGGCATGGCGACGCGCCGCGAGCGGCGGCCGGCTGATGACGATGCCGAGTGTGTCGCCCGGCTGCGCGCGGCCGGTGCGGTGTTTCTCGGCAAGCTCAACATGCACGAAGCGGCGCTCGGCGCTGACTGCAACAATCCGCACTACGGCGCGTGTCAACACCCGCAGCGCGCCGGCTACACGCCGGGCGGCTCGAGCGGCGGCTCGGGCGCGGCGGTGGCGGCCGGTCTATGCAGCGCGGCGCTGGGCAGCGACAGCATGGGATCGATACGAATTCCAGCCAGCTACTGCGGCGCGTTCGGACTCAAACCGAGTTTCGGCGCGGTCAGCCCGCGCGGCAGCGTAGTGGTGTCGCGACGGCTCGATCACATCGGACCACTGACGCGCAGCGCGGCCGACCTGGATCGGCTGCTGGCGGTGATCGCCGGCTACGACAGCGACAGCGCGCAATCGCGACCGTTCTCTTTTTCCTCGGCGTCGAACAACGTTTTGCGAATTGGCGTACCGGCGCTGGACGGCATCGAAATCAGCGCGGAAGTTTCCGCCGCCTGCGTCGCCGCGCAGCGACAGCTCGACGCGCTCGGCCACGTCTGTATCGCGCTACCGCCGAGCGAGCTTGCCGCTGGCGTCGCCAGACGCGCCGGACTGCTGGTCTGCGAGGCCGACATGCTGGTCGAACACGCTGACGACTGGGCGCAGCGGCCGCAGGATTTTTCCCCGGCGCTGGCAAAGATGCTGCGCTGGGCGCAGGCGCGCAGCGCAGCCGATCTTGCCGCCGCCGATCTCCAGCTCGACGCCGCGCGGCTGCAGCTGCAGCGCTGGCTGGCGAGCTGCGATCTGCTCGTTTGGCCGACCACGCCGCAGCGGGCGTTTGCTTTTAGCGAGCCAACGCCGAGCAATCAGGCCGACCTCACCTGCTTTGCCAACATGGCCGGCTTTCCGGCGCTGTCGCTGCCGCTGCCGGTGGCGAAGGGCGCGCTGCCGATCGGACTGCAGCTGATCGGGCCGCTGGGCAGTGATCGCGCGCTGATTGCGCTCGCCGCCGCGCTGTCGCAGTGCTGGGGAGCACCGTCATGACCGCGCCGCTGGCCGGCGTACGGGTGATCGATCTCTCGCGCATTCTGGCCGGCCCGTGGGCGACCCAGCTGCTGGCCGATCTCGGCGCCGAGGTGATCAAGATCGAGCGACCCGGCGAAGGCGACGACACTCGCCGCTGGGGGCCGCCGTATCTGCGCAATGCCCGCGGCGAAGCGACCGCCGAGTCGGCCTATTATCTGGGTGCCAACCGCGGTAAGCGCTCGGTGGCCATCGACTTCACGCGACCTGAAGGCGCCGAGTTGATTCGCCGACTGGTCGACGATGCGCAGGTCGTGGTGGAAAATTTCAAGGTCGGCGGGCTGGCCAAGGTCGGCCTCGACTACGCCAGCCTGCGCGCGCGAAACCCCGCGCTGGTGATGTGTTCGATTACCGGCTACGGGCAGACCGGTCCCTACGCGCAGCGCGCCGGCTACGACGCCGCGATCCAGGCACAGGGCGGACTGCTCAGCGTCACCGGCGGCGCCGACGGCACGCCGGGCGCTGGGCCGCAAAAGGTTGGCGTGGCGGTGGCCGACCTGATGACCGGCATGTACGCCAGCGTCGGCATTCTCTCGGCGCTACGGCACGCAGAATCGACCGGCATCGGTCAGCACATCGACCTCGCACTGCTCGACACCCAGGTCGGCTGGCTGGCCAATCAGGCGATGAACTATCTGGTCGGCGGCGTGGTGCCGGAGCGCCAGGGCACCGCACATCCGAACATCGTGCCCTACCAGGTGATAACCGCCGCCGATGGTCATTTCATGTTGGCGGTCGGCAACGATGCGCAGTTCGCGCGACTGTGCACACTGCTCGGCGAGCCGCACTGGTCGACCGACGCGCGCTTTGCCAGCAACGCGGCACGAGTCGCTCATCGTGATGCGCTGATCGCACTCCTACAGTCGCGCTTCGCCGCGCACACGACACAACACTGGCTGCAACAGCTCGACGCCGCCTCCGTTCCCTGCGGACCGGTCAACCGCATAGACCAGGTCTTCGCCGACCCGCAGGTCCAGGCGCGCAATATGCGCATCGACCTTCCGCACCCCAGCGCCGGCAGCGTACCGATGGTCGCCAATCCGCTGCGTTTTTCCGCCACACCGATCAAATACCAGCGTGCGCCGCCGCTGCTGGCGGCGGACACGTTTGACGTGCTGCATGCTCTGCTGGGGCTGGATGCTGCAGAAGTGCAAGCGTTGAGGGTACGCGGGGTGGTTGGGGTACCGGTGGACGAGTGAGTTGATGTCTCACCTCATCGTAGTTGCATGATTTCTGCTCCTGCCAAAGCGGCAGGCATTTTCTTGAACGTTTAATCGTGACTGCGGGCCGCTGAAAATGGCGCAGCGCTCGACGTGGTGCGACGCGATCCAGTTGGCGATTTCGACGGTTTTTCTCTCTGTCTGCTTTTCTTTCCCTGGGTTTCGACCGGCTTGGGGACGAGCGGCAGACAGCAAACGGCGGAGCGATGCTGGCCGGGCCTTATTCGCTCCACTCTATCCAAGCGTTTGCGCTCGGCTGCCAGGGTGGGTTCGGGGGACCGCTTAGGGTGATCGAGTGCAGGCCTGAGGTTTGGCGATGGCGGGCGGGTGCGACGGTGGAGGCTTGCGGGACTTGATCCAGCTGAGTCTGATCCAACTCGACCTCGTCTATTTCGATCAGCGACTGCCCGGCCAATGGCACTACCGCCACCGGATACTGTGTGGCCAGCGGTCGACTCAGGGCGCGATTGAGAACGGTGATTCGGGTGTCGAGGCGCCAGCCGGTAAGGCCGGCGCGCTGCTCGAACGCGCGCGCCGCGGCTTCGCGGGCGGGCGTCGAAAGGACGGCGATAAACGGGCGGTCGACGCGTGCGCGAGTCATTGGCAGGTCGAACGGCGGCACGGCGGCGCGGACTTCGGTGAAGTAGTACAGCTCGCCGCTCGGCCCGAGCACCTGACTGGCGGTGATATCGGGGCTGACCTCGAGCAGGGCCGGTGCGCCGAGCACGCGCCAGGACGGACCGAGACTGGCGACCAGCGCGGCGCAGTCGGCGACCAGCACTTCCAGCGCGAGCCAGCCGTGCCGCTGCATTGGTTCGTTCATCGCCGCCTGCGGCGCGTTGATCAGCCTCAGCCAGCGCGGTGCGTGTTCGCTGCCGAGCCAGCACAGGCGCTGGCCGGCGAGCTCGCCGAGCTGCAGCGCCTTGGCGTCGTCAGCGTCGAAGAGTGTGTCTTGCTGCAGCTGCAGATCAAGGTCGGCGAGATAGGTCGGCAGCGCCGCGTCGAGATCAGGGCACAGAACGGTCGCCGAGCGCAGCGGTCCAATGGCGGACAGCGGACCGGTCATCGGCGGCGACGCGGCGTGGTCAGCCTGCGTGTTCGCCCGATCCGCGACCGTGACTTCATGCTCATGAGGCCGCGCGCCGCTGCTGCAGCCACGGCAGCAGACCGCCGGCAGCCACCACGTCGAGCAGCTCGGCGGGGATCGGCGGGCAGTGCATCTCCATGTCGCGGTCAAGATTGCGAATGCGACCGGCAAGCGGATCGATTTCCAGCGTTTCGCCATCGGCCGCCTGAAGCGTCTCGCAGGACAGCGCCGGCAGCCCAAGGTTAAGTGCGTTGCGGTAGAAAATCCGCGCGAAGCTTTTCGCCACGACGGCGACTACGCCGAGCTCGCCAAGCACCTGCACCGCCTGCTCACGCGAGGAGCCGATGCCGAAGCCGCTGCCGCCGACCACGATGTCGCCGCGTCGCACCTCGCTGGCAAAGCGCGGTGCGATCGCCTCAAGACAGTGCGTGGCCAGCTCGGCCAGCGGCCGCTTCATATACGGCCCCGGCGCCAGCAGGTCGGTGTCGATCTGATCGCCAAACACCCAGCAGCGCCCGCGGATCAGTCCGAGGCTCACGCCAGCAGCTCGCGCGGGTCGGTGATGCGGCCACGTACCGCCGAGGCGGCGACCGTGTAGGGCGAGCCGAGCCAGACCTTGGCCTCGGTCGAGCCCATCCGGCCCTTGAAATTCCGCGCGGTGGAGGCGATGCCGGTTTCGCCTGCGGCAAGCATGCCGGCGCCCATGCCGGCGCAGGCGCCGCAGCCAGTCGGCAGCAGAATCGCGCCGGCTGCGGTCAGCGCTGCGAGTGTGCCGTCGGCGGCGGCGCGGGCGGTCATGGCGGTCGAAGCGGGCGCGATCAACAGCCGCGTTCCGGCCGCCACTTTGCGACCCTTCAACACCGTGGCGGCCATCCGCAGATCGCTGAGCTTGGCGCCGGTACAGGCGCCTATGTAGGCCTGATCGATCGCCACGTTCTCAGCCAATGTCTCGATGCTGGCGCTATTGGCCGGCGAATGCGGCGCGGCGATCTGCGGCGCCAGCGCAGCGGCGTCAACGTCGACCCGCAGGGCGTAGTCGGCGGCGTCATCGCTCTGCCAGTCGTCGATGTTGCCGGCAAACGGTCGGCCGGCGGCCTGGAGGGCGTCGAGGGTGGTTTGATCGGGCGCAACGATGCCGGTTTCGGCACCCAGCTCGGCGCTCATGTTGCACAACACCAGCCGCTCGGACATCGACAGCGCGACCACCGCGCTGCCAACGTATTCAAACACGTAGGCGTCGTTGCTCATGCCCAGCCGCGCACACAGATGCAGCATGATGTCCTTCGCCGAGACGCCGGCGCCGAGCCGGCCGCGACACTCGATGCGTGCCGCCTGCGGCACCTTGATCCACAGCGACCCGGTGACCAGCGCGCCGGCAATTTCGGTAGCGCCAACGCCAACCATCCAAGCGCCGGCCGCGCCGCCGCTCGGCGAGTGCGAGTCGCCGCCGACGCAGAACATGCCCGGATGTACGTGTCCTCCTTCCTGCAGCACAACGTGACAGATGCCGACGCCGTCGTAGTGCCGCAGCCCGCGCTGCGCCGACCAGCGCCGGGTCAGCGCCAGAATCTCGGCCGACTCAAGATCAGTGGCGGGCGCGAAGTGATCGCTCACTACAATCACTTTCGACGGATCCCACACCTGCGCGCCAAGCTTCTGCAGCCGTTCGGCGACTCGCCGCGGGCCGCCGGAATCATGCATCATCAGCAGATCGATACGGCAGGTGACGATGTCGCCCGGCGCTACCGCGTCGCGCCCGCTGGCGCGGGCAAGAATCTTATGAGCGAGAGTGGCCGGCATGTCGGCGCGACTAGCCCGCATGCCCGTCGGCATCGATGTCGAGCGTCATCTGATAGCGGAAGTGGTCGGGTCTGTACTGGATCATCAACAGATCGACCAGCTGGCCTTCGCTGTCAAACGAGCGCCGCTCCAGCGTCAACAGCGCGCTACCCGACTCAACCCCAAGCAGCTTTGCCACCGTCGCCTCGGCCGACACCGCCGACAGCGTCTGCTCGACCTGCGCGAGGCGAATGCCGCAGCGCTTGAACAGCTTGATGCGGGAGGTTTTTGCCAGGCTGGTGCCATTGAACTCGGCGTGCGTGGTGCGCGTCCAGCTGACGTAGTGACCGAACGGCGTGCCGCCGCGCGAGCGCATGCGCACGGCGTGCGCCAGAACCTCGTCGGGCTCGATGTCGAACAGCTCCTGCACCGCGATCGGTGGGCTGGCGTGCTCGAACGACAGCAGGGTCACGTCGGTGTTCTCGGCCAGAATTTCGAGGTTCTCCAGCAGACCCGTCAACGGTGCCCGCGTCGGCCTTGGCGCTGAGCGATGGATGACGTGGGTGCCGCGTCCACGCCGACGCTCGACCAGACCTTCAGCAGCCAGCTCGTCCAGCGCCCGCTTCGAGGTGATTCTTGATACGGCGAAGGTGTCAGCCAACTCGAACTCGGTCGGCACCTGGGCGCCGTGCGGCAGCTCGCCGCTGACGATCTGATCGCGCAGCCAGCTGAAAATCTGGTGGTAAAGCGGCGTTGGCGAATCGCCCTGCAGCAGGTGCGCGAGACTGCTGGGCGACTTGCCGTCGGGACCACTGCCGGCCGGGGATGGGGCGCTAATTGCCATAATGCTATAACTATAGAACAAATTCAGTTTCGGATCGTCGATGGACGACAGCAGCATTCTCTGGCGACAGCAGGGCGGCGTGATTGCGCTGGTTCTCAATCGGCCCCAGCGCCGCAACGCGCTGGCGACCGTCCACTGGCTGGCGCTGGACGAGGCGCTGCAGCGTGCCGAGCGTGCGGCGACCGAGGGCGTTGCGCGGCTGCTTTGCGTGGAGGGTGCCGCCGGCGCGTTCTGCGCCGGGGCTGACATTGACGAGTTGCGCCAGACGCTGAGCGACCCTCACCAGTTGCTCGCCAACGCCGCTATCGTCCAGCGCTGCCAGCTGCGGCTTGAGCGGCTGTCCCTCACTACCCTGGCGCTGATTGACGGCGCTTGCGTCGGGGGCGGCCTCGGTCTAGCTCTGGCCTGCGATCTGCGGCTCGCCACCCCGCGCAGCCAATTCGCCCTGAGCCCGGCCAGACTCGGGCTGGTCTACAGCGTCGATGACACCCGGCGGCTGGTGCACACCGTCGGTATGGCGCGCGCCAAGCAGATGCTGCTGACCGGAGATGCCATCGATGCAGCCACCGCCGCGCGGTGGGGGCTGATTTCGCGATGTCTGCCGGCGACCGGGGCTGACGAGGTCGTCGAGACGTTTCAGCAGGCGCTGCTCGCCACGTCGGGCAGCGCGCGTCGCGGCATCAAGCAGGTGCTGGCGCACGTCGGCGGCGACCCGCAGGTGAGCGCGGAGCAGGCGCTGGCGCTGTTCGAAGACGCCTTTGCCAGCGCCGACTTCGTCGAGGGTGCCGCGGCCTTTCTCGACAAGCGCCCGGCGCGTTTTTCCTGATGGCCGTGCGCTGCGCGCAAGTCCCCTTAGTCGCCCACCGTTAACGAGGGACCCCGCCATGAGCCACAAGGCCTTCATGTGGATTGAAGCCACTCTTACCGATCCGCTGGGGTTTGCCGAGTACGGCAAGCGGATGGTCGAACTGGTGCCGCGGCACGGCGGCCGCTACGTGGTTTTTCGCGGCGAGCGCGAGGCGCTGGAGGGCGAGTTCGGCGACACCCGCGTGGTCGTTTCCGAATGGCCAAGCATGCAGGCGGCGCGCAGCTTCTGGCATTCCGATGCCTACGCCGAAGTGCGCAAGCTGCGTGAAGGCACCGGCATCTTTCGCGTGCTGCTGCTCGAGTCACTCGACGCGTCACCGACCTCCGGCGGCGCGCTATGAGCTTTCCAGAGCCCTACCGCGCGCTGGCGCTGCAGACCACCTGTCGCACTATCAACGGCTGCGCCGGCACGGTGGCCGCGCGTGAAAAAATCGCCGACAGCATCGCTAGGGTCGGCCGCCAGATTCGCGCCAGCAAACAGTTCATCGGCAGTGATCTCAAGCTGGTGGTGCTGCCGGAGTATTTCGCCACCGGCTATCCGCTGGGCGAAAGTATTCCCGGCTGGGCCGACAAGGCCGCCTTCGCGATCGACGGCCCCGAGTATGCAGCGCTGGCGGGGATCGCCCAGGCCAACGGCGTGGCAATCGTCAGCAACGCCTATGAGCAGGACCCTCATTTTCCCGGCCTGTACTTCCAGTCCAGCGTGCTGATCGGCGACAGCGGCGATACGCTGCTGCGCTATCGACGGATGATTTCGCTGTACGCGCCGACGCCCTACGACGTCTGGGATGCCTATCTTGATCACTACGGAATCGACGGCGTATTTCCGGTGGCGCGCACCCCGCTGGGACGACTCGCCTGCGTCGCCTCCGAGGAAATTCTCTATCCAGAAATCAGCCGCGCGCTGGCGCTGCGCGGCGCCGAAGTGCTGCTGCATTCCACCAGCGAAGTCGGTAGCGTCGAGCTGACGCCCAAAGATGTCGCCAAGCGCGCCCGTGCGTTCGAGAACATGGCCTTCGTGGTGTCGGCGAACAGCGCAGGTATCGTCGACGGCGATTTTCCATCCGCCAGCACCGACGGCATGTCGAAAATCGTCGACGACCAGGGCCGGGTGCTGGCCGTCGCCGGCTTCGGCGAGAGCATGGTCGCGCACGCCGAGCTCGACATCGCCGGCCTGCGCCGACGCCGCGAGCGCCCCGGCATGGGCCACACACTTTCCAGGCTGCCGCAGGCGGCGATTGCGGCCGGGCTTGAGCCAGCGCCGATGGCGCCCAACGCGCTGCTTGACGGCGGCCAGCTGCAAATCCCCGAACGAGCCGACTTCGCTCGCCGACAGGGTTCGGTGATCGCCGCGCTGCGCGAAGCCGGAGTGCTCGGCAATGGCTGAAATCACACTTCGCAATCCGCGCACCGGCGCCAGCGACGGCACCTTGGCCGGCGACAGTCCAGACACGCTCAGCGCTGCCGCCAGCCGACTGCGAATCGGCGCTGAGCGCTGGGCAGCGCGGCCGATATTGCAACGCTGCAGCGCGCTCGATCAGCTGGCCGATGCGCTTGATCGCCATCGCGACGCGCTGACCGAAGCGCTGCTTCGCGACACCGGCCGCTGGCACGAGTCGGTGCTCGAAGTCGATGCCGCTATCGCCACTCTGCGGCGCTGGGCGCTGGAGGCGCCGAGCTGTCTGGCCGAACCGTCGCCGCGGCCCGGCAACGTCCCCTTTATCGAGGTGCGTCAGCGCTTCGTGCCGTACGCGCTGGTTGGCGTCATCAGCCCGTGGAATTTCCCGCTGTTGCTGAGCCTGATTGACGCAGTGCCGGCACTCGCTGCCGGCACTGCGGTGATCGTCAAACCCAGCGAAGTGACCTCGCGCTTTGTCGCGCCGCTGCGCGCAGCACTGGCCGAGGTGCCGGCGCTGTCCGATGCGTTTGCGGTGGTCATTGGTGACGGCGCGCTGGGCGCGGCATTGGTAGGCCAGGTCGACCTGCTCTGCTTCACCGGCAGCGTGCGCACCGGCCGACGGGTCGGCGAAGCCTGCGCAGCGCGCTTTATTCCAGCGTTTCTCGAACTCGGCGGCAAAGACCCCGCGATTGTGCTGGCCGGCGCCGACATCGAGCGCGCGGCCCGCGCCATCTGCTGGGCTGGCTTTGTCAACGCCGGCCAGAGCTGCATGTCGATTGAACGCGTGTACGTCGAGTCAAGCATCGCAGAACCCTTTATCGCTGCGCTGGTGCGCCACACTGCGGCACTGAAGTTCGCCCATCCCGATCCGCGCGAAGGGCAGATCGGGCCGATCATCGCGCACAGCCAGATCGCCATCGTGCGCGAGCATCTGCGCGAGGCGATTGAACGCGGCGGCCGCGCGCTGACGGGTGGCAAAGTGATCGACATCGATGGCGGCAGCTGGTGTCCGCCGACCGTGCTGGTCGACGTGCCGATCGACGCCAAGGTCATCAGTGAGGAGAGCTTCGCCGCGATTCTGCCGGTGATCGAAGTCGCCGACGCCGATCACGCCGTGCGAGCTGCCAACGATTCTGCGTTTGGTCTGTCGGCCGCCGTTTTCGCCGACTCGCTCGCTACTGCCGAGCGCATCGCCGCGCGACTGCAGGCCGGCGCCGTCAGCCTCAACGACGCCGCGCTTACCAGCCTGATTCACAGCGGCGAAAAGCAGAGCTTCAAGCTCAGCGGCCTCGGCGGCTCACGGATGGGGCCCGCCTCGATTCGCCGCTTCGTGCGGCCGCAGGCGCTGCTGGTCAATCCGGGGGTTGATGATCCGTGGTGGTTTCCGGCGGGATAGTGGTGGGGTTTGCGGTTGGCAGGACGCTGGCTTTTTTATTTGACGACATCGCCGCGCGCTTCGAATTGCTGCGCGGTGCCAACGGTGATTGTTGCGGGATTAGTCGTCTTTCGGCTTCTGTTCGGTGCCGGCGGCGGCGCCTAGCAGCTGGTTTATCTCAATGAAAAACCCGTCGGGGTCGTAGACGGCGCTGAACATGACTGGGATGACGGTGTCGTTCGGACCGGGATATTCGACTCGGGTCGGGGCGGTTTGGATTTCGATTCCGGAGAGCTTTTCGATGATCGGGAAGCGAGTGTCGAGATCTTTGGCGTTGAACACGAGAATCGGTTGCCCGACCTGTGCTTTGCCGTTGGCGCGGCGCGGCGGCGGGTCGCCCTGCAGGCGCTGCATCAGCCCGAGATTGCCGATGAAAGTATCGTTGGCGCGCAGCAGAACCAGTCGAATCGTGGCGGGCGTGGGCTTGCCTTCGGCGTCGGTTCCAGCGCCGATCAGCTGGTCGTAGATGACGGTCAGACCAAGGCCATCGCGGTACAGCGGCAGCGAAGCTTCAATATCGCGCACCACCAGGGTCGTCCGACGGAAGTCGACCGCGATGCGCTCGCTGTCGGCGACCGGCTCGGCGGCGGCGGGGGTGGATGCGTCGAGCGCAGTCAGGGTCAAGAGCAGCGGTATCAGCAGCAGGCGCATGGGCCGGTCTCCGTTTTCGAGCAGATGGTTTTCAAGCGGCTCAGGATATGACGCCGCAGTGATCGACGATGGCGGACGGCGTTGTTTGCCACAGTGCATCGCCGTGCGCCGCGAGATGTTCGAACACTCTTTCCAGCTGGGCGATGCGGTGCGGTTGACCGATCACCCAAGGGTGCAGATTGATCGCCAGCAGACGGCCGCTGCCGAGCGTCTGCGCCTCGCCAAGCAGAAATTCGCAGGCGTCGATGAGCTGGTCCGCCCACTGGCTTTCAGCGTGCAGGTTTTCACCGATGCAGAAGCGGTCTTCCAGCTCCAGCGAAAGCGGCAGCGCGGCAAGCGGACCGGAGCGGGTGGCAAATCGATAGGGCAGTTCGTCGTTGACCCAGTCGGCGCACCAGTCGATGCCGGCCTCACGCAGCAGGTCGGGGGTCAGCGCCGACTGCGATCGCGCCGGCGACAGCCAGCCCCGAATCGGGGCCGGGGCCGCCGCACGCAGCGCGGCGAGACTCTCGGCGATCAGCGTCGTCTCGCGCTCGGCATCGAGTCCGCCGTGGTGCAGCTGGTCCATGTTCCAGCCGTGTCCAAGCCATTCGCCGCCGGCCTGCTGCAGCTCGCGCAGCAGCGCCGGATAGCGCGTCGCCAGCTCGCCGTTGATAGCGAAGCTGGCGGGCAGCGAGTGCGCAGCGAGTGCGTCAAGCACCCGGTAGATACCGACCCGATTGCCGTAATCGCGCAGCGTGTAATGGCGCAAATCGGGGTAAGGCATGGTCATCGCGCCGTGCGGCTTGAAGCCCTCGCCGCGAGGATTGAGCGGGAAATGTTCCAGGCTGATGTTTATCCACAGCGCCAGCGGTCGACCGTCCGGCCAGCGCAGCGGCGGCCGTTGTTCAAGCATCGACCACGCGTAGCGATCGTGGTCCATGCCGTGGCGACGGCGGGGATACTGCAGGTAGCTGGCGTCGATGCTCATGCGCTGGCCCTTGGCTGTTGGCCGCTTGCGCTGCCGTTTTCCTGCCGGCTGCCGCTTCCGTCGACAGTTTCGTCAAGCGCATTCTGCGCGCGGACAAAGTCGTCGTAGTGATGCTGTTCGAAGTACCCGGCAATCTCCCGACCGGTGGCCTTCCAGACGTGGTCAAAGCCGCAGATGTAATCGATTGCCTCTTCGAATGCGCGCAGCCGATGCGGGTGACTGACCTGGTAGGCGTGCAGCGGCACGCACATGACGGTGCCGCTGTGCTCGCCCTCGGCGTACAGCCGATCAAAAGCGTCGCGAATCATCTGGCCATAGCGGCGCGGCTCGATCTTGTTGACCACGTAGACAATGGTGTCGTTGAGCTCAAGCGAATACGGCACCGACACGAAGCGTTGACCGCTGCGGGTGATCACCGGCGTTGGCTGGTCGTCGTGAAACAGATCGCAGGTGTACCGGCCTCCGGCTTCGGCAAACAGGTCGATGGTCAGGTCGGAGTGCGACAGCGCCGGCGCCAGATAGCCATCGCAGCGTTGCCCGGTGTGCTCGCGGATCAGCGCCATCGACTCTTCGATCATGGCGCGCTCCTGCGCCTCGCTCATGCCGTAGGTGTAGCGCGTGTTGTAGATGCCGTGGCTGAAGAACTCCCAGTTGCGCTCGGCCGCCATCGCGATCACTTCGGGATGGTGAATGCACATCGCGGTCGACAGCGACACCGAGCCGCGCAGACCGTAGCGGTCGAGTACGCGCATCATGCGCTGCTGACCGACGCGATTGCCGTAGTCGCGAGTGGCGTAGCCGAGCACGTCGGGCGTCGGTCGCGGCCAAGCCTTGCGCTGCGGATTGGGCGGCGCATCAAGCTCGTAGAATTCGATGTTGGGCGCAATCCACAGCGCCACCCGTGCGCCATTGGGCCAGCGGATCTGCGGCCGGTTGCGGTAGGGCAGGTAGCGGTATAGCTGCGGGTCGCTGCGCATGGTCGGCCGTCCTCAGCGCAGCCGCGCCAGTTGATCGAGCACATCGCTCACCGACTCCACGTCGGCGTACTTCAGCATGATGTCGGCCAGATTGGCGAAGTGCGGAATCTCGTGTTTGTCGGCCACCGCCGCCTCCGGCACGATGGTGCGGAAGTTGCGCGACAAGCTGTCGACCACGCAGGCGCGCACGCAGCCCGACGTCGATCCGCCGGTGATGATCAGCGTATCAACGCGATGAAAGCACAGCAGCGACCACAGATGGGTTTCGAAAAACGGACTCGCCATCCGCTTGAGCATCACCACGTCACCGGCCTGCACGTCAGCCCGAGGATCAAGCTGTGCGCGCTCTGAACCATGCTTGATGTTTTGCAGCGAATTTGGCGTATCGGTTCGCGTACCCCAAACGCCCGCGTCCTCCGCTGAATCGAGATACGCCACGTAGGTCCAGACGACCGGCAACCCCAGCCCACGCACCGCCGCCGACAGCGCATTGATGTGCTCGATCTGCCGCGGATCGGTTTCGTACGCGGTCGGAAATGCGTCGAGATCGGTATACGCCCTCTGCACGTCGATATTGACGATTGCCGGCCGCGAACCGAAACCGAACTTCGCCCGGTTGGGGTTGGCTTTTACCTCGGCCCAGTATTGTCGGGCAGTCAGACCTGAGGTTTGCATTTTTGGCATTGAGGGCGCCTTTTGCCTGGTTGTGTTGTTTAGCTTGCTCGCGGGCCGGTTGGTACGGTCAAGCGCGTGCTGGGCTGGTCTATTTTGGGCTGCGCTCGAGCTTCTGCGCGCTTCGCACTTGATCGATTTTTCTCAACACTGCTTCGCGGGTTTTCGTCTGATTCGACGGCCGCCGGGACAGATGAAATGCCGTGGGAAATCAACCATGGAGGACGACCAAACGCGGGACGCGAAACGCGAAACGCGAAACGGCCGACCCATGGACAGACAACGGAACATCGCAAGGGCGCTGGCAAAGCCCCACGAAAGCCAAATTCCCGCGTCTCACGCGGCACCCACCATGGGCTTGGTTTCCTTGCGAATCTTGGTAGAAGCGAAAAACGCTATGGCCAGCAGCCCGGCGATCAGCCCGAAGGCAATCTGGTAACTGCCGAAACGGTCGAACATCACCCCGGTAAGCCAGATGCCGAGGCCGCCGCCGATGGCGTCGAGGACGGTGATGGTGCCGAGGATCGTGCCGGCGGAGGTCAGCCCAAAGCTGTTGATGGCCTGCAGCTGGAGCAAGGTATAGAGGCCGCCCCAGCCCAAGCCAAACAGTCCGATGGCGAACCATATGACGTCGGGGCTGAGCGAGGCGAGAAACAGCGAGCCGACAAACATGACGGCAATGTTGGCGAGGAACACCGCCTTCTGCGGCAGATGGTCGGCGAGCACACCGAAAGCAAATTTGCCAATCAACGCCATGCCGAACATCACCCCGAGCGCGCGGCCGGCGACCATCGGCTCGAAGCCCATGTCACTCATGTGCAGGAATAGATGCGCACTGGCCGACAGCATCGCGTAGAAGGTCATCATTGCGGTGAACGCCAGCGCCCAGAACGTTGGCGTTCGGATCGCCTCGGCGTAGCTGAGGTCGGTCAGCGGATTGGGCACATTGCCGCCCTGCTTCGGTGGCTTGTCGGCGCCCAGTGCGATAGTGCCCATCTGCTCCGGACGGCGGGCCACGAACAGACCGATCAGCAGAATCACCAGCGGCACTATCGAGAGGGTGACGAACGCGCTGCGCCAGCCGTGCTCGGCGGTCAGGCTGACGATCCACGGCGGAAAGATCATGCCGCCGAGGCTGGTGCCGACCAAGGCAATACCAATCGCCGTTCCGCGATGGCGGACAAACCACTGGCTGACCAGGATCACCGCCACGTTGAGACCGCAGGCGACCAGCACGAAGGCAAACGCAACGTGGATCAGATAGACGTGGCCGATTGACTGGATCTGGCCATAGGCGAAATAGGCGGCGGCCAGCAACAGGCTGCCGACGATGATCAGCGGCCGCACGCCGAGCCGATCAATCAGCACGCCAATAAACGGCGCCGCGAGACCGGTGATCATCAGCGTCAAAAGGTCGCGAAACTTCAGCGCGCCGCGCGACCAGCCGAATTCTTCCAGCAGCGATTTGTCGAACGCGGTGATGCCGGTCAAGGTCAGGCCGTTGGAGACCATCAGCATCAGCATTGCCGCAAACGCGATAATCCAGGGGTAAAAGCGCTTCATGCGTTGGGCTCCGACGGACGTTGAGAGGTGGGGTTGAGCAGCGGCGACCAGCTGATTCCGCCGACAGCGTCGCCGCAGACGGCGCGAAAGCCGATCACCTCAACCGAGCTCCAGACGCCGCTGCGATAGTAGGGATCGCCCTCAAGCAGGGCGCGCGCCGACGGCTCGTTGTCAGCGCGCACGACCAGCACGCTGGCGTGGATCGTTTGCGGATCGACGAACGCCGGGCCGGCGATGATGTAGCGATCAACATGCTGCTCGATATGCCGCAGATGACCGCCCATATGCTCAGCCCGCAGCCGCGCCGAGTGGGCGCCGTCGCGGCACAGCAGCAGAAAGACCGTCTCGCGCGTTCGGGTGGCGGCTGGGGCGGCGGTAGCGGTCATCGATGCGAATTACTCCCGGTAGGCGGATACGACGGCAACGCAAACGTGGCCAAACGTGATCGCGAAACGGGCCGCTGCACCTGTCGCAGCGGCCAAACCGTTTGACCGCCGGGAAACCCGGCGACTACACTTTGTTCGGACAAAGTTTGCCACACGCCGTGGTCGAGAGGAAACCGTGAAAACAGTCGTCGTGCTTTTCAACCTCAAGCCCGGTGCCAGCCGGGATGACTACGAACGCTGGGCGCGCGAGCGCGATCTGCCGACGGTCAGCGCGCTGGGGTCGGTCGGCCAGTTCGAAGTGTTGAAGGCCAGCGGTCTGCTGATCGGCGACGGCCCGTCGCCCTACGAGTACGTCGAGCTGATACGGGTCAATGACATGGAGGCGTTTGCCGCCGATCTTGGCGCGCCGGCGCTGCAGGAAGGCGCCAAACAGTTCCAGGCATTCGCCGATCAGCCGATCTTCATTCTTGCCGATGGATTGTAGTTTGACTCTGACCTCCCGCTATCCCGAACTTGCCGGCAAAGTTGCGCTGATTACCGGCGCAGGCCGCCGCAAGGGTCTGGGCGAGGCGATCGCCCAGCGGCTGGCGGCCGAAGGAGCGCGCGTGGTGATCACCGACATCGGACAGGCGCGCGGCGCCGAAATGCCGGCCGGCGCAGTCGGCAGTGAGGAAGAAATGGCGCAGGTCGCGGCCGACATTCGCGCCGCCGGCGGCGACTGTACGGCGCTGGCGATGGACGTGCTGGACGAGGCGCAGGTGAGCTCGGTGATGCAGACGGTGGCCGGCAAACACGGCGGCATCGATATCCTGGTCAACAACGCCGGCATTGGCTATCTGATGAAGCCCATAGTCGAGCTGAGCCTGGCGCAGTGGGACGCCGTGATCGGCGTCAATCTGCGCGGCGCCTTCGTCTGCACGCGCTACGCCGCGCAGGCCATGATTGCCCAGGGCCGCGGCGGCCGGATCGTCAATATCGCCTCGCAGGCGGCCAAGTCGGGGTTTCCCAACGCCGCCGCCTACTGCGCATCCAAGCACGGACTGGTAGGACTGACCCGGGTCGCCGCGATGGAGCTCGGCGCACATCGAATCACCGTCAACGCGGTCTGTCCAAACCATGTCACCACCGGTCTTGGTGCCTGGCAGAACGAATACTTCGCCAAGGCGCTGGGCATGACGCTGGTTGACTATATGCAGGCGATGAAAGGCCGCATCCCGCTCGGTCGGCCTGGTCTGCCTGCAGACACCGCCAGCGCCTGCGCGTTTCTTTGCTCGGACGACGGCAGCTACATCACCGGCGAAGCAATGAATGTCTCCGGCGGCGAGGAGACGCACTGATGGCTGGCGCGACAAGCTACCGCTGGCCGAACGATGCGCGCCTCGCGCTGTCGCTGGTGGTCAACGTCGAGGAAGGCTCGGAGTACAGTCTCGCCGAGGGCGATGCGATCACCGAGCCGGTTGACGAGCTGGCGGTCAGCCTGAAAAAGCCGGTGCGCAACTACGGCAACGAGTCGAACTACCGCTACGGCATCAACGAGGGACATGCGCGCATCGCCGCGCTGCTTGACCGTCATCAGATGACGGCGACTTATACCGCCGCCGCGCTGTCGCTGGAACGGGCACCGGAAATCGCCGCCTACATACGCCGTGCCGGTCACGAAGCCTGCTCCCACGGCTGGCGCTGGATCCATCAGTTTCGGCTGACGCCGGATGACGAGCGCGACTTCATTCGCCGCGCCGCCCTGAGTATCGAGAAGACCACCGGCCAGCGCCCGCTCGGCTGGCTGTCGCGCTACCTGCACACCGCCGACACCCGTCGCCTGCTGCAGGAGGAAGGGTTTCTGTATCACATGGACGACTACTCGGCCGATGCGCCGTTCTGGGCGCCGGTTGATGGCTCGGACTCGCCGATGATCGTCGTGCCGTACCAGCTCGACACCAACGACATGAAGATGTGGCTGGCGCCGTCCTACCTGCCGCAGCACTGGCTCGACTACGCCATCGCCAGTTTCGATCAGCTGTATCAGGAGGGCGCCGGGCAGCCGCGCATGATGTCGCTAGGTCTGCACCTGCGCATCATCGGTCGGCCGGGTCGAATCGCCGCGCTGGATCGCTTTCTTGCCTACGTCGGCCAGCAGTCTGACGTATGGGTAACCACCCGTCGCGCCATCGCCGAGCATTTTTCGGCGGCGGTCAAGCCGGTATGAACGCGGCGCAGGACAACCCGCGGCGCTGCGTGCTGTTCGTTCCCGGCTCCAGGCCTGATCGCTATCTCAAAGCGCTGTCCTGCGACGCCGATCAGGTCTGCATCGATCTGGAGGACGCGGTCGGTCCGGCTGACAAAGTCGACGCGCGCCAAGCCGCGCTGCGCTTTTTCAACGAGCAGCCGCCTTCTCGCTCGGAGCTCGGCCTGCGCATCAACTCCTGTGATACCGGTCTTGGCGTAGACGACCTCACCGCGCTCGCTGCCGCGCCGCGACTGCCGGACTTCCTGATGCTGCCGAAGGTCGAATCACCGGCCGCGCTGATCGCGCTGCGCGCACGGCTCGGCGACCGCTGTCCGCCGCTGATCGCGCTGATCGAAAGCCCCGCCGGATTGGCTCGGATAGACGCCATCGCCGACTGTGAGCGCATGCAGGCGCTGATGTTTGGCGGCTACGATTTTGTCTCTGCGCTGCGCGGACGGCCCAGCTGGGACAGTTTCTTTCTGCCGCGAGCGCAGCTGGCGGTGGCGGCAGCCCGCGCCGGGATCGGCTTCATCGACGTGCCCTTTCTCACCCTCGACGACCCGACTGCGCTAGCCGCAGAAACCGACCGCGTGATTGCCATGGGCGCCACCGCTCGCGCCGCGATTCACCCGGCCCAGGTCGAGGTTATCCAGCAGTGCTTTCTTCCCAGCAAAGCGGAAACCAGCGCCGCGCAGCGAGTACAACAGGCGATGGCAGATGCCGGTGGCGCGGCCATCCAGGTCGACGGCAAGCTGGTCGACCGGCCCATTGAGCTGGCCGCGCAGCGCTGCCTGCAGCTGGCCCGCTTCGGAACCCGCGCGGCGGCCGACTGACGTCGAACCGCGCACCCACTGACATCACGAGAGCGACCATGGTCCAGAACGTCAAACAGGTCGGCGAGCAGCGCTACCGCGAAACCTTCGGCCGCTATTTCGAAGAATTCACCGTTGGCGACATCTACGAGCACCGCCCGGGACGCACGATCACCGAGACCGACAACACCTGGTTCACCCTGCTGACCATGAACACCCACCCGATGCACTTCGACAAGGAGTACGCCAAGGCCTCCGAGTTCGGTCGCTGCATCGTCTGTTCGCCGTTTACCGTCGCCCTGATGGTCGGCATGAGCGTCACCGACGTCAGCCAGAAAGCGATCGCCAACCTCGGCTGGGACGGCATCCGGATGACCCACCCCCTGTACGCCGGTGACACCCTCATCTGCGAATCGAAGGTGTTGGAAAAGCGCGCCTCCAACTCACGCCCCGGCGCCGGCATCGTCAGCGTACAGACCGACGGCTACAACCAGGAAAAAATACTGGTCTGCACCTTCAAACGCACCATGCTGATCGCCCGCACAGGCCACTCGATAGAAGACAAAGTCGGCTACTGATGCCAAGAAGAATCCAGCCAGCAAGCCCTCCCGAACCAGCAAAGGCGCAAGCCTCCGTTTTTGCCTTCGACGGTGCTTTTTCTTTTGCTGCTGCGGTCTTTGCTTCTGCCCTTGCCTTCGGGCCCCGTGTGCAGCGGCGGCGGGCGGGAGCTCCGGCCCGCCAGGGGTGCATGCATGGATGCATGCACGTTTTTGCCAGCGCAGGACGTGCTGTCAAAAGCCCCTCCCGCCCGACGCGAACCCGAAGCACAGCGCAGGACGCTGCACCCGGGGTGGCCTTTCTCTTGGTTACTTCTCATTGGCCACTCAAAGAGAAGTGACTCGGCTGCCGCCAAGGCAGACGGAACCCTTCGAAAGGCAAACCGAAAAGCGAGCACCCATCCGGAACAGTCGGACCAGTAGAGGCAGAATCCGAACCAATCCAAGCCACCCACGCAGCCCCAAAAAACGGACACCCCCAACGTGACAGACCCGCACCACAACACCTGGTCTCTCGAAGACGAGCAATCACTACTCGACAGCATCGATAGCTGGATCGCAAAATCGGTCAAACCGATCGCCCGCGAACACGACCAGGAAGACACCTACCCGCACGCGCTGGTCGAGGAAATGAAATCGCTCGGCCTGTTCGGCGCGACCATTGCTCAGCAGTACGGCGGCCTTGGACTATCGGCCAGCCTGTACGCCAAGATCGTTGTTCGCGTAGCCGCGGTGTGGATGGCGCCATCGGGCATTTTCAACTCGCATCTGATCATGGCGTCGGCCATCGAGCGCTGCGGCACGCAGGCGCAGAAAGATCACTATCTGCCGCGCATGGCCAGCGGCGAGCTGCGCGGCGGCCTCGGTCTTACCGAGCCGAACGCCGGCACCGATCTACAGGCGATCCGCTGCGTCGCGCAGCGCGACGGCGATCACTACATCATCAACGGCGCCAAAACCTGGATCACCAATGCAATGCACGGCGGCGGCATTCTGCTGCTGGTAAAGACCGATCCCGACGCTCAGCCACGGCACAAGGGCATGAGCATGTTTATCGCCGAAAAGGGCGAGGGTTTCATCGTCGCCAAGAAGATGAAGAAGCTCGGCTACCGCGCAATCGATACCTGCGAGCTGGTGTTCGACAACTACCGGGTATCGGCCGACTGCCTGCTCGGCGGCGAAGAGGGTCGCGGCTTTCAGCACGCGGTTGGCGGCCTTGAGCTTGGCCGCATCAATATCGCAGCGCGCGGCACCGGTATCGCGCAGGGCGCGCTGCGGATGGCGGTCGAATACGCGCAGACTCGCAAGACCTTCGGCAAGCCCATCTGCGAGCACCAGGCGATCCAGCTCAAGCTCGGCGAAATGGCGGCCAAGGTCGAGGCCAGCAAGCTGCTGCTGGAAAGCGCCGCGCGCGCCTACGACACCGGCAAGCGCTGCGATATGGAAGCTGGCATCGCCAAGTACTTCTGCACCGAAACCGGCGTCGACTGCGCCCAGCAGGCGATGCGGATTTTCGGCGGCTACAGCTATTCGACCGAGTACGAGATCGAGCGCTTCTACCGCGATGCGATGCTGATGTGCATCGGCGAGGGCACCAACGAAATGCAGCGCATCATCATCGCCAAACAGCTGGTCGAGCGCCACAAGCTGTGAGTGAGGCCGCGCCTGCAGCGCCAACGCCAGACGCAGCGCTGCCGCTGCAGGGCCTGCGCGTTCTGAGCTTCGAGCAGTACGGCGCCGGGCCCTACGGGTCGATGTTTCTGGCCGACCTTGGCGCCGACGTAGTCAAAGTCGAGAGCCGCAGCGGCGGCGACGTGGCGCGCACCACCGGGCCGTTTTTTCTCGGCGACAACGACAGCCAGTTTTTCCAGACCTTCAACCTCAACAAGCGCTCGCTGACGCTGGATCTCAAGCATCCGCGCGGTCACGAGGTGCTGCACCGGCTGCTGCCGCAGTTCGACGCGGTGATGAACAATCTGCGCGGCGATCTGCCGGCCAAGCTGGGGCTCGACTACGCGGCGCTCGGAGCGGTCAAACCCGGCGTGGTCTGCGCGCATCTGTCGGCCTATGGTCGCGACAACGAGCGCGCCGCCTGGCCCGGCTACGACTATCTGATGCAGGCCGAGGCCGGCTTCATGAGTCTGACCGGCGAGCCGGGCGGCCCGCCGGCGCGCTTTGGCCTGTCGATGGTCGACTACATGAGCGGCAGCGTCGTTGCGCTGGCGCTGCTGGCCGCGGTGTTCGGCGCGCAGCGCAGCGGCCGCGGGCGCGATGTCGATGTCTGCCTGTTCGATGTCGCTGTGCATCAGCTCAGCTACCCGGCCACCTGGTATTTGAACGCCGGCCACGCGACGACGCGGCTGCCGCGTTCGGCGCATCCTGGAACGGTGCCGTGTCAGCTCTACCGCAGTCGCGACGGTTGGCTGATGGTGATGTGCATGCTCGACAAATTCTGGCAGACCTTCGTCGAGGGCATCGACGACCCGGCGCTGGCCGCCGATCCGCGCTTTGTCGACTTCGCCGCGCGCCGCGAGCACCGCGATGCGCTGACGCCGCTGATCGACAGCGCGCTGATGCAGCACTCGAATGCACACTGGCTTGCCGTGTTCGCCGGACGAATTCCCGTCGCGCCGGTCAATGATCTGGCCGGCGCGCTCGATGCTGGCTTTGTCAAGCGCAGCGGACTGCTGCAGCAGGTCGACCATCCGGCCGGCACCCAGCGCATGCTGCGCTCGCCGATCAAGGTCGACGGCCTGCGGCTCGACGGTCGCGCCTGCCCGGCCGCCGGCAGCAGCACCGATTCGGTGCTGCGCGAGGCCGGCTACAGCAGCGCCGATATCGAACAGCTGCGCGCACTGGAAACGATATGAAGGGCGCCGGCCGATGAAGCTGTCCGGCGTTCGCGTGCTTGATCTCTCGCTGTTTCTGCCCGGACCGCATCTGACCATGATGATGGCCGACCACGGCGCCGACGTGATCAAGGTCGAGCCGCCGGGCGGCGAGCCGGTGCGCGACATCGGCCTGCGCCAGGCCGGCATCAGCACCTGGTTCCGCAACACCCATCGCGACAAGCGCTGCATTGCGCTGGACCTGAAAAAGCCGGCCGAACTCGACGCGCTGCTGCAGCTTGCCGATCGCGCCGACGTGCTGGTCGAAGCGTTTCGCCCCGGCGTCGCGCAGCGCCTCGGCATCGACGCGCCGACCCTGCGCGCGCGCAATCCGCGGTTGGTTTACTGCTCGATCAGCGCGTTTGGCCAGAGCGGACCGAAGGCCGGCCGTCCGGCGCACGACTTGGCGATACAGGCCGACAGCGGCGTGCTCTCGTTGAACCTCGGTCAGGACGGTCAGCCCGCCGCGCCGCACATGCCGGTGGCCGACATGGCGGGCTCGCTGATGGCGCTCAGCGGCATTCTGATGGCGCTGTATCGACGCGAGAAGACCGGCTTGGGCGATCACATCGACCTCTCGATGCAGGACGCGCTGATGGCCTGGCTGCCGAACGTGCTCGGCCCGCCGTTTGCCGAGGGTCGCGACCCGGTGGTCAAGGACGAGCGCAGCTGGGGCGGCAACGCGATGTACTGCCTTTACCGCTGCAGCGACCACCGCTGGCTGGCTCTGGGCGGCGCCGAGCACAAATTTTCCGATGCGCTGTTCGCGGCGCTCGGACGCGGCGATCTGGCGCCGCTCTGCCAGCAGCCGCCGGGGCCTCAGCAGGTGCCGGCGCGCGAATTTCTCACCGCCACTTTCGCTACCCGATCGCTGGCGGACTGGGAGCGGTTTCTGGCGCCACTGGACGTTTGCTGGTCGGCGGTCAAGACGCTGACCGAGGCGTTTTCCGACCCCCACACCCGGGCTCGCGAGATGATCTTCGAGGCCCCCGACGGCGGCCTGCACCTGGGCATTCCGATCCGCTTCTCCGACGAGCCGGGCCGCATCAATCCGCGACTCGATCCGTTTGCCGCCTCGACTGCTTCGGTGCTGGCCGAGATCGGTCTCGACGCCGCCGCCGTCAAAGCTGACGCCAAACCTGCTTCCGCTCAATGAGGGCTTTGCCATGCGCCTGCTGATCGCCACACTGGTTGCCCTGCTGCTGACCGCGAGCGCCGCCGCGCAGGCCGAGACGCTTGCCGCCGACGCGCAGTTCGCCCGTTTTCTTGAATGGTTCCCTGGCGAGTACGACAACAACGAGCAGGTCTGGCAGAACGCCATCGACCAGCCGGCCAATCCGCACGAGCGCATCCACCACATTTTTCTGCCGGTCGATATTCCCGCGCTCGGTGAACACGTCTACTTTGTGCAACAGACGCTGGACGATGATCCCAGCAAGATCTACCGCATCCGCGCCTACTCGCTGAGCCAGGACGCCGAGCGCAAAGCCGTCGCGCTGACCATCTGGACCTTCAAGGATGAGGCCGCTGCTCGCGACGCCCATCTTGCGCCCGAGCGGCTGCGCGAGCTGGGCAAGGACGATTTCAGCAGCATTCCAGGCTGCGCGGTTTACTGGACCTGGAGCGGCCAGCATTTCGACGGCGCGATGGTGCGTGACGCCTGCCGCTTTGAGTCCAAGCGCAGCGGCAAGATGATTACCATCAACGACGATCTGCGGCTGAGCGACGACGCGATTTGGATTCGTGACGTTGCGATGGACGAGGATGGAGGTATTGTATTTGGCGACCCCGACCGCCCGCACCACAAGAACCGCAAGGTCCGCTACTTTGACGGCTGGGCGGCGATGAAGGAAGGCGGCTCCGACGCCGGCCCCGACGCCCAGTGGATCGGCGTGCGCGGCCTGCGCCTGCACAGCGAAGGCGACCGCGTCGACCTGGTCACCTCCGAGGGAGTCAAACTCGGCTACAGCGTCGAACTGGCCCAGCTCACCTACCAGAACACCACCACGCCGATCCTGAAGCTGGCGGTGATCGACAACGCGACCGGCAAATCGACCAGCTACAGCTGGACCGAAACCAGCGGCACGCGCGTAGGCATCAACATCGGCTGGTTTCAGACCGGCTTCGTCGAACGCGAAGGCGACCCGCGCTTCGGCTGGTAGGCACCCGATCGCGGGCGCCGGCATCTCGCGTTTGCACTTCGCTTGATTGCGGCGGGCCTGATTGCGGCGGGCTTGATTGCGTCATCGCGCCGCTTCCGCGGGTCACCCGCCGCGTGGCGCGACCGGCAGGCCGCTACTCCGGCAGCGGATCGCCAGCGAAGCTGTGGCCTATGATGCCTTCCCAGCGGTGGCTGACCCGCTCTTCGTCGATCAGGGTGCGCTGCAGAATGCGGCCGGCGCGATACCAGTGCCAGACGCGATGGCGGTATTGGCCGCAGTCGGACAGCTGGATCATTTCGTACAGACACACGTCGGGGTCTCCCTTGCGCAGCCAGTAAAGCATGACGCTGCGGTGGTGGTCGTCGAGCGGCTCTTCAGCGGCCCAACCGGTGATCAGCTCGTTGTCGAAAATCAGCCGACCGTACTGATAGTCAGCGGGAAACTCGCGCACTTCACTGCGGCCATCGGCCCAGCTGTAGTGGTTGGTCTGATGGTAAGGATGCGGCCCCTCGCTCGGGAAGCGGCAAACCAGCCGCGAGCGGTGCTCGTCGGTCTTCTCGCCGCTTGGGTCGTAGCAGCGATACCAGCCGTCCCAGACGCCCTCGTGGCGGGCAAGCAGCGGCAGATGCTTTTTAAGGTCGGTCATCGGTAGTTCCTCGTTTCGGCTGAGTCGGGTCGGCAGCATGAGTTCGGCGTAGTCAGGTCGGCGACTCACCGCGAAGCTGATTGATCAGATCGTCCATGGCCGGCTCGGCGGCGCGCTCGGCGTCGCTCGCTGCCTCGCTCGACTGCGCAACGATGCGCAGCACGCGGGCGATATAGGTTTTCATCCAGCGGGTTCGCTCGGCTTCGGCGTCAGCGTCGGGAGTGAAGGCGTCCAGTTCGTTGCGGGTCAGCAGACCCTTGGCTTCGATCAGCCGCTCCAGCGCATCCAGACGTTGCCGCGTTACCGCGTGCTCCATCGCCAGCACCATCGTGATGTTGAGCACACGCTCGACGTCGGGATCGTTGAAAAACCACGGCCGTTTGCCCTTGGCGCGGCGGTTGGCCTGGCCGAGCACATCGAGCGCTGGTGATGATCGAGATGGAGGTGATGGGGTCACGGCTTGCGCGCTCCGAAGGCGGTCCACAGCGCGGCGCGACCAAAGTCTTCGCCGCCGCTGCTGGCGACCGGAAAGATATCCCTGTCGACCACGCCCGCCATGCGGGTTTCGAAGTAGGTCGCCGGGTCGAACCCAGCGCTGGCCATCATCGCCGGCAAGTCGTACTCGTGCATGACGCTCCAGAATGGCTCGTTGTTGTTGTAGGCATCCCAGTCGCGGATGAACTGTTCGTAGGGGTCCATGCCGGCGTACTGCGGCTGCTCCAGGTGCACGGTGAGGCCACCATCGGCAAGCAGACGGTGGATTTCGCGCAGCATCCGCGGCATCGCGGTGGCCGATGTCTCGTGCCAGAACATCGCCGTGGTGATCAGGTCGAAGTGGCCATCGGGATAGTCGAGCGACTCGGCGTTGGCTTGGCGGAAGGTGATGTTGTTGGCGCCCAGCGCGCGCGCCCTGGCGTGGCCGTAGCGCAACATCGGAGCGGCGACGTCGACGGCGATCACTTCGGCTGCGGGAAAAGCCAGCGCCACTGGCACAATGTTGTGGCCAATGGTGCAGCCGATATCGAGCACGCGGCGCGGCGCGAATTCGGGATGCGACTGGCGCAGCCACTGCACCAGCGCCTGACCGCCGCCGTCGTTGAGGCGTCCGAGCATGCCGCCGGTGGTGGCAAAGATGCCGCAGTCGTAGTTGGCGGCCGCCGAAACGTCATCATCAACCAGCTCGGTGTGATAGCCGCCGGGCATGCAGTGGATGTCGACCGCGCGGGCGTATCGCGGCACTTCGACCGATGGATCAAGCAGCAGCCGCGGCGAGTCGGCATTGAGCTCGGCGCTGGCCTCAATCAGCGCGTCGAGCTGATGCAGCACCAGGCTGCGTCCGGCCTGCTGACGCATTTCCATGCTGCCGCGGCGCAGCGCGCTCCATAGGGCGAAGGTCGAGTTGCCGGCCATTGCCCGTCGCACCTGATGGCGATTTTCCGGCGGCTGGCCGTGCTCGCGCTCGTACGCCGGACGAACCTCCTGCTCGTAGGCTTCGCGCACGCGCGGCGACAGCGACCCGGCAAGGAAGCCGTTCAAGTTGGCCAGAAAATCAAACCGCGCGGTGTCGTCGTGAGCGGCCTGCGGAAACGCCGCGTGGCGGCCGACGTGAGCCCAGCTCGGTGGATTTTCACGCTGACTCATGGCGGTAACCCTCGCTGCGAAATGTAAAGCATTCTGCCCCCTTGGCCCGCTCGCGCCTGCGAAAACGACTCGCGTTAATATCGCGTTAGCGCAAATGACTGGACAGTCATGCTCTATTGATATAACTATATGACAAACTTCCCGGCCTACCAATAGCGCGCCACGGGAAGAACACAGCCGACGCGCTGGCTTCTCACATGGATAGGGGATATCCCGTGATTCGATTGACACTGCTGCTCTCGTTTGCCCTTTCCGTCGTGCTTGCTGCGCCGGCACAGGCGGCTTTCGACCCGAAAGACTCCGATGACAACCTGCATGCGCTGGTGAAAATGCGCTGTTCTCTCGACGCCAGCGAACACGTGGTGAGCTGGTGGAAAGGTTCGATCTTTGTGGTCCTGCCATCCAAGGCACCGCAGTCGATCATGGGCTTCGAGGGCTTCAACATCTGCCGCATGGCCAAGCAGGACGACGGCAGCTGGCAGTTCATCTCGCGCGAGCTTTCATTCTACCGCGACCTCAAGACCGGCGAGCTGATCGATACCTGGGAAAATCCGCTCAGCGGCAAGACCAACGAGGTACTGCACGTCGCCAACGATCCAGTCAACAGCGTCTTCGGCGCGCCAGGGCGGCCGATGCTGCTGCCGTGGGAGTCGGGAACGAGCACTGACGACACGCTGATGATGACCTTCAATGTACCGCTGACCTATCCAAACCCGCTGAGCCCAACCGATTTCCCGGCCGAGTCGAGCGGCGAGATGTATGTCGGCTCGGAGCACTTCATGTTCTTCACCTCGCGCAAGGCGCTGGAGGACGACAGCCTGATGCAGGCACCCTCCCACTACGGCTGGACCCGGATCGGGCCGTGGCTGCCGTGGATGAAGATGGGCACAGCGCCGGGCCACCTGCTCTATATCGCTCAGGGTTCAAAGCTCGACGGCATCAAAGACCTGCCGACCGACATGCAGGCGCGCATCGAGCGCGACTATCCGGAATATGTGCGCGCGCCAGAAGCGTGGTCGAAGCCCAATGAAACCAGTTGGACCTATTACAGGAAGAAAAATCCAGTCGGCGACCACCAGAGCACCGAACAAAACGATCACTGAGCCCGACCGGGCATCGACCGCTGCATCGACATTCGAACCGGGGAATTCCGCCATGAAACAGTTGCACAAACATCTGCTGTGTGTCGCCATTGCCGCTACGTTGATGCATTGCGCCCATGCCCAGGAGAGTACCGACGACGACTCGGCCAACCGGGCGACGGAGCTTGGCGCGGTCACCGTCACCGCTCGTGGTCTCGACGAGTCGCTGCAGGAAGTGCCGCTGCCGATCAGCGCGGTCAGCGAGGAAACCATCAAGGCTCGCGGATTGCAGGACGTGCGCGACATCGCGAACTTCACGCCGGGCTTTTCGTTTCGCTCGGGGTTTGGCCGCATCGGCGATCGTCCGGTTATTCGCGGCATGTCGAACATCCAGGGGCAGCCGAACGCCTCGTTCTTCATTGACGGCGTTTTCGTCTCCGGTTCGATCAGCGGCTACAACCTCGACAATCTGGAGCGCGTCGAGGTGATTCGCGGCCCGCAGTCGGCGCAGTTTGGTCGACGCACCTTTTCGGGCGCGGTCAACTACGTCACCCGGCGTCCGGGCGACGAGATTCGCGCCAGCGGCGTGCTCGGATTTGGTCAGGACGGCTATACCGAAACCAAAGCAATGTGGTCGGGCCCGGTGGTACCAGGGCTGCTCGCTTTCGAGGCTAACGCCGGCTACAGCAACATCGACGGTCGTTTCTTCAACCAGGTGTCTGGCAAGGAGGACATCGGCGGCGAAAGCACGCAGTACGCGGGGCTGGTGGTGTCGTTTCGGCCGTCCGACTCGCTTGACGTTCTGCTGCGCACCAACTTCGTCAAGAACGACGACGATCACCCGGCGATCTTTCGCCAGGGCTCGGCGCTCAACAACTGCTTTGTGCCGACGCTGACCGGAGGCAACATCGGCCCGTTCCCGGCCGCCAATTCGCGCCGCCGCGGCTACTTCTGCGGCACCACGTCAGTGCCGGATACCTTTGGCGTCAACACCCCCCAGTTCGAGCAGGCCGGCTATCCGGCCGGTCTTGAGCGCGAGGCGGTACGGGTCAGCCTGAACGTCGAGTGGACGCTGCCCAACTCCTGGACGTTGCGTTCGGTGTCGGCCTACAACGACACCGAGGTGTACAGCGCCATCGACCAGGACTTCAGCAGCCTGCGCGGCTTTGGCGGTGCCTTCGAAACCTTTGACGAGTCGCGCGGCTTCGACTACTCGCAGGAGCTGCGGCTGGCCTCCGACACCGAGAACGCCGTGAGCTGGCAGGTCGGCGCCTACTACTACCGTGAGACCGCCGGCGACGGCTTCAGTGGCTCGCTTGCCGGCTTCGGTTTTGCGCCAAACAGTCCGCGACCGATAGCCAATCTGACCTCGCCAACCGACGAGACCGTCAACCGCGCGCTGTTCGGCATGCTCGACTGGCGCATCACCGACCGCTGGCGCGCCGCGCTTGAAGTCCGCTACGCCGAGGACGAGGTCAGCGCCGGCGGCGTGCAGCGCACCACGCTGAATATCGGCGGCACGCCGACCGCGTTTGTTCGCGAGTTCCAGTTCGACGAGATCTTCACCAGCACCACGCCGCGCGTCAGCCTCAGCTATCAGGCCAGCGACGATCTGATGGTGTTCGGTCTGGTGTCAAAGGGCACCAAGCCCGGCGGTTTCAACACCGCCGTGCAGAATCCGGTGCTCACCGAAGCCGCGCGCTCCGAGCTGTTGGCGCTGGGCTTTGACCGCTTCACCGAAGAGCAGGCGATCAACTACGAGCTGGGTTTCAAGAGCGACTGGATGGACGGCAACTTCCGCCTCAATGGCTCGCTGTTCTTCATCGACTGGGACGACCAGCAGCTGACCGAAACGCGCGCGGTAAACCGCGTCGATGGACTGCAGTTCATCACCTCGTTCACCACCAACCTGGGTCAATCCGAGATCACCGGCCTTGAGCTCGAGTCGTTCTGGCAGCTGTCCGACAGCGTGCTGGTCAACTTCTCGTATACCTACCTCGACACCGAGATCAAGGAATATTTCAGCCAGGACCAGGCCGATCTGTTTGACGGCAACGCGTCTGCCGCTGGCAACGAGCTGCCGCGCGTACCGAAAAACTCGGCCACGCTCGGCCTGACCTGGGATGGCGAGTTCGACGGCGGCTGGGGCTGGTTTGCCGGCGCCGACGCTTTCTACGAGGGCTCACGCTACTCGCAGATCCACAATCTTGCAGAGACCGGCGACTCGACGGTGGCGAACTTCCGCATCGGCGTGCGACCGACCGATCGCATCACGGTCACGGCCTTCGTTCGCAACGCGTTCGACGAAGACGCGCCGGAAGACGTGCTGCGCTATATCAACCCGGCGCAGTTCATCTCGGTGCCGCAGGTGCCTGGCTTCCCCGGTCGCCAGGTCACCAACGTTCGCGACTTCGCGATTACCGCACAGTCACCGCGGATGTGGGGTCTGCAGCTGCGCTACGACTACTGAGTCGGATCGGCGGCGGCGCGCATCGCGCGTCGCCGCCATCGCTGCATTCAAAGCAGTCGCTGGAGCCGACGCATGAAAAGACGTCAACTGCTACTCGGAAGCGCCGCCGCCGGCGTTGCACTAGCGGCGCAAAGCTGGCTTGGCGGCGGCGCCTCAGCCGCCGTCAATAGCGACGTGATCGTCATCGGCGCCGGCCTCGCCGGCCTCGCCGCCGCGCATAGACTGGAGGCCAACGGTCGCCGGGTGCAGGTCGTCGAGGCGCGAACGCGGGTCGGTGGTCGACTGCATACGGTGCAGCGGCAGGGCTTGGGATTTGATCTCGGCGGAGTTGAAGTGGGTCTCGGCTACGCGCGCGTAGCCGCCCACGCCGAACGACTCGCTGTCGCCCTGCAGCCGCCAGACGGCAGCCCGCGCAGACCTTCGGCGACCTCGATGATGATCGGCGGTCAAACCGTTTCCAGCGCCGATTGGGCCGACAGCCCGCTGAACCCGATGAGCGGCCGCGAGCGGATGGCGCCGATGGCATTGCTTGGTGCCGCTCTTGCAGCCGAAGAGCCGCTGCTTGCCGAGGTCTCGCAGTGGCGTTCCGAAAGTCTCAATCATCTCGACATTCCGCTGTGGCAGCACCTCGCTGCGCAGGGCTGGTCGCCGCAGGCACTGGCCTGGATGGAGGTCGGTGGCAACTTCGAATCGTTGCGCGGCGCCAGCACGCTGGACGCTCTGCGCCGCGCCGCCCTGCGCCGCAACGGCCCGCAGGGCACGCTGCGCATCGAGGGCGGCAGTCAACGGCTGCCGGAGGCGATGGCGGCAGCGCTGAATTCGCCGCCGCTGCTGGGCACCGCAGTACTGGCGATTGAGCAGAAGCGTCGCGGCGTCGATGTGCACTGCGCCGACGGCAGCACGCTGCGCGCGGCGCATGCCGTGGTGGCCATTCCCTGCGGTCCGCTGATGCGTATCCGCTTTGATCCCGCACCCTCCGCGCTGCATCTGCAGGCGTGGTCGGTCCGGCCGCATACGGCGGTAACCGTCATCCATCTACGGCCCACGCGAGCCTTCTGGGAGGACGACGGGCTACCGCTGCCGATGTGGATTGACGGGGCGGTGGAGCGGGTCTTTCCGGTCGCCGACAGTGCCGGCGGCATTGAGCGACTGATCGTCTGGATCAACGGCCGGCAGGCTCGGCTGACCGACCGCTTGGCGCCGGCCGAGCTGAAGCGCTGGATCCTGCTGGAGCTGTCGCGTTTGCGACCGGCCAGCGCCGGCGCACTGGAGCTGCTCGCCGTCGCCCGCTGGGGTGCCGACCCCTACGCCGATGGCGCCTTCGCCGAAATTGCCGCCGGTGGCGTCATCGCCGCCACGCGCGCCGAGGCGCTGAGCTTTGATCGCATCGAGTTCGCCGGCGAACATACCGTGTTCGATGAACCCGGCATGGAGGCCGCGCTGGCGTCCGGCGAGCGCGCTGCCGATCGTTTGCTCCGAGTCTGAGTCGCGGCTGGCGCGCGGATGCCGCGGCCGTCGTGGTCAGACCTTGCGACCCGGGCAGAACCCAGCAGGGCTTTGCGCTGTTACAGAACGCGCTCATTCCGGGCATCGCCGACTCTGGTGAGTGCGACTGCTGGCTGCAGGCTGCAGGCTGCAGGCGGGCTTCCCGCCGCACTGCCCGTCGCTCGAGTCAGCCGACTTCGAGTGCGATCAAGGCATTTCGCGAGGCGCGCCGCGGCTTGCAGGCCTACTCGCGACAGTGGCGGTCGAAACCCGGCAACTGTCCCTGTGCGGCGCTGACGGCTATGCCCGGGACAGACCGACAACGCACCGATCAACAGGTCGGAAGTGAGCATGAATCAGGCCAAGACTTGGGCCGAACGAAGCCGCCTGTTGGACCCAAGCAGCGCGGGGGGCGAATTTCACTGCGCCTTGGCACCCAGCAAAGGGTAGGAATTCCCATACTCAGTCGCGCCACCGGTCAGCTGGCCGCGCGAGAAACGGAAAGATGCGGGACGTGACGCATACAAACAGCCGTGGATAAACAAGCCAGGCCTCCGAAAGTTACCTCTGGCACCTTGGACCAAGTCACCCGCACCGGTAGCCTCGGCTCCTCTCTTCCCGTTAGAAGTATAGGAAATTCAAACGCCCTTTTCGGGCAGTCTGCGCGGTAGCCAGAGGCGGTGCAAGCGTCGGTTTGGCCGTGGTTGGGACGTCATTGCAGAGCGTTTGGGCGGGTTGATGGG
>Ga0163146_10000415_pt1 | contig 59926 bp, 51 predicted proteins | sample OliLakLV19MP7G1_FD_148648 | JGI IMG/M metagenome (GOLD analysis project Ga0163146, IMG submission 148648) | Freshwater microbial mat bacterial communities from Lake Vanda, McMurdo Dry Valleys, Antarctica - Oligotrophic Lake LV.19.MP7.G1 | ecosystem: Environmental > Aquatic > Freshwater > Lake >... | reverse complement strand
CGAAAGATGTTTGTTTGAAAATAATAACATCGCCACCGACAAATACTTTTTCTGAACCTAAATACACAATACATTTTCCAATATCAATTTTTGTTTCGCCTGAACCTGTAAGAAGCAAATCACCACACTTAATTTCAGTTGAGTTCAAAGCTGTTTCTTCTGAAATGAAATTTAAAATTGTTTCGGCCTTTATATCATACTTCGTGTAAATATCACCATAAAGAATTGCCGGAAAATCAGTTTTTATTTCAGCTAGATCTGAACGAGAAATATTTCCTCCTTTTGAAAATTCACCAAGAGTTCCAAACCGTCTTACTTCCCAATGCTGTGGAACTTCTCCTAACCAATTAATCCCTGATATTTTCATTTTAGCACTTGGGTTAATGCCTTTAATTACCACATGATTAATTATACTTTGCCTTTGCTCTTTCAGCAATTCAATAAATCTTTTCTTCTTTTGAATGAACTGATTAATTTTTCTTGATTGCTCTTTAATGTGTTGCACAATTTCATCTTGTTCCTCTTTGGGGGGCACAACTGAAAAGATGCTGAATAATTTATCGGAATATAAACGCAAACGGCTGTCAATAATTCCTGTGCTGTTTCTGCGAAACTCTGCTTTAAATAAATTGGTGGTAAATAAGTAACCGAAATATTCAGGATTGTTTTCTTCTTTAATTCTGTACACACAATAGGCAGGGCTTGTAATTCCATTGAATGGAGAAATTCCTAAACTTCCATTCCAAGCCAACATGATATTGATTACCAAATCATTTTTAGCTACCAATTTGTAACCCACCAAACTTTCTGCATTGGTAATGTGGTCGTCTTCGTTTTCTAAACTTTCACGTTTTAGTCTTACGCCTGTGTAATGAGAAACCGAAAGCAATTCTTCACTTCCTGTTTCGCTTCGGCTGTCCATTTCCTGAAACAAGTTTTTTATGCGTAGCACTTCCCAATGAGCCGGGAACTCCCCCAGCCAAGCAGTTTTAGTAACTAGGGTATCCACTATTTCCATTCGGTAGGTATTTTTAGCTTATACCCTGATTTACTGATTACTTCTTCATCAAACTGCGAATCCACCAATTTCTTTCTTCCAATGATCATAGAGCCTTTGGCTACCAATGCCATTGAACTATTGTGTCTTTTGGGCGGAAAGGCTATGAAAATCCTTTTTTTGATAAATAGGCTATGCACTGCCTTTATGGGTGGGGTCAAATCACTATCTCCCGAAATAAGCATGGCCATATCATACTCATCTTTATAGGCATCTACAATAATGGCTGTAGCAATATTTACATCGGTCATTTTTTCTTTTGCAGTGCGCCACACGTGCCCACAACGTCTGCATTCTTCAGAGCCATCCTGATAATTGCCATAAAATATTTCTATTCCAGCGGTTTCTAATGCATCTATGTAAGTAGATTGCCGCTTTTGTTTATCCGGATTATTGCTAACCCGACTTGTGAAGTATTTTACCCCCACTAATTCTTGGTTGGATTGTAGTAGGTTACTAACTAACTTTTTAACATTAAGCCACCTACATTTGTCAAAGCCAGCTTCTCTCATTCCGAAATAAAGGTTGAATCCATCAATGTATGCTATTACCCTTTCTTTATTAACACTCATTATTTGGAAATTAAGGTTTAGTTCCTTTAAATTTGCAGTCAAGAACAACACCAAGGATAGTATCCTTGGTCTGACGCCTCCCCAAAAGAGGCGTTTCTCTTTTATAGCATTGACTCCTTTTCATGCTTCAATTATCTCTTTTAGTAAACCTTCCGTTTCTTGCTCAATAGCCAAAATGTCTTTGGCAATATCAGTCAATGCCCTTGGTGCTTGGTGTTTGTAGAAGTATTTGGCAAAGTTTATTTCGTAACCAAGTTTGGTGTCCTTTTTATCCCACCAAGCATCGGGTGCAAATGGTAATACTTCACGTTTAAAGAATTCTTGAATGTCTTCTTTCAAGGGAATGTTTTCGGTGTCTTTTAGTTTGCTGTCGCTTTTGGGTTTGCCTTTGCCTGCATACACTATATTACCTTTCTCGTCTCTTTCAGGTCTGTTAACAGTAATTTGTGCATAGCCAAAATCGGCATTATCAAATATTTTGCTGTATTCCGTTTCTTCAAAATCAAGAAACATTTTCTCAATCACAGGAATATGTTCTTTTGAAAATTCTACCCGTTTTTTACCCAATGGTTTTCGCATTTTGTAATAAAACCTTTCGGAAGTAGCATTTATCAATTGCACTTTTCCTTTTCTGTGTTTGGCTTTACGGTTGGTGAAAAGGAAAATGTAAGTAGGAATGCCTGTGTTATAAAACATATCGTTTGGCAACGCTACAATGGCTTCCAATAAATCGTTTTCAATAATGTATTTGCGAATTTCGCTTTCGCCTTGTCCTGCATCGCCCGTAAACAAAGCCGAACCATTGTGAACAGATGCAATGCGGCTGCCGAGTTCGGTGTCTTTCATTTTACTAAGCATATGCAACACAAACATTAACTGTCCGTCATTAACACGGCTTGTTACGGCTTCTTCTTTGTAGCTGCCTTTCAGCATAAATCTTTTGTCAATTATTTTTCCTTTCTCACCAACACCCAATGCTTTTTTATCAGGAGCCCAGGTTTTTCCGTAAGGCGGATTGGTCAACATGAAATCAAATTTCAAATTGTTGTCAAAACCATAAGCACTTAATGTGCTGCCGTAAGCAATCTTGTTTGGGTCTTCACCTTTTATCAGCATATCGCTTTTGCAAGTGGCGTAAATAAAAGGTGTGCTTTCCTGTCCGTATAAATGAACGGTGGCTTTGCTCTTAATCAGTCCGACAGGGTTGAGCATAAATTGTTTTGCAATCGTAAGCATACCGCCACTGCCTACACACGGGTCGTAAACCAAATAAGTCCCTTGTTGTATTTTGTCTTTCACTGGAAGAAAAACAAGGTGTGTCATTAAATCAATAATTTCTCTTGGAGTAAAGTGTTCCCCTGCTTCTTCGTTGTTTTCTTCGTTAAATCGTCTTACTAAATCTTCATACACATAACCCATTGCCAATGGTGGCAATTTGTCTGGATGCAATTCAATTTTTGGTGAACAGAATTTTTCAATCAAAGAAAATAAAATGTCAGCATCGTCTAATGTTTCAATTTCATTTCTGAATTTGAATTGTTTAATAATGTCCTGCACATTTTCTGAAAAGCCGTTCAGGTAGTTTTCAAAATTGCTTCTCAGGTTTTTGGGGTCGTCAAGCAGTTTTTTTAGGGTAAACTTTGAAGTATTGTAGAATGCCAAACCAGAACCATGTTTGTTGTTGGTCAGCAAGCTGTCAAGGTTTTGGAGTTTGGCTTTGTATTCATTGAAAGTCTTTAAAACTTGGTCTTTGGTTGGTTCTAATAGCAAGTCAAGTCTGCGAATAACCACCATTGGCAGGATAACATCTTTGTATTTTCCTTTTTGGTAGGTATTTACCAAAACATCATCCGCAACTGTCCAAAGGAAGTTAATAACGGGTTGCAGTGATTGTGTATTTAAGCTCATCGATTCAGTTAGTATGTGGTCAAAATCAAAAATCTAAAATACTATTTTTCAGGGTTATTTTCGGCACTTTTGTGTGTGGGGGTTTGGCTCTTGCCATTAGCTTTGGTGTCGCGGTGGGTTTGCGCGGCTATGGCATGTACCAAAAGCGCTGGGCAATCGGAGGAGAATCTTCTTAAAAAAAGCGAAGGGTCGGCCTTTACTTTATTGTCAACCGGCTGGTTGGTCGCGTACTTGTCCCTGTGGAGAATTTGTTTTAGTAAAATGTCAACCGTTTTGTTTGAAAACTAATTTGTTCCGACCCTATGGCCACCAACATCCGAATATAAGCAATTGCCTATATTTCTCAGATCTCAGAATAATGTCTCTTTTAATAAAACAAAAAAGCACCCAATCTAGGTGCCTTTTGAAAACAATTAATCTAAAAACTAATTAAGTAGCCCAGGTTTTTCCATTGCCAGCTTCTGATAATGGAATACATCCTTTATAAGAACCTGGTACTGCTTCGTATTGTAGCACTTGGGTTGCACCTGGCTCCGATGTAAAGAATCCTAAAAGCGTAAGCTCTTTGGTCGCTAAAATAAAAGGACGCTTCATGGAAGGATCAGCCTTTGATTTCGCGATGGCATCGGCATGTTGCGCTAATACAAACTCAGTTTGTTGTTTTGCATCACACTCATTAAATTTATCGCCATAAGCGGCTTTGGCCGCTGCATCAAACTCAGCTAAGCCTTTCAGGTATTCATCCTGATCTTCTTTCTTATAACACTCCTTTAACATCTGGTCAATGAATCCCGGTACACCGGCATCTTTTGCTCCGGGTGTGTCTGTCTTCGGGATGATTATTTCCGCTACCTCACTAATCAAGCGCGCCTGATCTTCTGTAAAAAAATCGGGCTTGTACGTTAGTTCAGGTGCTGCTTTGCAGCCTTGCAAAATTCCTGTTAGTGCCGAAGCCGAAACAGCAGCTCCCATCAGCAGGGCTGTTTTGCGTAAGGCTTCTCTTCTATCAATAAGTTGATTCAGATTCATAGTCATTCACTATTTAAGATTTTATAAATTACCTTTTTTCAATTCATTTACTGCAAAGTCAGCAGCGCGAGCTGTAAATGCCATGTACGTTAATGATGGATTTACACACGCAGCAGAAGTCATAAACGAACCATCCGTAACAAAAACATTCTTACAGGCATGCACCTGATTGTTCTTATTCAACACTGAAGTTTTTGGATCTTTACCCATACGAGCTGTTCCCATTTCGTGAATACCCAAGCCAAGCCCGTGTTGCGATTTGCGATCATGCGATTGAACGTTCTTAGCACCCGCTGCCTCCAACATTTCAGCTGCATCGGCTGCCATGTCTATACGCATTTTATAATCGTTTTCTTTAAACTCTGTATCAAACAACAATGTTGGTAATCCGAATTTATCTTTTAAATCTTTATTGATAGTAACCGAATTTGAATGATCAGGCAGCACCTCACCAAAACCACCGATACCCACGCTCCATGCACCCGGAGTGGTAACTGCATTTTTCAATTCGGCTCCAATACTAAGTTCTGCTACTAAGCTCGACCAGCCTTGTCTGCTGCCGCCACCCTGATATCCAAAGCCGCGTAAGTAATCGCGTTTGTCTTTGCCAATGTTGCGATAGCGTGGAATGTAAACACCATTTGCTCTGCGACCATAATAATATTGTTCTTCATAACCCTCCATCTCCCCGCTGGCTCCAACACCTAAATGGTGGTCCATAATGTTGTGACCTAACTCCCCGCTGTCGTTTCCAAATCCATTTTGAAAGCGGTTTGAAATTGAATTCATCATGATAAACGTAGAGCCCATCGTTGATGCACACAAGAAAATTACTTTAGCGTAATACTCAGTAGTCTCCCCGGTTACTGAATCCAACACTTTTACACCGGTTGCCTTTCCTTTGTTCTCATCGTAAATCAATTCATACACAATTGAGTTTGGACGCAAGGTCATATTGTTTGATCGCTCTGCCGAAGGAATTGTACATGCGTTACTGCTAAAGTAGCCACCATACGGACAACCACGGCTGCAAAGATTTCTGAACTGGCATGAACCACGTTGTGGACTTTGGTTGTGAGTAAGTGGTCCCGTTACATGAGCAACCCGGCCTATCGTTAACAAGCGACCGAATTTATCCATCATGGATTTTTTCAAATCTTTCTCCACGCAGTTTAAATCCATGGGTGGAAGAAATTTACTGTCCGGTAATTGCGGAAGGTTTTCTGCCTGACCGCTAATGCCAGCAAAAGTTTCAACATACTCATACCAGGGTGCTATTTCAGCATATCGAACTGGCCAATCTATGGCAATGCCGTCCTTCGCATTAGCTTCAAAATCCATATCACTCCAGCGATAACTTTGACGACCCCATGTAAGCGAACGACCGCCAACATGATAGCCACGCATCCAATCGAAACGCTTGCCTTCTTTTTCGCTGTAAGGATTTTCAAGATCATTCACGAACCAATGTGCAATTGAAGGACGAACCGTGTATCCAGTGCGTGCTTGCTTAAATTGATTTGTCAATGCTTCTTGGGTCGGCCTATCACCATTTGGTATCTGCCAGGGATCTTTTGTTGCTGTAGGATAGTCGGGATGCTTTACATCACGACCACGCTCTAAAACAAGAGTCTTTAATCCTTTCTCACTCAGCTCCTTTGCTGCCCAACCGCCACTAATGCCAGTGCCCACTACAATAGCATCATAGGTGTTCTTTTCTTCTGCGTCAATGTTTAAATTCATGTTAGAAAATTGGTTTGAAACGAAGGTTTAAGGTAAAAATATTTTTTGAAGAGTTGCATAACCGTTCGTCATATTTTCGATGATTGAGAATCATTAGAACGGCTGCCCAAATTTGTATTTAGTACTTAAATTATCTAAAAGGCCAACATATCCATCAACGATTGTTGTATTAATTTTCTCTATTCTCATGCATTAAATCTAATGAAAAAATTTTAAACTTTTTTTTGGTCGGTCAACCTCAAAACCGTTCCATAATTCCTAATCCAAAAAGCGCAAAATCATATTTAACAGGATCAATCGGGTCAAGCTTCCGCAGATTGGAGGTTAGTTCCAGCGCGGTTTGCCAATTCATTCCCTTGCTGCGGATTAGGTTAAGTTTTCGAGCTACGCGCTCAACGTGCACATCGCATGGACAAATAAGTTGGGCAGGATTAATTTTCTTCCAGATGCCGAAGTCGACTCCTTTGTTATCTTGTCTAACCATCCAGCGCAAATACATGTTCAACCTTTTACAAGCTGACTTGCGCGCAGGTGTTGAAACATGCTTGATGGTGCGTGACGGGTAATCCGGCAGACTGAAAAACTGCTTGTGAAAGTTTATCAACCCGGATTCGATAGTCGAATCTGTTTCCACACCAACAAACGCATCCTCTAAAGATTCATGAGTTCGGTAATACGTTGCCAGCGATTCGATAAAATAAAGCGCATCGGTACTATTAAAAGTCCGATGTTTAAAATTCTCAAACGGTTTAAGATCGGAGAGTTTGTGCTGTAACAGAAACTGATGCGGTGCATTGTCCATCATTTGCAAAAGCTCTTTGCATTTGTTAATCACGGTTATACGCTGGCCCCACGCTAAGGTTGCTGCAAAAAATCCAGCTATCTCAATGTCTTGCTTTTTTGTGTATTGATGTGGGATAGATATTGGGTCAAGCGTTATAAACTCACCTTGATTGTACAACTCAACTTTCGAGTCAAGAAATTCTTTAAGATAAAGCCAATCCATTTTCTTTGTTGGCATTAGTTTAAAAATCGAAGTTCAACCCTGCGATTTGTAGCACGTGACGTGTCATCATTGCCTTTTACCAAAGGTGATTGCTTACCAAAGCCTTGTGTCTTTATGCGTGTTGGCTCTATCCCCTGATTAATCAGATAATCGGCAACACTACCCGCCCTGAATAATGAAAGCTGCATATTGTAGGCATCCGTTCCTACATCATCGGTATGGCCACTCACCACTACCTTCCAGGTTTTGTTGAATCGCATGATGTCAATCAGTTTTTTTAATTCGGGATAGGAAGTCTCCAGCAAGGCATAATCATTAAACTTGAATTGGATATTCTTTAAAATATAATCTTCATTGGTTTTTATTTCTGGGTAACCGGTAAGCACTGGGGCATCGGGTGAATCGGAAACTTTAACAACTTTTACATCATCTATATAAAAGTAAGCAGCGGCCGCAAGCATAGGCTCCGTGCTTTGTGAGTTTGGTATTAACACGTTTCGCGTTTTTTCATCATCAGAAAAATTACCTACTACCAAATACTTTTCTCCACCTGTCGCAATATGCACATAGGAAAAACGTGTCCACAACCCCGAACCGCGCGTATATATTTCCCGATTAACTCGCTCGTAGGTTGCCGGGACAGGAAAGACCTCATCATTAGAAATAGAATACAATGAATCCGTTAGTAAAAATCCAATCCGGTCGATGCTGTATTTTGAGTTGGAGGAAAGTTTAAAGTAAAACTCTACCTGATACTTAGCGCCTGCTTCTAAAGGTGATGCCAATTTTGACTGTAAGTACTCTCTATATGTTTTACTGGGTCTTATTATAAATCCATAAAGCCCGGCATAGCCCGAACCTGTATAGGCTTTTGAATAACCGGCCCAGTTGGTTGGCACACCAGCCTCGCCTGTGCTACACATATGAAACATATCGGGAGTACCCGAGCTTGGCGAAAACCAGCCTGGTGAAATTTCTCCTTTCGAAATATAACTAAACGAGCCTGGGCACTTATAATATTGTTCGAAGCCAGGGTTTGTAACCAGATTTTGCGCCAGCAAGTGCTGAGTAATGACCAGAAAGAAAAGGCAGGATGTGCTACGTTTTTTCATGGGACTAAAGTCTCTTTTTTGTATGATCACATATAACCAAACGCTTAAGCCTGTGGTTATATGAACCAACTTCCCTAAGGCTTTAGCCCTGAAAACAAAAAATCTAAAAAGCTGTCGTAAACTCAAAGTGTACAATTTAAGTTGTCGCGTTCATTGACCTAACCCCACAAGCATTTGCTGAGTGGCAGCATAGTATCTCCCCTCTCCACTGGAGAGGGGCAGGAAAATCGTGCTAGTTGCAGAACGTTTGCCGGGGTGAGGTCAGCATAGTATGCGAAAATTAAATTGCACTCAACTCAAAAGGCAAGCCTGCGCCTTCATTTACTTTATTTATAATATGTCACCTCTACTCTAAACTTAACATCAATCGCGCCTAAGCGATCATACGCAGACTTAGAGATTTTTATGATGACATTATTGTTAGCACCTATGTTAGGTAAATCTCCTGCTACGCGCACAAACACTTCGCGGTTGTTCAACTCATTTCTTACTTTAAGAATAGTACCCACTTTTGCCGTGCGATGTAAGGCGAGATATTTACGGTTGCCATCCGTACCTTCAATCAATTCTGCAAGCCCGCCTTCTTTTATTTCATCCGAGCCAGTAACTTTTTCAGAAATACGAATGGTAGTTTCGGGCATCTGAGGTTGTGGTTTTGCTACAGGCCTAACAACTGCGGTGACTTCTTTTATCTCAGCAGGTTTGGTTTCAATAACTTTCTGTTCAGGTTTAATTGTAGTGGCTGTGGTGGTAGTTGTTCCATACATGGGCTGCGCTAAGAAAAGCGTTTGCCCAATTTTTACTTCGCTGCTCTCCAGGCTATTCCATTCTTTTAATTGCGGCACCGTAACATTGTATTGGCGGGCAATTGAATAAAGAGTTTCACCTGATACAACAGTATGTACTCCTTTTAAAGATTTCGTTGCGGATACCTGTGGTGTGGTGGCGAGATTGCTTTTCTTTTTAACCACTAACTCCTGCCCCATTGAAAGTGAATTATCGTTCAGGTTGTTCCATGATTTTATTTCATCCACAGAAACCTCATACATTTTGGAGATAGAAAATAATGTTTCTCCGGCACTTACTTTATGTTTGCGATCACCGGCAACGGTTTGGGTAGGTTTTGCCTTTGGTATATATGGTACTTTCAACAATTGACCTACCGCCAAACCGCCATCGGCTGTTGGGTTGCTTTCAATAATTGCAGTTATCGGCACACCATATCTTCTGGAGATGGCATAGAGCGTTTCCTTTTCGTCAATGCTGTGGATAATGAAGCGTTTTCCGTTAATGGTTTCCATTCGCAGCGAGTCCGCAGGGGCGGCTGACAAGTTCCAGGAAATAAGAGTTAAAAAAATTACTTTAATCATAGTTTAAACAATGCCAAAAGTTACCAATTCTGTTTTGTTCTTCACAAAAAATAAATGATCTGGGACTAGAAAAAATGTATTTAGCCCAATCCCTTTCAAATTCGTGCCAATTTCATCCTGCCAAAGCAAGTTTCCTGTTTTTGTAAAACATGCCAACCTGTTTGCAAACATACCTGAACCACCTAAATAGTAGGAAATAAAAATGAAATCAGCATACTCAACGTATTCAATACCGAATACAGGATGCACACTAAGCTTATTTTCCACAAAAAGTTTTACGGTATTGAAGTCTTCCTCACCTTCCAGATATTGAAACGGTTGAATCACCTCATTCGTATGATCCAAATTAATTTCAGGAACAGTTTCAAGTTGTTTACCATCGGGTAAAGATAAAGCGTGCCATTTCGTTTTATCTGGATTGCTGGTGCTTTCAAATGTTTTCAGGAATACAAAGTCGGATGATACTTGCACCAGGTTTATCCACCAAGGTTCTGATTGCAAAGAACTTCGCCAGATAATTTTTTCTTTCTCGTAGTCGTAAGCCAAAAAAGAAACTTGTCGCGTTTCATCATTCCGCTCCTCAATCACCGCCCACGGCCTTCCAGGCACCGGAATTACATTCCAGATTGTTGCCTCAGCATGCAGAGAAACTGTACCACGGGGTTTTTCGATCAAGACTTAGTATTTTTATAGCAAAAATAAGCTAAACCATGCGAAAGCTCCTGTTAATTTTAGTTAGTGCCATTATCCCCTTCATTGTTAGTGCGCAGAATGAAAAAAAGAAAGTGATGGTGATGGAGATTAAAGCAGAGATTGATACCCGCATGGCAAGGTATGTTAAACTTGCTTTAGAGCATGCGGAAGAAACGAAAGCCGACATCATCATTGTTGATATGGATACTTTTGGCGGTGCGCTGGCGGATGCCAAAGAAATTGTTGATCGGTTTATGGATGTAAAAATTCCGATGTGGGTTTTCATTAACTCTGATGCCGCTTCGGCTGGTGCCTTAATTTCTATAGCGTGCGATAGTATTTACATGGCTCCGGGCGCAACGATTGGCGCGGCCACGGTAGTTGATGGCACTGGAGCTGCGGCACCAGACAAATATCAATCGTACATGCGATCCATCATGCGTTCAACAGCCGAAACAAATGGGCGCGACCCGCGCATTGCCGAGGGTATGGTAGATGAACGTGTTGTTATTGACAGCGTGAAGCAAGCCGGAAAAGTAATAACCTTTACTACAGCCGAAGCAATTGAAAATAAGTATTGCGAAGCAAAAGTTGAGTCGATTGAAGAAATCTTAAAACGAAACAAAGTAGAGTCTTATGAAATTGAGACTTTTCAATTAGGAGCTGCCGAAAAAATTATTGCAATCTTCCTAAATCCATTCATCAGCGGTATTCTCATTCTTGTAATTTTGGGCGGCATCTATTTCGAGTTGCAAACACCGGGAGTTGGCTTTCCCTTAATAGCGGCCTTAACCGCTTTGGTTCTCTATTTAGTTCCTTATTATTTAAATGGACTTGCTGAATATTGGGAGATTATTGTGCTGTTCATCGGTGTGTTGCTGATCATTGCCGAAATATTTATCATCCCCGGTTTTGGTGTGGCCGGTGTTGCCGGAATCATCCTTACCGTATCCTCAATGGTGCTGATCATGCTCAATAATGATTTCTTCAACTTTGAGTTTGTTCCACTAGCTGATATTATTATGGCTTCGTTTGCAACTATTGGCGGGCTCACCGGAGGGATATTGCTGCTCTTTTTTGGCGGAGCGCGACTTACCAAAACAAAAGCCTTCCAACGAATTGCTCTGGGTGATACACAGCAAGTAAAGGATGGTTATTCTGTGAATACATTTAATGCCAATCTTCTCGGCAAGCGCGGTACCTCATATACCATTTTGCGGCCAAGCGGTAAGGTGATGATTGAAGAACAAATTTATGATGCGTTTACACGCGGAGATTTTGTTGAGAAGGGTGATACTATAGAAGTGATTGGCACCGAAGGTGTAACCTTAAAGGTTAAAAAGATAGAATGAAGATTCTTGGAATAATACCTGCACGCTATGCATCCACTCGTTTTCCGGCAAAGCCACTCGCTGATTTAGCAGGGCTATCCATGATTCAGCGTGTTTATACACAGGTTTCTAAAAGCAAAAAAATTACTAAAGTGATTGTAGCTACCGACCACACTGAAATTGCCAAACATGTTTTAGAGTTTGGTGGTAGTGTGTGCATGACTTCAGAAAATCACGCAAGCGGCACGGATCGCTGCTATGAAGTGCTATCGAAAGAACAAGAACTATTTGATTATGTGATCAACATTCAAGGTGATGAACCGTTCATCTCACCCGGTCAAATTGATTTGCTGGCGTCTTTGTTAAATGGTGAAACAGAATTAGCGACTTTAATTAAGAAACTAGAAACCCAGGAACAACTTACTAATCCGAATATAGTTAAAGTTGTTGCGAACGAAAGCAAAGAGGCGATGTACTTCAGCCGTTCGCCAATCCCTTTTTGGCGCGGTAAAGAAACGGATTGGGTCAAGCAACATACCTACTACAAACACATTGGCATGTATGGCTACCGAAGTGATATCCTGAAAAGAATAACTTCTTTGAATGTATCCGCATTAGAAAAAGCAGAATCCCTTGAGCAATTACGCTGGCTTGAAAATGGATTTAAAATAAAAACAGCCGAAACAACAATAGAGACACTAGGTATTGATACACCGGCTGATCTCGAGCACGCCCTTCAATATTTGAAAAGTCATGAATGACATTCCTTCCGTAGATCATTCGCGGGAAAGTGCGTTACACTTTTTTAAACATTATACTCAACAAAATTTAGAGTGGCTTCAAACCAAAACTGTTGTTGACCTATCTACTGGGCGCGGCTACATTGCCCAACTGTTTAAAGAAGCAAGCGCTGAAGTGAGAGCCTATGATTTATTCCCGAATCAAAATCAATTTTACAAATCGGTTGTCGATCATATTGATCTTCAAAAACCGTTTCCGTTAGAAAGTAATTCAGCCGACCTTGTTATTTGCTGTGAAACCATTGAGCACCTTCCCAATCAATTCTTTTTATTTCAGGAGACAGCAAGAATTCTCAAACCTGGTGGCGTATTCATCCTTACTACGCCAAACAGTTCATCGCTGCGCAGCCGACTTTCACAATTCATGTTGGAGAGTGAGCACTATGGAGCACCCGCACCAAATGAACTCAACGCATTTACAAAATGGGAAAATAGTCAGGATGGATATTTTAGTAAACTATTTATTAGTGGTGCACTCCGGCTAAGGACTTTAGCAGCATTGAATCAATTAATCCTAAAACAAATTCATCCTACTAAAAGAAGTTCCACTTCATATTTACTTTTGATACTTTGGTGTCCTGCGCTCTATTATTTTAATCGCAAGGCAATGAAGAATCAGATTCGAATCGATCCTGACAATGAAGCAACTTACAAAGCCATCTTTAACTTAAACACTTCCAGGGATGTGCTTTTGGGGAAGCATTTGATCATGGAGTTTTGGAAGAGCTAAAAATTTTGCACCGCTAAGGCACAAAGACGCAAGGTTAATATTTTAATATTTCGTTTAGAGTTCTAATCGCATACTCGCGCTGCGCTGTCTCAATTCTGCCAATCTTTTTAACCAATCGATCTTTGGAAACCGAACGAATATGAAAAATCAACATTTCAGATTCTTGCTTCAATCCATTTACGGCAGAGGGTTTTAGCACAGGGTTGCCTTTATAGTTTTTAATTTTTGTTGTTAATGGAACCACGATCACCACATTCAAATGCTCGTTCAATAGATTTCCGCTTAACACAACTACGGGTCGTTGCCCTGCCTGTTCACTCCCTTTGGTCGGATTTAAATCGGCATACCAAATTTCACCCTGCTTCACTTCTCTAACTGATTCAGGTAATCGGCCATGCCTTCTTCGGCAATCAGCATGATGTCTTTGTCAGTTGCCGCCTGCTTATAAGATTTTATATACTCCGCTTTTTCAAGATGCTCAAGGTATAGACGAAGTGCGTTTTCAATCAGCTTGTTTTTGGGAAGCGAAAGCGCTTTAGCCTTATCTGAAAGCAACTGAAGGAGATTATCGGGAAGCGTACTGGTGAAAGTTGCCATTTTTGATTATTTAAAGGCAATTTTACGAAATATATTTATAATATGTAAATATATTTCATACTTTCATTTCAACAATCAGATTCCAACTTCATTAGGTCATTTAGAAGACGTTGTGCCACCGGCCCTGGTCTTCCCGTTCCAATAACTGAATCATTTACTTTCACGATGGGCACAATTCGTTTGGTGGTGCTGGTAAGAAAAACTTCTTTAGCCTTAAGCACATCTTCTATGCTTACCGCGCCTTCCCGGATTGTATAAGGCTCGCCCGACAAACTCAAAATATTTTTCCGTGTGATTCCATGCAACACACGATCAGCAGGAGTTACGACAACACCATCTTCTCTTACAATAAAGATATTGCAGCGAGGAAATTCAGAAACCTGTCCATTCATATGATACAACACGTCTGCTGCGTGTTGCTCTTTCACTGCCTTCTGCAACCAAACGCCCATCATGTAATTGATGGATTTTACGCGTGGAAGATCGCGCACATATTCATGTGTAATAATCTTGATTCCGTTTTCCAGATATTCCTGACTGGGCATAGTCAGCAAATGCTGAGTGATGATCAAATTCGGAGTAGTGAGTTCATAACCATCGGTTGAATAGCCACCCGTGAGTATTAACTTAATTCCTGAATTTGGCAATGAATTTTTATCAACCAATTCATTAATTATTTTTTTCAATTCTTCCCTCGACAAGGAAATGGAAAGCTGCATAAACTTGGCCGATCGGTAAAACCGATCCAAGTAATCCTCAAAAAAAAGTGGCTTGCCCTTTACGGTTTTAAGAAAATCAAAAATGCCATAGCCGCGTTGGGTTGCTAAATCACTTACGTGAATAAATGTTTTATCGGCTGCTAGAAATCCGTTGTTGAAAAATGAATACATATCTACAAATCAATCTTTTTAAGTCGTTCAACTATTTCCAATACAGCGGGACACACCAACGTGTTTTTATAGGTAAGATCCATAATCTGCACCATCTTTTTTCTATTGGTGTGCGGATACTCGCGGCATGCCTTTGGGCGACTATCATACACCTTGCAATAATTATCGGCATCCAAAAACGGACAAGGTGATGACTTTAACACATAATCTTTGTCTTCATCAATGCGCAAATACTGATCAATAAAATCGCCTGGCTTTTGTCTTAAACTTTTAGCTACCCGCTCAATATCAGTTTGATAAAAAATAGGGCTTGTTGTTTTACAGCAATTGGCACACGTAAGGCAATCCATCTCCTCAAACACCGCATCATGAAGCGTATGAAATTCATCATCCAGCTTCCGCGGATCTTTCTTCCTGAGTGTACCTAGAAATTTTTTATTCTCGGTAGCTTTATTTTTTGATTTCTCGCAAAAGCGATCCAGATTCATGGACGTAAAGGTAAAATGTTTTATCTGTTTAACTGGAGTTATGTGAGAAGCCTGGGAAGAGGTAGCCTACACCCGTTTTTTGCAGTTAAAAAAGTGTAGGATACCTACCTTGTGTAAGTCCATTTTTTCAACCGGATAGCTATCTTTGATGTATAGGGTTTAAATTAGCTATCAGAAATGAGATTGTGTATCGTAATTTTATCTTTTGGATTAAGTGTTGCCTGCAATGGTCAGCAAAAAAATACGCTTTACGAAAGCGAAACCTTAACAATCGAAAAACTTACCGAGCATACCTTACTCCATATCTCCTACCTTAATACAAATGACTTTGGAAAGGTTGCCTGCAATGGAATGATCGTTATTGATAAAGGTGAAGCCTTGATCTTCGATACCCCGGCTGATGACCCCACCTCCAAAGAATTAATTGATTGGGTGGAGAACAATTTAAAATACAAAGTGAAAGGTATTATCGTTACACATTTTCATACTGACTGCTTAGGCGGACTGGCAGAGTTTCATGACCGGCAAATTCCCTCCTATGCATCCAACAAAACGATTGAACTGGCCAAGTCACATAATTATACGCTGCCGCAACATGGGTTTGACAACCAACTTGAAATACCTGTTGGCAAGAAAAAAGTATTCAACAAATATGTTGGCGAAGGCCATACACGAGATAACATCGTAAGCTACTTCGCACCGGATAAAGTGCTTTTCGGTGGCTGTCTAATTAAAGCGGTTGATGCTGGCAATGGAAATCTGGAAGATGCTAATGTAAATGACTGGTCGAGTACAGTAGAAAAAATTAAAGCTGCTTTTCCTAAAGCCGAATTAATCATCCCCGGCCATGGTAAGGCAGGTGGGCAGGAGTTGCTGGATTACACGATTAAGCTTTTTAGGAAATAGGCATAATAGTCTTTGAAAACTTCTTTTATTCCTTGTACAAGGTCACTTCCAGAATGTATTCAACTTGTTACAATCCTACTTCAACGTCTCCCTAATCCCCTCTTTATAACTAGTAGCATTTTCATTTAAAAAAGTTTGGGCTTTGCTGCTATCAAAGATATAGTCGTTTTCAAATTGGTACATCATTTCTACTAACTCGCTGAGCACGGGAACAAATAAACCCAACATGCGCACACCCCACTTTGGCAATGCCTGCATTTTTTTACCGGGTTTATTTAACACTTCATTGGCGATGAGCACATAATCTTCACCGGTAATTTTATCGGTATGGGTTAACGCATGCCATGTTTGGTTATAAGCAGTTTCTGAGTTTCCTAATATGGCGGTTGTCTTGCCTGCATCGGGTGTGTAGGTAAAGGTGTGTATCTTCTTCGGGTCGCCCAACCACTGCGCAGCTTTGCCCGCTTTCAACCGTTCGTTTACACTTGCATGAGTCATGCTCAACAACGCACCCGGTCCGTAAAAGTCGGCCGCACGCACAATCTGGCTAGTAACATTGCCAGCTTTGGTTTCGTCCAGCAACATAGTTGCAATTTTTGCACGCACCTCCCCTTTCTTACTATTTGGGTTAAACGGTGTGTTCTCAGTCATCACCCCATTTACGTGCCCGTAACTATATACATTATCGAAGAACACCAATTTGCTGCCGTGCTTTTTACAGGCGTCAATGGTATTGCGCATCACAATAGGCCAATCGCGTTGCCATACTTTTGTATCGTATTTCAAACCTGCCACTAAATACACTACCTCACTCCCTTTCAGTGCCGCTTCGGTTTGTTGGTAGTTCAACAGGTCTGCTTTTATCACCTCATCAGTGGCATTTACTTTTTGTGGGTTGCGCCCCACTTGCCGAATTTGATTGGTAAAGCGTGGCAAGTGCTTAGAAACTTCTTTGCCTATTACTCCGTTTGCTCCGAGGATTGTTTGCATAGCGTTTATTTGATTAGTCGGTTGTTGGTTGAAAATTATTTTAGGAAGGTAGTAAAATTTAAAACGGTAATCGCGGGAGAGTAAACAAATCTCAATCGTTAGGTCAGGATTAATTCGAGACCCGCGATCTCAGCATCGAGATTTCGGGTCTCGTTATAAATTAGGTTGTAATTAAACAATACTCCTCGCCCGGAATGCCTGGGATAGAAAGCATATCACTCCGATGTGTTTGATTAGTTAAGTAACTTCGATCCGTGTACTATGCGAAGAACTACTATAAGTTTGGGCGAGAATATTCTATACACCACTCTGTACTTTCCTAAAATTAATTCACGAAGCTCTTCATTTTGAAATTCCGGAACTATTCGACCGGATTGGGGGAAATCCTATAGTTGCTCAATTCGTTCTAACACATTATTTCCAAATTCAAGAGCATACCTGGGCGAGTCTTGAGCGATATAGTCAGATATTGAATCTAGATCATTCCAAGCAGATTCAGCTAAGGTTATTTCGACCATTTAGCGTTGAAACGTTCTTTTGCCTCAGTCAATGATATTACCTTCCCTTCTTTTACATCTTGTTCTCCCTGGTCAACTTTCTCGATAAATAGCAATCGATCTATCAACTCTTCTGTTGAAAATTCATTTGGAAGATGCTTCAACGTTTCAATTACTTTAGTTTTGTTCATACTTCAAATTTAACAAAAATAGCTTCTCAATACGAAGTGAATAAACTTACAATTTAACAGGTTATCGCGGGCGAGATAACAAATCTCAAATAACCAGTCAGAATTAATTCGAGACCCGCGATCTCGGAAGGTTTATTCATTTCGGAGATTCCGGATCCCGCTAGATTAGTCTATAATTATGAAGACTTCCCACTCGCCCAAATGACAGGAATATATATGTTTGCCCTGGAATTACAGTATGTAAGCTAATTCTCCACCAAGTTGTCATTGCGGGCGAGTAACTAAAATTATTCGGTAGGAATAAACTTAAACGAGACCTGCCATCTCAAGAAGGTTTATTCGTTGCAGGGATTCCGGGTCTCGTTAGAGATTGGCTTTAAATTATTTAAATTCTCATCTCGCCCGGAATGACAAGAATAAGTGATTGCCCTGGAATTTCAGCAAGGAAACTCATCTCGTCCGAGTTGTCATCGCGGGCGAGTAACTAAAATTATTCGGTAGGAATAAACTTAAACGAGACCCGCGATCTCGAAAAGGTTTATTCATTTCGGAGATTCTGGGTCTCGCTCGATTAGTCTATAATTATGAAGACTTCCCACTCGCCCGGAATGACAAGATGATGATACCGGAATGACAGCCTTCCTTGAAGGTTTACCGATAACAAATTCCCTGATACGGACAGTAGCGACACTTCTCTGTAAACGGGGTTTGATCAAATACCTGAGCAGGATCAAACAACTCTTCCAACAATTCTTTCAAATGCAATTCAAACTCGGGCAACAATCCACTTGCATCGCCCACCCATTGTTTACCCATCGTCAAGCCAAATTTAATGGAGTCATTAAATAAGTTTTCTCTGTTAATCAAGCCAGGAACAATTTTAGCATCGGCTGCTGATACAGCCCGATTGTTCTTGTAGAGCAACGCATACACCATTGTTTGAAAAGCTGCCTTCCGGTTTTTTTCATCGCGCAAAAACAAAGACGGAATATTTTCAAATTCAAGTTTGTCCTGCCCCGTTTTATAATCTATGATGCGCACCTCATCGCCCTTTCTATCTACGCGGTCAATAGTACCTCCGAGCACCACAAAGCCAGGTGCATGTTTAATCTTTGCATTATATAGCAATCCTGAAAGTTCAACCGCTTCCATCACAAAAGGTGTGCGTTGTTTATCCAACTTGATAATACGTGTAATAAACTCCCAGATCACTTCGCGCACAATAAATCCCTGCCCTTCATATATAACTTTTTTGCCAGGCTCTAAATGATAGGCTTCTGAAAATACTTGATCAATGAGTTTGCTAAACACCACTTCGTTATTATCAAAATCACCAAGCTCCACCAGATTATTTTTTTTCCTTTCAGCGAGTTGCTTATAAAAACGCTCCATCACTTTGTGGAAAAAATCCCCCAGCACGCGCGCATCCAAATCTTCCTCCACTTCTCGCGCCTCTTTAATGCGAGCGATGTAATTGAAATAAAATTTCAACCGACACTCTAAATATGTGTTTAACGCTGAAGGTGAAATGCCACGGAAGTATCGATTGCCCGCATTCATCTGCGCTAGCGAAGCCAAAATCTTTTCATCTTTTTGAATGATGATGGGATTAATGGTTGCCGGTTGTATAGAATTATGCAACGCAAAGCGTTCGAGCTTTAAGCCACTTTCATAAATCAGTTGTTGCAGGTAACGGCTCATTTCACCTTGTCCCAACACATCAGTCTCCGAATTATAAAAGAGAAAAATATTTTCTGCGCGTTGTAGCACACGATAAAACAAGTACGCATACATAGCATCCTGATGTTCGATGGTAGGCATGGCATACGCCTTGCGAATGTTGTAAGGAATGTAAGAACCTTTATTACCGAAAGCCGGAAACGCACCTTCATTCAACGAAAGAATTACCACGTTTTTAAAATCAAGGTTCCGCGTTTCCAACACGCCCATTATCTGCAAGCCTTTAAGGGGTTCGCCCGTGAAGGGAATTTTTTCTGCACGAACCAATTGCTTTAATAGTCGCAAAAATGATTTGAGTGATTTGTTGTTCTCTTTCGTTGTTACTTCTTCATCACGTTGCTGATTGCCCACTACCGTGCCCATGCGATTCAGTAGCTTTATAAACTGAATGGCATACTCACGATCAAAATCCGTAAGACTTTCCAACGAGCCAATCTCGGAAATGATTTCAGAAAGGTAAGACAGTGGAATGTGTGAAGACTTTTTAAACATTAAGCGGTGCAATGGAACAGCGGTTGCCAAAAAGCTTTCCGGAATGCGCACCCAGTTGTGCATCAGAATTTCTTTCCGCTTCGCATTGGCTTCAGCAGCACCCGCAGCAACTATGTAAGGATGCCCCAATAATGCCAGCACCTGCCGGTGATTAAAATAATCTTCGCGTCTCGCAATCTGAAGTTCTACTAACAACTCAATCAAATTAAACAGAGGCGTATTGCTCAGCGAAAAACCCATGGTTACGTTCAGCTTCTCCACACTGCCCGCAATGCCATGCAACACCGGCATCAATAATTTTTCATCCGGAAGTACAATGAGCGTATCCTCTGGCACCATGCCTTTTTTAAGTTCGGCATCAATAATCTGCGCCATCAACTTTGTTTGCCCAACAGGTTGCGGTGAGCTGAATAACTTAACAGATTTTTGTTTTCTGAAATTTGAAGGAAATCCGGCACTCAAGGTATCTCTTAAAATAGGATGTTGTTGATATTCCCGAATGAAACGGCCTGCTTCCTGCCGATCGTTGTTCACATAATAATCATCGCCATCCCAATACACTTTGCTGCCGAGGCCAACAAAGTGTTCTAAAATTTTCTCTTCGGCTTTGGTTAACGCATTGAAGCCAACAAATTTTATTTCTGTGGGATTTCGCCTTAACGTCTCTGTCTTAATTCCTTCGGCTACCCTTCTATGCAACATGCCTTCATAGGCAAGACCTTCGCCCTCCAATTGTGAACGAAAGGCTTTATAGAGTTCAAACAGTTTTACCCAAACTTCAATAAATTTCTTTTTATTTTCATTGAGAGTTTCATCAAAGCTACTCCAAAACTCTCGCAGAAATTTTCGCTGTTCATCGGTGAGGTAATCAAAACTCGAATCGAGCTCTTTTTGATTTCGAAGGTCTTTAAAGAGTTGCTCGGCATTCACCAGGTATTTATCAATCTCATCAAAGTCGCGCAGCAACATGTCACCCCAAAAATAAAACTGGTCGAACGGCTCACTACTTGCACCAGCCGCATTGATTATCTGCTGATAACTTCCATGCAGACGATGCACCAATTCCAATTTATCAGGCACGCGTGCTGTTGCCATCTCCGAAATAAAATCTTCAATGGTGATAAGGGTTGGTGCAAAAAGTGGTTGTGTGATAATCTCACTCAAGTGCTTGCGGAAATACAAGGCCGCCCTTCGGTTTGGAAAAACGAGCGTCACGTCATCCCACGTAGGATTCTCTTTATTCAGTTTTACCGCTAACTCTCGTAGAAATGATTCCATACTAAAATCCTAACCCAAATTGTTTATCGTCTTTCTTTTTACTTCGGCTTGTCTTTCCCGGTGGCACCGAAACCACATCACCTGTTTTCGTGTAAAGTAAATATCCTTCCACTTCAGTGAATTGCATTTGATGCAAGATGTTTATGTATTCCAACACCTGATGTTGATCGGCTTTGGTTGGTTCTCCGGTTTTAAAGTCGATGACCACTGCTTTCTTTTCGTAAGTCAATAACCGATCAATTCGATTGTCGCCACCACCTGGCAAAATTAATGGTACTTCGGTGCGCACGTTCCACGGTCCTGAAAACCATGAGGCGATCAAAGGATTTATCAGCAACTCTTCAACCAACTCAAATACCCGTGGCTTCTCTTCTATTGAAATTAAGCCTTCGTCAACCAATCTTTCAAGCACCTGCTGCCACTCATCTTTATACTTCACTCTGCTAAGAATGGTATGAATGTGAATTCCGTACCGAACTTTTTGAAATGTTTCGCTTTCTGTTTTCTGAAAATATCCTTTTGAGGTTTGGCGAATTACCAATTGCTCGCGCCAGCTTGTCGAAGCATAGGTTATTAATTCAATTGGAGCAGACAAGAGTCTTGGTTTTTTATCTATGGCCGCTGACCATTCACCTCTGTTCCATGTTTGTGTTGCCCTATCCCAACCCGATTGTAGTTCAATAGATTGCTGCAAGCCATCAATCAGCAAATGACCTACATTTTTCTTTCCGGCATCGGGCGCCATCACAATCAAGCCATGCTCGGCACGGGTAAGCGCTACATATAACAAATTGAGATTATCTAAGTAACTGCGACTGCGTTCCTCCTGATAATAGTCAGCGAACAACGTTTCATCTAAGGTACTTGAATACTTAACAGGCAAGTAACCTGCTTGGTCAAACGGAGCTTCCTCTGCTTTCACCCAAAGATTTGGATTACGACCGAAACCATGATCCAACTCCCACGCACAAAAGGGAATGATTACATATTTAAACTGTAGGCCTTTTGATTTGTGTACCGTAAGAATCTGCACGGCATCTACTTCACCCGAAACCTGAATAGATTTTTTACCTTTAATATCATCCCACCATTCCAGAAACACACCAATATCATTGCGCTCCCGATTTGTAAAATCGAGAACTAAATTCTGAAAAGATTGCAAGTAGGCAAGTTCACCAATTACTTTTCCTAATGAGAATAACTCGATCAACGATTCGGTTAACTCATAGAGTGGCATTTTTTTAAGTGTGGGCTTTCGCTTTGAAAAACCTTCCGGCAAATTGTTTTCAAAGTCAACCTGATTACTTACTGCAAAAACTTCAGTAAGGGGTCGTTCTGCTTCATGCAGTCGCGCGTATTCATACCCTAACTGAGCGCGGGCAATCGCATCTTCCGGATTTAATAAATAACGCAACGCACTAACGAGCAAATTCACTGAACTGGCACCATCCAACCGAAGCGATTCGTTGGAGACAACTTCATAGTGACAATTCGTTTTTTTTGCGTGATCTGATTTTTTATAATCGAGCAAATACTTTACAATCTGCTGGCCTTCTTTATTTTTCCTAACCAGAATGGCAATATCTTTTAACGCAACACCTAACCCCTGCAGCCTTTCCAGATAACCGGGTACTTTCTGCAAGGCCACGTCCCGCCATTTAAGATCATCCTCGTCATTGATCACTTCAATTGACACAAACCCAGTTTCCTTCTTATGCAATTGTTGTTCTACATCGTGATAAGCATCTGTTGAAATTGTTTTTCCGGTTTCAGCCGCCACAAGGTTTGCGAGCGATTTAAATAATTGATTGTTAAAAGACACAACCGCCTCCGCGCTTCTATAATTGTGATTCAGTTCTTTGGTGTTTATGCGATGCGCACCAACTTCCATTTCAACCTGTTGCTGTAGTAAATTAAGATCGCCTCCGCGCCAGCGATATACCGCTTGCTTTACATCGCCCACTATCATGCTTGGGAAGCCCTGATCCAACCCATTAGTGAGTAAGGGAAGAAAATTTTTCCACTGCAACCCCGAAGTATCCTGAAATTCATCGATTAGGTAATTTTTATAAAACGAGCCTACCTTCTCATAGATAAAAGGCGTGTCGCTATCCTGAATCACACCATTTAAAAAGCGAGGCGCATCCGCCAGCAGCATAATGCCGTTTTCTTCTTTGTATTCTTTTAACTTTCGCGAGATGTCGATGATCAATCCGAACGAGTAAAAGTTATTCAATGCAACATCGGCCGAAATCGCGGCCTTGTAGTTTTTCTCTCGATACTCAAGCAAGTCAAGCAGAATTGGAATTAGTCTTTCCTCCGCTAGTTTCATCATCAACCCTGCGTGGGCTGTATCCTTACTTGGAAAATTTTTACTAATCTGATAATCACCAAGCGGTCGTTTACCTAATTCCTTTTCGTTGAAATCACTAACAGAAGTTATTCTTGCAATTTTCTGAAACCAGCCGTAAACTCCGCCCCCGCCATATTTAAAATCATCGTTGGTCAATCCATTTTGTTGGATAATTTCAGTCGCTTCCTTCGCTTTAGCTACTACCGTTTTTACAAACTCAAACCTTCGCTTTCTAAGCTTAGTCAATAAATCCGGAAAAAAATTATCAACTGATGTTATCTTCTCAACTTCAACTTCAATCTCCCGATATTCTTCTTTGAAAATTTCTTCTGAAAACCTTATCAGGCTACTGCGAACATCCCATGCCCGTTCATTTACAAGATTTTCGTTGGCAAAATCAACAACCCATTTGGTTAGCTGTTCATTGGTACCCAACTCATCGATCAAATTATCGATCACTTCTTCCATCACAGGCTGCTGCTCTACCTCCAAGCGATAGTCGCCCGCCAAACCCGCTTCACGCGTAAACGAGCGAATCACTTTTTGAAAAAAGGCATCAATCGTACTAATAGAAAACTGCGAGTATTTATGGAGTATCTCGGCTTGTGCTTCCTGCGCATACAATTGGAAAGTGGATGCATCCAATTCAAGCTCTTTCCGCAATTCTTCCGATAGATCATTATCGCGGCCATTGGCAAAGCCATCCAGGTATGCCAGGATGCGATCCTTCATTTCCTGCGTTGACTTGTTTGTAAAGGTTACGGCCAGAATGTGTTTGAAGTAATCAGCCCGCGATCGCAGTGCCAATTTCAAATACTCCTTTGCTAAGGTTCGGGTTTTTCCTGAACCAGCCGATGATCTATAAATGGAAAATGTCTTATCCAAATCTGGAATTAAATTACAGGTTACGAGTTACGAATTTTGAGGCACACTTACCTAGTTTTTGGAGATGATCTAAATTTCATAACTTGAACAATTAAGTGCATGAGAAAACTCTACTTCTTTCTACCCAAAGTATTCTATTCATTTCCCATTCAGTTATTACTCAATAACTTCAGGCGCAATCACGTTCTAATCCTTTGTTGGATTGTTTTATTTGCTATGATCACTGGGAACTTTGGTAAGTACCTGGGCATCCCTTATCTATTTCTCGACCCCGAATACCTCAACAAAGTAAATTTCACAAGTTTCTTTATGATGGGCTTGCTGACGGCTGGCTTCACTATGGCTTTTCATATTACCAGCTACATTACTGATGGCCATCGGTTTTCTTTTGTAGGAACATTAAGTAATCCTTTTAAAAAGTTTACAATCAACAACAGCATTATACCAGTCATCTTTCTCATCACCTATGTATATCAAATAATAGCTTTTCAAATCACTAACGAATACAGTTCTAGTAGGGTCCTCACTTTTAACCTGGCTGGATTGTTTGTCGGATACATTGTGATGACATTGATATTCTCAGTCTACTTTAAGTTTACAAACAAAGACATTTTTAAATACGTTGTTTGCCGCATTGATGAAAAGATTAAACAAAATGTGAAAGTGACCCGCGCCAGTGCGATGAAAAAACTTGACATCGTGCGCAAGAAACAAGTGCGAGTTGATTACTATATAAATGGCGACTTACGCCCTAGGCCGGTTGAAGAAAATGTTTTTTATGATAAGGCAACTGTACTTCAGGTATTTGACCAAAATCACTTTAACCTGGTAATAATTGAATTATTTATTTTCTTTATGGTTCTGGTGTTGGGTATTTTCAAGGATTATCCAGCGTTTCAAATTCCTGCCGCCTGCAGCTTCATGGTTTTTCTCACCATTTTTGTAATGCTGTCGGGGGCTTTTTCTTATTGGTTTGGTGGCTGGTCGGCAACGGCTGGCTTGGTGATTTTTCTTTTTGTGAATCATCTGGTAGGAGAAAATTTCTTCTCAAAAAAATACGAAGCCTTTGGATTGGATTATAGCAGGCCTCCTGTGGAATACTCGATCGCAACACTGCAAAATCAACTAGACAGAACAGTAATGGAGGCCGACCGTCAGGTTGTTTTGGAGCAGCTTAAAAACTGGCGTAATAAATTTGGGGACGCAAAACCTAAAATGATTTTTCTATGCGCCAGTGGTGGTGGCAAACGTGCTTCTTTATGGACACTGAATGCGCTACAGCATGCCGACAGTTTAACCAACGGGAAGCTAATGAAAAACAGCGTTTTGATTACAGGTGCTTCGGGCGGCTTGATTGGAGCAAGTTACTTTCGTGAGTTAAAATTAAGAGAAATATTAGGTGAAGATGTTAAACCATATTCCAATAGTCACCGTCAAAAAATTTCGAGTGATAATTTAAACCCACTCATCTTCAGTTTACTTGCCAACGATTTGTTTGTTGGGTTTACCAAGTTTGAATATGCTGGTAAAGCTTACGAGCGCGACCGTGCCTTTACATTTGAAGATCAGTTGAATCGAATTACTGAAGGACTGATGGACAAACCCATTCGCGCCTACGCAGAAGTGGAAGGTAAGGGCATAACACCTATGGTTATTTTAGCGCCCACGGTAATCAACGATGGCCGCAAAGTATATATCGCTTCCAAATCAGTTTCATTTATGAATTCGGAAGAAATGAACTTTACTGACTACCATCAATTAAAAGTGAGTGGCATCGATTTTCTTCGTTTCTTCAAGGAACAGGATTCTGAAGACCTTCGCTTTCTCTCCGCACTCCGCATGAGTGCAACATTTCCGTACATAACTCCCAACACCACGTTGCCTACCGACCCACCCATTCAAATTATGGATGCGGGCATTTCTGATAACTTTGGCATGTCGGATGCCATCCGGTTTCTGTATGCCGTTCGCACGTGGGTTGGGGAAAATACTTCGGGGGTGATTTTCATTTCGATTCGCGATTCACCTAAACTCGGAACAATCACTGCAAAAAGCGGCCAAACCATTATGGATAATATTACTCAACCGATCAGTAGCGTGTACAATAACTTCGAAAACTTTCAAGACATAAGCAGCGACATGCTCATTGGGCAGGCGCACTCATGGCTAAACGTTCCCATCGATCGGATTGACTTGCAGTATCAATCTGAAAGTTACATCCCGATCTTGCAAAAGATGGATAGCATCCGGCAAAATAGTACCCGCGCTTCTTTAAGTTGGCGATTAACCACCCGCGAAAAAGATGGCATCACGAACGGGATACACTCTGAACGGAATCATAAAGAATTAAAAAAATTAGTAAAACTTTTAGAGTAGAATTTATTACTGTCTAAGAACGATGCTACTTGGCACGTTCGGGTGTTTTGCCTTATTAGTGACAAATTTTCCGCTAACCAACATATCCTTTCTATTTGAAATACAATCAAATTCTGATAAATACTAAAAAAGTTTTAACTGCCGAAATAACAACGTTAATTTGATCCTGATAAAAAAAATGGTTGCTTTACTTAGTGGAGTTGTTTAAAACAATAGCCACAGTTTGCCTCGATCGTAATCAGGTAAAAACTCCTTAGCGAAAAATGCTAAAAAAGACTAAACAAAAAATCATTCTGTTTTACCGATTGATGAGACGAGAGCTCACCGATCAGGTAATAAGTCAAAGCAAGTTTACTATCGTCCATGCGCTAAAAATTATCTATAAAGTAAGTAATACGCTGATACCCCTTGCCACAATGGCGGCAGTTGGATTGGTGATTTATGATTTCGGATTTAATTCATTTTATAGTCACGATGCAAGATTGTACCAAGCACTCTTGCTGGTGTTGCTAAGCTTTAAAATTCTTTTTGTCATCCGCTTTATCTCCGAATGGGTGGAAGTAAAAAAAATAAAGGCACATCTCTACAATTTCGCCTTAGTCATTCTGGTTTATTATCTCCATTATGAGTTAAGAAAAATAATTGCTACCGATACGGACAACACTACAGACCTGCTTATACGAAAATTGATTTTCTATTCCGGCATTCTGTTTCTTTTTTTAACGGAAGCATCCGGGGTTCTAAAATATCTTTATCGTAGACGACAAAACACCGCATTTATCTTTATTGTAAGCTTTGCTGTTATTATAGTTGCTGGCGCACTTCTTCTTATGTTGCCCAAGGCAACGTTTGAAGGCATCAGCGCGATTGATGCTTTTTTTACTTCTGCAAGCGCGGTGTGTGTTACAGGACTCACCGTTGTTAATACTTCAACTCACTTCACAAGTGTTGGGAAAATAATCATCCTCTTTCTGATACAAATAGGTGGATTAGGTATTATGACATTCACAGGTTTGTTTGCCTATCTCGCAGTTGGCTCAGTTTCATTTCATAATCAAATGGCGCTTAAAAATATGGTAAGCAGCAAACGCATGAGCAACGTGATTACCATTGTGAGTCGGATTATTTTAGTAACGCTTTTCTTTGAAGCAATCGGTGCATTTTTAATTTTCATCTCCATCGATGAAAATCTATTTCCACAAAAGGAGCAGCAAGTTTTCTTTTCCATCTTTCATTCCATTTCTGGTTTTTGTAATGCTGGGTTTTCCACACTTCCTGACGGACTACATGAATCAATAATCCGGTTCAACTATCCTGTTCATTTAATTATTGCTTTTTTAATAATTCTGGGCGGAATGGGTTTTCCCATCACATTTAATATATTTTCTTTCATTCGAACAAAAATGAGTAATATATTAAATAGGCTTCTTAAAAATCCCTTGCAAGAATATCACACCAGAATCATTCAGGTTAATTCAAAAATTGCGCTGACCACAACATTTATATTGTTAGTGTTTGGGTTTTGTTCCTATCTTATCTTTGAACAAAATGCTTCACTTGCAGAGCACCCTACACTGTTTGGAAAATTTGTGACTTCCTTTTTTGGTTCAGTAACTCCCCGCACAGCCGGGTTCAACACAGTTGACTTAACCAAAATAACGTTACCAACTGTTATGGTCTATCTATTACTCATGTGGATTGGGGCTTCGCCATCATCTACCGGTGGTGGAATAAAAACTACCACAGCCGCTGTCGCTTTCCTAAATCTTCGCTCTATCATCTTTGGAAAAGATAAAACAGATGCGTATCGCACTCAAATTGGAGAGCAATCGATAAACAAAGCGTTCGCGGTTATTCTTTTATCGTTGCTGATCATTGGATTAGCGGTACTCATGATTTCAGTGAATGACGGTAAGCAAGGCCTCTTGAAAATTGCTTTTGAAGTTTTTTCAGCCTATAGCACGGTAGGTCTTACGCTTGGTATTACTCCTGAACTTTCTGATACAAGTAAAATCGTTCTAATCCTCACGATGTTTATAGGTCGGGTTGGTGCACTTACGCTTTTAATGGCTTTTGTAACCAAAGTGCAGCAACAGCCTTATCAATATCCTGTTGAAGAAATAATGTATTAACTTTATTGTTATATGAAATTCATTGTATTTGGAATTGGAAGTTATGGTGCTTCGCTGGCAAGTAAACTTGTCGAATTAGGCCACGAGGTCTTTGGGATTGACAATGTACCCGCCCGCACTGAAAAATTGAAGAACCGAATCACATACACGGTAACCATGGACGCCACGAACCGCGAAGCCATTGAGGATCTTCCTTTAAAAGAAACCGATGCCGTGATAATTGCTATCGGTGAAAATGAAGGCACTATCATTTTGCTGGCAGCACTGTTAAAACAAATTGGCGTTAAGCGAATTATCAGTCGGGTAACTTCAACGTTGCAAAAGACTGTATTGGAAACAATGGGGCTTACCGAGTTCGTTTATCCTGAACAGAATTCGGCTGATCGAATGGCGCATCAATTAAGTTTTGATGGTGTGATTGATTCGCATCGGGTGTGCGATCAATATCAGATTGTGGAAGCAAATGTACCCGGTCGCCTTATAGGAACTAAAGTTTCGGATGTTGACTTTCTGAATGCGTATGAAATTCAATTGGTATCGATCAAGCGAAATTTTGAAGAGAAAAATATTTTAGGTGCTACGCGTATGAAAAAACATACTTTGGGAATTTTGACACCCAGCACAGAGTTCAGAACTGGCGACACATTAATACTATTTGGAGAGTCCAGAAAGATAAAAGCCTTTCTCGAACATTAGTAATGCATTCAAATCACTTTTCACAAAAGATACTTCAATTTCTCAGCACGTTAAAAACACCTACTGCCCTGCCCAGTGGAGTGCATGTGCTTAATCCCTATCAAGAAGCTGAAGTCTTCAACTTGTGTAAACGTTTCTATACTCAATACTATGCTGATGCAAATCCTCGAAACATAATTCTTGGAATCAATCCTGGTCGCCTGGGTGGTGGCCTTACAGGAATTCCATTTACAGATCCGATTAAACTTCAAACTATCTGTGGCATCGACAACGATCTATCTAAGAAAGCAGAACTCTCAGCCGATTTCATTTACCTGATGATTGCTGCTTATGGAAGTCCATCCGAATTTTATAAAGATTTTTATTTCAGTTCAGTTTCACCGCTTGGTTTTACCAAAGAAGGTAAAAATTTGAATTACTATGATGATAAGAAGCTAACGAAACGCTTAACTCCCTTCATTCTTTCATGCATCACCACGCAGTTAAAATTTGACATCAATACAAAAACAGCTTACTGCCTTGGCGAAGGTGAAAATTATAAGTTCTTATCTAAATTAAATGAGGAACATCATTTTTTTGAAACCATCATTCCGCTGGCTCATCCACGCTTCATTATGCAATACAAAAGAAAAAGTGTGAATCAATATATTGATGCCTACTTGAAGGCTTTCAATTAAAAGTCATGAAGGGAATGCTTCTTAATCATACCACCCTTAATATCATTCACACTATTTTCAACCACAAAAGCATCGGGATCAATTTTGGCTATCTCTGTTTTAAATCGCTGTAACTCAAGTCTGGTAATTACTGAAAAGATCACATCTACTTCTTTTGTTTGATGCCCCTGTTTACCATAGCCACTTTTACCTTTTAGTATAGTAACACCACGACCCAACTTACTTGTAATTGCTTCTCTAATTTCTTCACTCTTCTGCGAAACAATAAAAACACTGGTGTACTCCTCAATGCCATGCACAACAAAGTCAACCGTTTTGGAGGCTACCAAATAGGTCAAGATTGCATACAGAGCGGTTTCGATATTGAGAATATAGGCAGCCATTGAAAAAATAAGGATATTAAGAACTAAAATTATATCACCGACTGTTAAGGTTGTTTTACGACTGCTATAAATAGCCAGTACTTCGGTGCCATCAATCACACTACCACCGCGAATGGATAGTCCGATACCAAGGCCTAAAAAGAAACCACCAAATACCGCAATTAATAATTTATCGGAGGTTATAATAGGAAATTCAACAACCGCCAAAACAACCGCCAGTAGCGCAATGGCAACCAATGTTTTTATTGCAAATATTTTTGAGACCTGCGTGTAAGCAATAAAAACAAAGGGAAGATTTATTAAAACAACTAACACCGACAGGTCTATACCAGTAACTACGTTTACCAACAGCGAAATCCCCATCACTCCCCCATCCAAAAACTGATTGGGTAATAAAAATCCTTTTAATCCAAACGCAGCTGCCGCCACACCAAGGGAGATAAAAATAATATCCTTGATACTGCGCACCACGTTGATTCTTCGAATTCTTAATGCCTGAAGTTCTTTAAGTCTGCTCCTCGTACTCATATCTGTCAAGATAAAAAATAAAGATGGTGTTTCATAAATTTTTATATCCGTCTATACGCATGCATCTTTGCGCCACTAAAACAACATGACTCCCCGCGAACAACTTCAAAAAACGCTTGAGCTTATTAAGCTGGAACGGCAGGCCGACTTAGAACAATACCGCCAAAAGGTGTTACAGCGGTCATTAACACAACGTGTAAAAGAAGGTGTTACCTGGTACCCAATAAGATTAATGCGCAGTTACATTGGTACAGGCGAACGAATTATTCTTGAACTTCAGCGTATTCACCAACTCGACCAACCGCATAGTTTTCAGAGTGGCAAATTAGTTAGCCTGTTTTGCAATGCATCGGGCAAACCCGAGAAAGAACATGCAAATGCCGTAATTAATTATGTTCAGGATAACACAATAACCATAACCCTTAACAGTGAGGATATACCCGATTGGGTCAGTGATGGGCAATTGGGTTTGGATGTGATGTTTGATGAAATGACTTACAAGGAGATGGAGCATGCCCTAAAGTCAGTAATAAAAGCTGAAGACAATCGGGTTGCTGAGTTGCGTGAAATTTTTCTGGGGAATGTAAAAAATAAAAACAACACGAGTGGGTTTAAACCAGAAACAACCATTGCCTATCAGGAGTCAATTAAAATTCTGAATGAGAGCCAGGTAAAAGCAGTCGACCAAATTTTACAAACACAAGATGTTGCTTTCATCCATGGCCCGCCAGGTACAGGTAAGACCACAACTTTAGTTCAGGCCATTGTGCTCACCAATAAAATTGAAGGCCAGGTATTAGTATGCACACCAAGCAATGCAGCCATCGATTTGTTAGTTGACAAATTAAGTCAGCAAAATTTAAATGTTGTACGCATTGGTCACCCGGCACGGGTAACAGAACAAACGCTAAGTAAAACATTAGATGCGCGCATTGCTACACATTCCAGCTTCAGCGAACTAAGGGCTTTGCGAAAACAAATGGAACAAGTGCGGGCGGCAGCGTCAAAGTTCAAACGTAATTTTGGCCATAGCGAAAAAGCGCAACGCAGGCAATTAAAAGAAGAGGCTCGCGCATTAAAGTCGGATGCTGATATGCTGGAGTTCTACATCATCAACGACTTACTTCAAAAAGCCGATGTAATCTGCAGCACACTGGTTGGCTCATCGCATCCGGTTATACGAGGACGAAAATTTAAAACCGTTTTTATTGATGAGGCTGCGCAGTGCTTAGAGCCAGCTTGTTGGATTCCTCTGTTAAAATCTCAGCGCGCAATTCTGGCAGGTGATCACTGTCAATTGCCGCCAACCATAAAATCGAACGAGGCTGCCAAAGGCGGGCTTGCCCTTACTCTTTTTGAAAAAGGGATTTCCAAGCATCCGGAAATGGCTACCATGCTGCAGGTTCAATACCGCATGCATGAAGCGATCATGAAATTTTCATCTAAGTATTTCTATAAGGATGAATTGGTTGCACACGCATCTGTAAAAACAGAATTGTTGCGCGCCAATCAACCTCCCATTGATTTTATCGATACTGCTGGCTGCGGGTATGTAGAGCAACAAGACCCGGAAACATTGAGTCGGTTTAATGTAGAGGAAGCCAATCTACTCATTCATCAGGTTGAAAAATTAGTTGAAGAAGTGGGAATGGAAGAATGGCTCGAACAGAAAATCTCGATGGGTATCATTACCCCCTATCGTGCACAAGTTGATTACTTACTAAAGCTCGCTGAGTCTTCACATTTGCTGGAACCCATGCATAAGCTAATAACGATCAACACGGTTGATGCCTTTCAAGGACAGGAACGCGATGTGATTGCTATCAGTTTTGTGCGTAGCAATGAAAAATCTGAAGTAGGATTTTTAGGAGACATCCGTAGAACCAATGTGGCAATGACCCGCGCCCGAAAAAAACTCATCATGATTGGCGATAGCGCAACACTGGGCTCGCATCCATTTTATATTGAACTATTAGAATATGTTCAAGGCTTAGAGTTTTACCGAAGTGCGTTTGAAGTATAATTTATCCTTACAAATAAGAATAAACCATTTTACCATTAAGAAATGAAGAGGACAATCTCTTAATGTTCTTAATACCTGAACTATCTTAATGGTTAATTTTTTGGTAAACTCACAAAATATCTTTGGGCAGTATTTTCCGAGTCCAGGTTTTAATTCGCTTTCCGGCACCTACTTCAGAGTCGGGATTAAATTCCGTGGTTGTCTCCCAGGAATTTTCAGATTTAAATTCCTCTTCCATTCCATTAAGGACTTTGTTTGCTACCTTCTTGGAATGAATAATCGTAACACATTCGGTATTTAAGTTGGCACTTCTTGGGTCAAGGTTAAAGGTTCCTATCACGGATATCTTACCATCAATTACCATTGACTTGGCATGAAGTCCAAAAATCGGCTGATGTTCTAAGGTAGAGTGCAACTCACCAGTCATTATTTTAACACGCTCCGCAGCATCAGGCTTGAATTCAAAAATCCGAACACCCGTGCCTAACAACTTCTTTCTATCAGTTTGATAGCTGCTAAAGGCTTCCACATTATCGGTTGAAGCAAGACTGTTCGTTAAGATTCTAATTTTAATTCCACGTTGCGCAGCTTCTCTGAAAAGACTTCGGCTCAGTTGAGAAGTAATTAAATAAGGCGATTGGAAATCGATCGTATGTTTGGCATTTTTCACCAGATCAATTAAAGCGCTGGTTGAAATTCCCCCACCGCCTAATCCATGCGAACCATCATTCTTTCCGGGTGCATCCGAAACAAAGGAAACACTATCGAGCCAAACTAACTCGTCATTCTGTTTAATGGAAGCGAAAGCACTTGGCAGATTTTCAATTTTAGAACGCACTTGAGGCCAAAAGTTTTCAGGATTGCACGCATAGGCATGAAGTCTATCGAACCGGGTTTTCTCGGATATATTATTTGGAACATCGTCTGTCAAATTTAAAACCGGCACACTTAACTTATCATTCCAGAATTCAGTAAAAGAAGCAGTTACATCCCCTACTGCCTTTCCAAGAAACAGCACATCACGATCTCTGAAATTATACTCATGGTCGTAATCAAAATATTCATCGGCAATATTGCGACCGCCCGTTATAACAACTTTATCATCCACGATAAACGTTTTGTTGTGCATCCGTTGATTGGCAGATCGAAAATCTGTAAGGAATTTCTTTGCCTTACTATATAAATTCTTTCCAAGATTAACACCGGGATTATAAACTTTTATTTCAATGTTTTCATGCGAATCTAGTGTAAGCACATCCTGAATATCTGCATCCACCATAATATCGTCTACAAGAATTCGAACCTTCACGCCCCTGTCAGCTGCCCGCACCAAATAATCGCAGGCAATAAGACCCACATTATCAAAAGAAAAAATAAAATATTGGATATCGATTGACTGTTCGGCATATTCACTAAGCCACGCGCGCGTTACCATGGAGTTACCACCTTCTTCGAGTACATATACTCCTGTCTTGGTCTGCATCAAATCAGCAATGTCTTCCAACTCATTGGAAAGAGTAACCGAATCATTCCTATGAATACTCGCGCAAAAGTCTTTCTCCTGAATAGGAATTTCTTTTCTCGTATCAGAGCAAGCAATCAGTAAACTCAATAAAATCAGGTAATAGAATTTCATATTGATTAGGATTACAACTTAAACGCATCATAAATCTGCGCAAGGTTAAACCCATTGTCAATAACTTGCTTGGCTTGCTTACTATCAGAATTTAAAACAGGATTTGTGTGATTAACGTGGATAAAATATATTTTCTTTTTTTCAGTTGGCGAAAGGTTGGCAAACAGCTCCATGCTTTCGATTATAAAAGGATGTGGAATCTCTCGAATATCTCTATTATCTATTTCCTCGGCATCAAAGAAAGTGGCATCGATAAATGCATAATCTACCTTCTTAATTTCTTCAATTATGCTTGTGTCCCACTTTTCCCACTTATCAATATCAGGAATGAACAATGCTTTTTTGGTCGGCCCTTCAATTATGAACCCAACTGTTTCTGAATACTCATCCCGATGCGGAACGGTAAATGGAGTAACTGTAATATTTAGCGTAAGCTGTTCTGATTTTCCTATTGCTAATTCTCTAATCGAAATATTTGAAGTAGAAACCAACTGACTCCAGGGTGCGCTCTCTTCCAGAAATTTTTTCATGCGCGGCATAGCAAACACGGGAATGCTTTTCGCATTCATAGCTTCCTTGCCTAAATACATCAAGCCACTATAATGACCAATGTGCGCATGGGTTAAAAAAATTCCATCAGGCGTTTCCTTTGATTCCTTTGATCCAAACTGCTTCAGCATTTTCATCTGAACACTAATATCAGGTGTTGCTTCAAAAAGATAACTGACTTTATTTTCAGGATCAATAACACCCAGAGAAACTACCATTCTGTTTTGATCAGGATTTTGAAACAACTCTTTGCAGCAATCTTTCGTGCAGGCAATATGTGGCGAGCCAGCATCTTGCAGGGTTCCTAAAATTACTAACGAGGTTTCAGTTAAGGGTACAGTGCTAATTTTTTTGCCCGATAAATTGCTATTCGATTCTTGATTGCAAGAACCAAGCAGCGCAATTGCAACTAATAGGGATATTACTTTCATGTTCAATTTTAAAGATACTAAAGGTATTATCATTCTCTAAGATCAGCCCTGGATTGACAAGTCACCGCTCAACCCATTTCCTGCTGGTTTTTATCTTCAAAAATCTTAGTATTATGGCCTGAAATAATAAACCAATCACCATGAATAAATTCCTGTTCCTATTAACCACAGCATTCGTTGCCGCCAGTTCACTTACCTATGCTCAGGATAAGTTAAAGAGCATGCCCGGTTATAACCAGTATCAAAAGGTGGCGCCTCAAATTCGAACTTCAGTAAAACTGGGAAGCATTTCTGCTAAATGGAGTGAAGACGGAAGTTCATTTGAATATCAGCAAGATAAAAAAATCTACAAATACACAGTTAAAACCAAAAAGGTGACGGAAGTTGGTGTTGCCCCAGAAGTAGAACCCAGAAACTTAAGTCGACCCGCACGCGGGCGACAATTTGACTTTGCAAATTCACCTGATGAAAAATTGAAGGCTTACACAAAAGATAGAAACATGTATCTCAGTGATGCCGATGGCAGCCATGAAATAGTTGTTACCAAAGATGCAAATGAAGAGAACCAAATTAAGTACGGCATAGCTACCTGGGTGTATGGCGAAGAACTTGGTCAAACCTCTGCTATGTGGTGGAGCCCCGACAGCAAGAAAGTTGCCTTCTATAAGTTTGTTGAGAAGGATGTAAAAAAATATTATGTACTTCTGAATCAGTTAAATCTTCAAGACTCTCTGGAAATTGAAGCCTATCCAAAAGTTGGTGCCGATAACCTACCGGTAGATTTGATGGTATACGATGTAGATTCAAAAAAAGTAACTCAGTTTGACATTCGCGATGGTAAGCCATTTAATGATGGTGCATTAGGTACATACATTTATGGAATGTCGTGGACACCCGATGGTAAAGAATTGCTTTACCATAGCACGAACCGCAAGCAGGATATTATGGAACTTCGGGCGGCCGATCCAACAACAGGAAAAAGTCGCACCGTAGTGCATGAAGAGTGGCTTAGCAGCTTCACCAAAAACACACCTGAGATGGAAGCACTAAAAGATGGCAAGCGTTTTATCTGGGCTTCGGAACGAAGTGGTTTTAATAATTATTACCTGTACGATTTTAGTGGCAAGCTTATCAATGCCATCACCAACCACGGATTTGAAGTTGCGCGGGTTGTGAAGGTGGACGAAAAGGAAAACACGCTTTACTATATGGCGCGCAGTGGCGATAACCACATGAAAATGCAATTGCATAAAGTAAAACTTGACGGCACAAAAGATATTCGATTAACCAATCCTGCATTTGATCATTCGGTTACACTTTCGCCTGATAATAAATTCTTTGTTGATGTTGCCCAAACTCACGACACTGCTCCGTTTACTAATCTTATTGATGCAAAAGGGAAAGTAGTTACCGAGCTAGCCAAGAGCGACATGAGCAAGTTTGATGAATTAGGACTAAAAAAAGTTGAAGTCTTTACATTCACTTCCGCGGATGGCGTTACACAACTTCATGGAATGATTCATTTTCCTTCAACCTTTGATCCTTCAAAAAAGTATCCCGTCATCTTAAGTAATTATGGGGGGCCCGCTACCAATGCTTTTAAAGAAACATTTGCGTTTCCGGATGCACTCACCGAATACGGATTCATTGTATTGAACATCGATGGTCGTAATGTAGGCGGTCGAGGTAAAAAACTATTAGATCAACTATATGGCAACCTTGGCATAGTGGAGATGGATGACTTCGCAGCTGGTGTAAAATCACTGTATAGTCGCCCATATATCGATAGAACCCGAATAGGTGTTTATGGAACTTCCTATGGTGGCACCACAGCTGCTACCCTACTGCTTCGCTATCCCGATGTATTCCATGTAGCTGTTGCCAACTCAGCCGTTACCGATTGGAGAAACTACGATAACATCTACACAGAGCGATTCATGAATTTGCTCGAGAACAATCTCAAAGGATACGAAGCCTCAAGCCTGATGCCGATGGCAAAAAATCTAAAGGGAGAACTACTTGTTTTCTTTGGCACTGCCGACAATAACGTACATCCATCCAACTCTCTACAATTTATAAATGCATTGCAGAAAGCTGGTAAAAGTATTGAAGTTCAACTAGCACCTGATGGCGGCCACACGGCATTAAACCGCGATCGTATGATGGAATTTTTCATTAAGCATCTTGTGATGAAGGATTAATAGTACATTTAGTAACTCATAATTTCAAAAAATATTTAATCCTAAAAAACTATTCCATGTCAATAAAAAGAAGAGATTTTATTCGCGTTTCTGCTGTTGGTGCCGGAGCGGCTGCATTGTTATCGGGTTGTTCAACTCCTATTGCTGAAACCAAGGCATCCAGTCCTTTGGATAATCTAAAATCCATTACCGATAACATCGTGCCCATTTCTATTGACGAGCGAAAGGCTCGAATAGAAAAAGCACAACGGCTGATGGCAGAAAGTAAAATCGATGCGATCTATCTGGATGGCGGCACTACCATGGAATACTTTACCGGTATTAAGTGGGGCAATAGCGAACGCATGATGGCCGCTATTATACCGGCCAAGGGCGAAGTAAAATATGTAGGACCACATTTTGAAGAAGAACGACTCCGCGAATTGATGAAATTGGGTACCGACCTAAGAGTTTGGGAAGAACATGAGAGTCCTTACAAGTTAGTTGCGCAAATTTTTAAAGACCTCGGCTTAAAGTCGGGGCGCATTGGTATGGAAGAGCGCGTTCGGTTTTTCCTATTTGATGGCATCCGCAAAGAAGCGCCTGCATTTGAATACGTAAGTGCTGATCCAATTACAATTCCTTGCCGCATTATTAAGAGCCCTGCAGAAATTGCTTTAATGCAAAAGGCCAATGAAGTTACCCTTGAATCTTATAAAGTGGCTATTGCCATGCTTACTGAAGGAATGACTCAACAAGACTTTTCAAACATTGTTTCACAAGCGCATTCGAAATTAGGTGCACGGGGTGCCGCATTTGTTTCCTTTGGTGAGTTCACAGCATTCCCGCACGGCAGCAGCGTGCCGCAAAAACTTAAAGTAGGTGATGTTGTGTTGATGGATGGCGGCTGCAGTGTTGGTGGCTACGCATCTGACATTACAAGAACTGTTGTCTTTGGTGAGGCAAGTAAGCGACAACGAGAAGTGTGGGATATAGAAAAGACAGCACAAGCCGCAGGCTTTGCAGCAGCAAAACTGGGCGACCCTTGCGAAAATGTAGATATAGCATCGCGCAAAGTAATAACCGATGCAGGTTTCGGTCCTGATTACAAATTACCGGGCCTTCCCCATCGCACTGGTCACGGAATAGGAATGGACGGCCATGAATGGGGCAACATGGTGCTTGGCAACAAACAAATTTTAGAGCCGGGTATGTGCTTTAGTGTTGAGCCAACAATATGTATCTATGGTGAGTTTGGTATCCGTCTCGAAGATTGTGCCTACATGACTGATGCAGGAGCGAAATGGTTTACGCAACCAAGCGTTGCTATTGATAAGCCTTTTGCATAAGTGAATGACTATAATTTAAAGAATCAGATACTGAAGGATTTCCAAAATTCGAACTTATAAAAATTCATTACGGAATAGTGATAGCCCATAGATCATTTTACCCCATTCAATATAAGAAGGCGATCTAATCGAGTAGCTAGTGCGATGCAAATCAATATGAGTACTACGCTTAGGTAACCTAAATAGTTATAGTGGTGAATTGCAAAATTAGCATCGCTAAAAGTTAGCCAACCACTTATTAGCCCAGCGAAGCCCGTGCCCAATGATTGCATACAGGAATTTAAACTCATAAAGCTGCCGCGTGTTTTTGCAGATACAGCTTGTGTTGTCATTGCTTGACCGGGCACTGTTCTTGCTGTCGCGGTGCTGAACCAAATAGAAAAAATAGTTGATAGGAACTTGTTTTCATTCCAAGCGGGTCGAAAATTGTTTTTCGCATGAACTGATGATACGGTTGTTGCATTACGTCCTGTACGATCAATTGCGAAATAGTAGTTCCGCCTCCTGAATACTTATATTTCAATGAAGGCTCAAATTCAGACCGGATTGCCTTTGAGTTAGCCGGGGGTATTCCATTTAAAATTTCAATCAACGAAGGAATGGTATCACCTATCTCATATCCGGGAAACCCATGACCGCTTAACCCGGCCGTATGGCTTAATAGATTAGCAAGTGATATTTTTTTTCCTTTTGACAAGCTATCGTAAGGAAATTTCCATGATTTCAAGTGTTCATTGATATCCTTATCTAAATCAAGTTTTCCCCCTTTGCACAAGGCTTAAGACCGCTAATCCGTTTAATGATTTACTGATAGATCCGACCTGAAATAAGGTAGAAGTGTTAACTGGCCTTCTTGTTAAACTATCGGCCCAGCCATATCCCTTTGCCCAGTCAATTTTGAAATCTTTAATAACTACGATACTAATCCCGTTTACATGATAGTATTTCATTCTCTCTTCAAGCGTCAATTCAGGTTGTCCTTTTATTTTTGTCCAATGGCGAAGACTATTTTCAACTGACGTTATTCTGTTTTGTATCTCTTGGCTAAAGCTTTTTTCAGACTGAGCATTGAGATTTTGATTTAGAAAAAAGACTAGAAATATTAACGAAACAGAACCGGTCGTACTTTTTTTCATAAAATTCTTTTTAGCGTTGAACAATTGCTTACAAAGCTTCTGTTTCTGCAGTGGTGGGCTTTCAAAGCTGCGTCTTGTTCCACGTGCCGAAACGAAATTAAGAAAACTAAACTTCAAATAAACACGTCACTCAGCATTAAATAAACGCGTTGGTGCGCGTACGTGCTTGTCTATTGTCCCACTTGCTTTTTTAATTCTGCTTTCAATTTGTTTGGCAAGTCGTCCCAATGCAGGTCAAGCAATGCCCCTTGCAACGAATATAAATAGTAGCAAATCGGAAATGTCTTGTCGGGGTGATGCTCACAAATATTTTGATATGCTTTTACTGGTGTCATTTGAGCAAGGTCGGCAAGAGAATAAACACCTATTTCGTTTAGGCGTTTTTCAATGGTCGCTCCAATATTCTTTGCTCCTTTCAAACTGTTTGAAAAATGGGTTGTCACCATTATTTCTCTTGAGGTGGTGAGTATTTTACAATGTCAATACCAATTCCATTTGGGTCTTCAATTGCAAAATGCCTGTCGCCCCAAGGTTCATCTCTGATTTCAATTTGAATAGCAACGCCTTTATTTTTCAGGTCTTTGTAAATTTTGTCCACGTCCTCAACTTCAATAGTTAAATACATTCCTTGTCCTTGAAATGGTTTGTGGAAAAAAGACTGCTGGCTTGGATGGTTTGGAAGCAAAAAACTGATTTCTGCTTCGTTGTTTGGGGTATGTAGCAAAAGATAGAACTCATTTTCAAAAGTTACCCCGAATCCTAAATTGTTGATATAGAAAGCCTTGCTTTCTGCCAACTTAGCAGTTAAAATACCCGCATTTAATTTCATTCTATTTTGAATATTAATGTTAGAATTTGATTGACCAAACGCTGTTGCTGCTATGCAAAAGGCTAAGATAATAGTTTGTATTCGTTTCATTTTTTGTAATAATTTAACGAAACAAATTTCAATCAATTAAAAATTATAACGTTGTAAAAAACGGACAATCTTATCTTCCGAAAGCTTTGCTCGGGGTTACACCATAAAAGTTTTTAAACTCTTTTACGAAATGGGCTTGGTCATAATAACCCACATCGAAAAACAATTTGTTCTGTTGTAAGCTCTGGCTGGAAGGTTTAGCTCTCAAAATATTTTGAAAACGAACTACTTTGCTAAATGTCTTTGCGGTATCGCCTAAATAGTATTCAAACAGTCTGCGAAGTTGTCTTGGGCTAATACCAGTATCCAAATCAGTTTCCACATTTAGTACACCAAATTTTTTAAGAATGATGTTGATTGCATCGTAAAGTCTGTTGTCGTAGTCAAATTTTATTTTTGAGATAAGAGTCAAAAAATACTTATCGAATAGTCTTTTAATTTCATTAGTGTCTTGACTGATAGAAAAACTATCGGCAATGAATGTAGCTGTAGAAGGAACAACAATACTTAAACTTTCAAAACGGTTGCTTAATTCGGCAGCATTTACTTTAAACAGTTGCGGAAACATAGTCGGCAAAAAACGAACACCTATGTAATTAAATGTATTGTCAAGCGCAAACTCAGTATATTTTTTACAAAATCCCATTACAAAATTTTTTTGCGGATTGTTGAGTTCAAAGAAAATGTCAATACAGCCGTCTGCTACAACCTTGTAATTAAATTGGTCAGAAAGTGGTTGGGTTGTTTTAAGCTGCCAATAGCAGTAAATAAATTGTTGAAGTTTTAAGTCAGGAAGAAATTCAAAATAAGTAACGTTTTCAGCCGATTGTTTTATAGTCGGTTGAATAGGTGTGAAAAGCTGCCTTATGTCAGTGGAAAGTTTCAATTTTCATTCCTCGCGGAGTCTCGCTTCGGACTCCGCGCTTAAATTAAACAAAAAAGTAGAAAGAATTTTCAATTCAAATATGACTAAAAAGGCTCTTCTGAGAATTGGGAAGATTAAAGATTGTTGGTCAGCGACCAACAATAACGTAAGGTGTCATTCTAATACAGCGTATACTTTCCTTAAAATTTAGGAATAAATAATCTGTTTCAATATTCAAGTTACTTAGTATAGTTAGGAGATTCGCACTTTTGCCAATAGTCAACTATAACTTTCACTAGCTCTCTTAAATCCTGGAACCTTGAAGGTTTGATAAAAAACCCTTGAATTGACTTTGAGTAAGCGTCAATAACAGCATTTTGTTCGGCACTTGTTGTAAAAAATAAGTAAGGAATGGTTTTTATTCGAATGTTCTCGTTTTCATGAATTTGCTTTCTTAATTCTATGCCATTTAACTTTGGCATATTGATGTCAGAAAAAACAATGAATGGTTCACTGCTTTCTGCAGTCAAATAGACAAGAGCTTCTTGGCCGTCATTGAAAAAAATAATCTCATTTTTATAATTGAGTTCTTTAAATACTACACTGAACATCTCTTGGTCGTCAATGTCATCTTCAACAATAATAATTGCTCCGTTCTTATTCATTTTATTTTTTGTTTAAAAGTTAAATGTGCTCATATAAATTCCTAAAGTCGAAGTCTCGCTTCGGACTCCGCGCTTAAATTTAAACAAAAAAGTAGAAAGAATTTTCAATTCAAATATGACTAAAAAGACTCTTCTGAGAATTGGGAAGTTAAAGATTTTTGGTCAGCGACCAACAATAAAGTAAGGGTAGCATCTTCAACTTCAGCAAATTCTCTTTTTAAAGTCGGGGCGACACCTAAAAATGATTCAGTCATGCTTAAATCAGAGCTCGAATTAGTTTGATACTCTGTCACTACCCTGTAAATCCGGTCATGATTTTGAAAGAGTTTGTCAAACGACAACTCATCTATTGAATAAATAGTGATGAAGACAACACAGCTAATTCCTATGCTAAGCCCTAGCATATTAAGTCCAAATACAAAAAGTCTTTTGTGAGCTGTCCGTAGTAGAATTTTTAAGTTGTTGTCAAACATGACATTTCTTTAGGTTGGCCACTTTGTCACGAAGCATTGGCCACAACGTTGTTGTGTATGGACCGTTGCGTGTGAAAGCCCGAAACACTCCAAGTACAAATCTACGTGAAAATTCCGCAGGAATTTTCCAGATAAGCACAGACCCAGCAATGGTTTATACACGGTGTTGCGCGGTCGTAATTTTCTAATTATTCAATACTAAAAAAATCTTGTTTTTGACCTTTAGCAACTACAAACTGTCTAAAATACATTTCATTTTTTCTATTCTTTTCATTTTCATTATTTTCTTCTCTCTCATTTTTTGGCATACGCTCATAACAATTCAAAGACTCCATTGCTTTTTGTTCATCTTCGTCTGTATAGTTTATAATTATATTAAAATATTGGTCATCAGCATACCTTATCCATCCATCATTACCTTGCTCAAGAGTTTTAGTCCACCCGAAATAATACAAAGGATATTTATCAACCCATTTCTCTCTCAACAACAATTCTGTTACAATACTACCAACAATAATATGTTCAGGATGCCCATATTCTCCATCGGGTCCATAAGCGATAATTAAGTCAGGTTGAATTTGAAGAATAGTTTCTTTAAGTTTTTCTCTTAATTGTACGCCTGATTCAATGGCAGCTCGAACTCCATCTTTCTGTCCGTGTTTTCTATCAAGACTAATCAAATCATAAAATATAGGTTCTGAAATTCCTAGTTTTTCACAAGAACAAATGGCTTGATTTTTATTGGCTAGGGCTACTGAGTCCGGATTTTTGTTTTCCAATCTTGTACTATATCGACCATCAACACTAATTACCAAATGAACTTTATAACCTAGTCGTGAAAATTTTGCCAAAACAGACCCAAATCCTGTTTCATCATCTGAATGAGCAACTACTACTAATACGTCTTTCGTCTTATCCTGTTTTTCATTGCACGAAAAGGTGATAGTTATTATTAATACAAAAAAAACAGAAGTTAATAAAGATATTTTCATCTCGTTTGAGTGTTATTTGTTATGACGCACAACGGTTAGCGTATGAGCAGTATCGGATTTAAAAGCACTGACTTTTCGGTTTAGCACAAACTCTATTAAATGCACTGAACTTTGATTTACCACTAAACCCGCTATTGCTTATACATAATGTTATACACAGTTTTATTCTATGAACGTAACAATACCTGACTCCATATCATAAACTCCACCTACAATCTTAATCTGTCCCTTATCTTCCATTTCTTTCAAAATTGGACTTTTAGCTCTTATTTGTTCGATGGTATTAAGCACATTACTTTTACATACTTTTGCAACAAATTCTTCATTTTTAGAAGTTCGGTCGCCTTCATAGATTACTTTATCAATAGCAGGGCGAATTTTTGTAAGCATTGCAGTTATATTCCCCAATTTGACATCGTCAATTGCTGCTTTAACTGCTCCACAATGTTCGTGTCCCAAAACTAAAAGTAGTTTAGAACCTGCTACTTTACAACCAAACTCCATGCTACCTAACAAGTCTACATTAACGAAATTTCCTGCTACCCTTCCAACAAAAATATCTCCAATTCCTCTATCGAAAACATCTTCTACTGGCACTCTGCTATCAATACAAGAAAGTACAACTGCTTTTGGAAATTGGCCTGTTGCACTTTTTCTAACCTGTTCAGAGTGGTCTCTTGCAGTTAGGTCGTTATTAACGAAGCGTTTGTTTCCTTCTTTAAAAGAGTTTATAACATCATCGGGCGATAACGCATCTCTTTGTTCTTGGGTTAGAACTTCTTGTACAAGAGGTTTTACCTTTTCCTCTACAACCACTTTTTCAGTTGCTTTTTTTTCTGGCTGATTATTGCAGGCAAACATTGCTGTTGCAGTTAGAAATACCGCTAAAATTTTAATTCTGTTCATTTCATCTGTTTTTATTGTTTGCCTACCTTGTAATATGGTGGTCAGCTTTTCCATTTTTTTTTAAAAGTTAAAGAAAGTAATAATGTTCAGTTGATTTCTTGAAACACCATTAGTTGTTTGATTCATAACACCGATTTCCGAACTTAGTTTTGAAGAAAACCTATAACCAACTCCTCCGTAAATCCTGTTTCTGTCAAAATAATTCTGTTGTGTGTTAACGAATATTTCGTTGTACGCAGATAAGTAAACTGTTTTATCTCCCATTTTAGAATTATTAAGTGCTACATTAAAACTCAGAAAATATCTTAATCTTAGTTTAAAATCATTTTCAAAAAATCGTTGTTCGAATCGGTACCTATGCTGAAAGCTAAATCTGCTAAAAGATTGTCGTGTAATGAATTGTTGATAAATTCGGTGTTCGTTGAAATTGGTTTTTTGGTCTGAATTTGTTGAATACGGTTCGCTATAAATAAAAGCATAGCCTAAATGAATATTGTTATTGTTTTCAGTCAAATTATAACCAAGTCCTGTTCTCAAAAGTAATTGTTCGGTATCGCCTATGAAATTGAAATTTCGATATTGAACTTCGTGGTGCCAATTGAACTTTTGGTTTATCTTTTTATCTCCAAGGTAGATTAACCAATTACCAAAATCACTTTTTTGCGAAAATGCTGTGAAGGGCACTAAAATCATTAAAATCAGAATTATTCTCATTTAGTTCTATTTTTTTTAAATTGTGAACAACGTTAGTGTGTGACGTTGCGGGCTTTGAAATACTAAACTGTCCTACACAACAAAGCGTTGTTTGAAAACTAAACTACAAACTTAAACTGCACCCCGCAATGTTCACATACATTTTGTTAGCAGCTGGCGCGTTACTCAATCTTTTTTATTTGTCCTGTCCCTTCAATTCTATAATTCTCGACTGTGACTTTCAGTTTTTCTGTGCTCTCAATTCTGTCTCCAGCTTCTCCAATGTCATAAGTAAATACGCTGTCCAGGAGTTGTATTATCAAGTTTGAGTCTATTTTAGCTTGCTCAATTGTCTTTATACTTGGGTCATTGCTGTAATTGTCACCGAGAAGAAAAAGTGTGTCAATCGGGTTCGAGTTTTTGTCAACTGTTATAAGTATTGGGTCGTCATAAATAAAAATTATTCCCTTGTATAAATCTGAGTCAGTCAGTTTACTAAATGGCATGGTCAATAAATCGTATCCACCTTTAATTCCAAATTTGTCGTAATGCTTCTTTGATAATACAGTCCAAGTTTGCTGATTCAAGGTTAACGGAAGGCCTAAATTTTGAAGTGTATCGTAGTCACTTTTAAAAGCTTTTGCGTCCGCGGTTACATTTTTATCTCCTGTGGCTTTTGGTCTGTCACACATTGTAAAACTTAAAATGATTATAGTCCCAAATGTCAAACGGTTTATCATTGCTCAATCTTTTTTTAGCGCTTGCTGCTAACTTTGGTGCATGAGGCGTGGCGGGTTTTCGAAGCGCGACATTGTCCCACGTAACCAAACGTAATTTAAAAAACTAAACTATAAATTTACACTGAACCTCGCCATGCCTTATGCATAGTGTTACCGCCAGTTTTAAGGTCGAGAGTGTCAATGGTAAAATTGAAATTTAATTTGTTATTGCTTATTTGCTAATGTCAAACCCAATCACTAAGCCAAATGATCTATCTTTCAATTCATCAGTAAAAATATCACCACCGTTAACTCGTACCGAATTATATGCTGCTTTTGAGAAGCTATAAAAATAATTAAACTGTATGTAAGGCTTTCTGATACTATTGTCGAATTGAAACCCCAAGATAAAATTACCCCCTATTCCAGCAGCATTCAAACCACTAAACAAGTACATCTCCGAAAAATTCTCGTAAATAATTCTACTGCCACGAATTCCAGCCCCGAAAAAAAAATTGTAAGTACTAATCTTTCTATTTAAAAGATAGTCTATTTCAAGATAACCATAACCCATATCAATTTTCTTGATCAGCTTTCCTGTCCCCATGTTTATAAAATCTCTTTGGGCACTAAACGAATTATTGATTAACCCGAGAGACAATCTGATTGTCATTAGTGAATTAATTTCAAAGCCCCTATTCAATCCAATTTGGAAGGAAGGGATACCTTTCCTTAAGTTATTTTCATTCCTAAATATGAGCGTTGGGGCAGACAAGTTTACGCCTCCACTTATGCTATAATTGCCAATTTGGGCAGTTATACTCTCAGTATTAGTAAGAAAAAAAAATAGAGTCAGGAGTATAGATGTACTTCGCATGATAACTTAATTTTTTAGAATTCAATAGTATCCAGTATAGGTACAATAGCAGTCATTCCTTCCCCAACCTTGTCCTCTACTGTAGAAAATTTCAGGTCGGCTAAAATCAGTCCGTGGTCTTACAAAATCTGTCTCTATTGGAATAAGTAAATTATTGTACCCAATGCGATGAGTCCTTCAATTGACCAAATTGCAATTTTAAACCACTTCGGTAATTTATCCCATTCCGTCAAAAATTAATTTGTAGTTAGTTAATCTTAAGTCGTCAAATTTCTCTGCGTTAACAAAACGTTATCGATTTGTCTGTCACTGTCCGCATTATTTTTTAGCGCCTTGCCCATAACGTTTAGCTAAATGCGGTTGCGGGTTTTTGAAAAGCGTAACTGTCCCATGTTGGCGTGCTAAATTAGTTGATTACACTTAAATGGCAATACAACTCCCGCAATTGCATTTAGCTTTTGTTGTGGCCAGTGCGGTCGTCAATACTTATTTAGAAGACAATCTCTGCTTTCTTAAATGTCGTCTTTAATAATTCAATGTCTTTAGGGTCGATTGGGTTGCCTTGAATATATATATTTTCTAACTTCTTCAGTTGATAAAACTCTTGGGGTATATTTGATATATTGTTGTTTTGAAGTACCAAAAATTTTAAATTCTTCATAGTTCCGATTTCGTGTGGTAGCGATGATAATTGGTTATCACTTAAATCCAAAGCCTCTAATTTTTCAAGCGAAATAAGTTCAAGCGGAAATGATTTTAATTGATTTGAAGCAAGTCCTAATATTTTTAGCTTTTTAAGATTCCCAAAATTTATCGGCAAACTCTCTATTTGATTCCCAAAAAGATATAACTCTTGAAGTTTAGTTAAGAGCTCAATTTCGTTCGGTAACTTTTGAAGTTTATTCTTTTCAAGGTCTAAAAATTGTAAGTTGTTCAACTTGAATATTTCTAATGGGAAAGAATTTATACTATTATTAGTAAGTGATAATCGTTTAACAGATTTGGGCTCATCAAGCGCTTTGCTTAAGCTATTGTATGTATAGTTAGTGGGTGAACCTGTTATAATAGGGGTACTTAGTGATACTCTTAGGGGATAGCCTTCTACACGTTGCTCCCTTACAACTCCAATAGATGTTACGGCAACTTCATTAAGTAAGAGCGCATCAGAATTTGAGGTAAATTGTTGTGTTTTAAAAGGTCTATCTAAACCAAAACAAACAGGTAAAATAAATTGGTTGAAATGTGTTTTGTCAAATAATGATTTTGTCAATTCTGTTGGTGTAGCAGCTATTATTCTTCTTACTTCGTCACCACAGTCTGCACCAATGTCTTTAAGGAGTTTAATACTCATAACATTACCCGAGTTATCTATCTGAAATTCAACATATACAGCTCCTTCTACGCCCATTCTTCGGGCTTGAGCTGGGTATTTGATATTGCGAGAAATGAAGCTGTAAAAATCCTTTAAGTCTAATGATTTGACATCTGGAATATCAAGGCTGACTATAGGTAATATAAAATATTGAGAAATATTGTTTTGTCTTTGTGTTCCAGGTATCCAATTTGGCATTTTTTGAAATGCTTGTCTCACTGCAGCCTTGACCAATTCAGTAGAATCTGAAATTAAAATTTGAACGGCCTGCCCACCTTCATTTATAGTGAAGGTTATATTAAAACCCTGTTCATTAACTTGAGAAAGTTCCGAAGCCAAAGAATTTCCAATGAAATCATAAAAGTTGTCCATCCCGTTAGGAAACGATGCTCCGGATTCAACTGCAATTAAGTCGCTATCATTTTTCGTTTTAGGTACATCTGATTTAAGTTCATTTGAGCGATTTCTTGGGTAAAGATTAAGATTTAAGTGATTTAATAGAATATGCTCCTTTTCCAAAAAGAATTTAAACCGGTCCTCGGCTGGAATAAGTACTTCAGAAGTCTTAAATCCTATGTGTGAGGCTATTAGTGTTTTATACTTAGAAGGGTCTACTGTCAGTTCAAAAAAGCCAAACTGGTTACTGAAAGTTCCAGATGTAGTGCCAAGAATAACGATGTTAGCGTCTTTTATTGGCTTTTGAGTTCCGAAGGCAAGAATGCGTCCAATAATTTTACGCTCTTGAGAAAAAGTATTGATACTTATCAACAAGGCGAGGATGAGTAATTTTGGTTTCAAATTCATATTAATATAGTCCGCAATGATATTAAAATATTTTAGTCGTCAGCGGAAATCGAAGACCGATTCACCGCCTTGCCCATAACGTTTGTGTTTCTGCAGTGGTGCCTTTCCGAAGCCGCGTCCTGTCCCACGAAACGAGACGTTGAACGAAGATAAATATTTATAGCTTACACCACATGGCACCATTGCAGAAACATTTTGTTAGCAACTGTGCCCTTCTTCCCCTGTATTTTCTAGTCGGTCGTTACATTGTCGTTAAGGTGTCGCGTTATAGAATGGATTGTCACGGTACATGATTGTCCGTTTGCTACTCATTTGTTTTTTGTCCACGAGGCACTCTTTATATAGTGTACTTGCGCGGGGGGCAACCTTGGAGAATTTTTTGGTTTACTCTTACTACTCTGACCAGTATTGGTGCAGGGGTGCGGCACTCTTGGCAAAGCTTTGGTTTTGCGGGTAAGATTTGTGCGGGCTTTGGCAAAGTGTGCTGCTTGGGTCGGCTACACTTTCTGGTAATACCTAAGTCACGAATTTTATCGGTTGAATTGAATACTGCTAAAAAGTCTGCTCAATTACTATCTGTGTGAATTGATTCATAACATTGTACTCAATTAACTTGGAGTTATTTCCAGAGTAACTACCTTTCAAAATGCTTGTTAATCCATAGTAGTGTTCAATACCAATATTAATCCTTTTGATTAAGTGATATGAGATGCCACCAAGCATTCCAATCTCTGGCCTGCCTGCCAAAACATCTACACTGTCATCATTGGGTGCCCAAAAGCGAAAGTTTAGTCCACTTTTTAATTTTATTCTAGTCTTTGGGAGATTGTATTGCAAAGTCAACGGGATCTCTGCAAAAAAATGATTGCGATTACTGGCGGTTTCATCAAGACTTCTCATTACCCAAGGCTCGTAGGTAAATTGCTTTGAGGGTCCGAAAAAATAAGATTCCCTTTTTACTTTTAGCCCTGCGTTAAGTCCTGATTTCAGTTCAAAATATTTTCCAATTGGCTTTACTACTCCAACTCCTATTCTTACCTCTAATGATGCATAACTAGGAGAAGAAGGGCGGCCATTTACGTCAAAGGATGACCGGGCTATACCTAAAAATCTTGTGTATTGAAATTTTCTGTAAGGAATCACATTTGATACCTGAGCAAGACTAAATTGGAAGCTAAGTAGAAACAAAGTTGCAGTAATAATTTCAACTCTCATAAACCTTTTCATTTTTTTACCTCTGGGGCTTTTTAATTTTTAACGTTACACTTTAACGTCTTGCAAGGCGATAAATTGCGCAGCCTATCTCATAATAAAACAAACTGCTATCTGAACAACAATCAGATTATTAACCTAACTATTATCGAGATAGCAGTGGAACCGTTTAACTCCATTTATTGTGGTCCAATACAATCTACTGAAACCCAATTATTATTTGTTCCTCGAGAAGATGCTTCAACAAAAGCTCGAGTAAAACTTATTGCAGGTGGTGTTCCACCTTGCCAGGTAATCGGCCCGGTTTGAAAGTCATCCCAAATTTGCTTTTCGCGTTCTTCCGCTGTCCCATAATAGTCATCGATACTTGTTATGAAGTGACGCGTTATACCATTTATTACAATTTTTACATCAAAATATGCGCCACGGAAGTTTAGAATTGTATCATAACCATACCAATAACACAATGTGCCGGCTCTTCTTCTTCCCCATGTTCGACTTGCAAGCCATGGAGTATATATAAACCTTTCGATCATTTTTGCAACCACTGGGATCATAGTAATAGGAGTATTCCATATTATTTGAGCACGCATCCGATAAGGTTCTGCCATTTATACTTTCATTTTTAAACCCATTACCTCTGTATTCAATCAAGTTAAAAAGTGATTGATCTAAATTGTCTATTGATTTTATTTTACGTAGTGCTTTTAAATTTTCTTTTTTAGTGACAATAATAAACTGATTGTCCATAACCTTATGTGCAAATCCTTCGGACTCATAAATTCCTTCCCGGTTGCAAATTATTCTGTAAAACTCACTTTGCAATTTAGGAAGAAAGGTACTATCGGATAATTCTATAACATCTTCATAAGTCTTAAGTAAGCTTGCAATCTCTTCATGGGTTTCAGCCACACTAAGAGACTCCAGTACATTTCTGTAGATGTCTTCTAAAGATTGGAATTTAGAACTGCTTGCTTCGCGACCTGTCGGATTGGCTCCACTCTTTGCTTTTAAAACATAAGAGGACATCTCCTCAGAACTATTAAAACTTAGGGTAACAAGATCTTGCGATAAATTGTCTTCTTCTTTGTGAATACTTTCGTCAGAACACGAAAATCCTATTAGCAAAATAAAAATTGGGATAATTTTTTTCATGGTTTTTTGTTTTAATTGAGGAGTTTTACTCGGTCTTTTAATCAAAGACCTTAAGTTAAAAATAGGTCTCGCAAAGCCACTTCACAATAGTAGATATCTACCTATTTTTTATTTCTCCATTCAATCAATTGTTTCAAATATCGTTTTATCGACAATGCATATTGTAAGAGTTTCCCCTTACCATATAAGTTTAATTTTTTACGCAAAAATGTTAGTCGATTGTTAATTGTATTTGGACTTAGTGAAGAAGTATTAGCAATCTCCTTTACGGATTTATGGCATGCCACTTGCCATAATAGGTCCAACTCAGTATTCTTCAATTTCTTAAGGAATTCTAAGTCTTCTAATTTAGAACCATTCTCCATTTGCATTGAATCAGTGATAAGATATTTTTGAATAATTTCAGCAGCATGATTTGGCATATATACACCGCCATCCTTTACTGTTCGAATTGCTTTGAATAATTCCTCAGGAGAATCTCCTTTACCAATAAAACTTTTAACCCCACGAATATTCATTTCTATGATGTTGCTTTCAATATCGTATTGTGAGAATGCAATGATTTTAATATTGGGATAGAGGTATTTAACCTTTTCAGTGGCTTCAAACCCATCCATCTTTGGCATTCTAATGTCCATAAGAATTATGTCAGGGCTTGCTGTTTCTAATAACTCTAATAGATTTACGCCATTTTCTGCTTGCAGAACAATTTCGAAATCGGGTTCCAAGTGGATAAGTCTTTTTAGTGCATTTCGCATTTCTTCACTATCATCCACAATGGCTAGTTTTATTTTGTTCATAATTTTAAATTGATACCTAACAGGCCAAAAGCAAGTGTGTGGGAGTAGCGTGCGCGTGGGTGTCAGCGATGGAAGCTACTGCCACACTCTTGCTTTGTGCGCTGGTGAGAATCTTCATGGTTGCCGTGCGGTGGGAGGACGAACTCAATAGTCCGTCTTGTTGTCTACCTGATGTTAAAAATAAGTTCATTTTCTATTTTATCTAGTCCAACGGTTACGAGTCTGATGTTGTTCAACAGTCAGCGTAGTTGTCGGAATGAAGTCCCTCGTTAATTGGTCTACTCTGTCCGAGGGCATTGTTGCTAACATCCGAATATATGCAATTGTTGATATTCTCTATATACCATGAAGTGGCAAAAAACTCCCTATTCAAATCAATTTCCACGAAAACAGTTGATATTTTTTTTGTGCATGACAGCATCACCTACATCTTCTCGCCCAGCGTAACGCCTTTCATTTCTTCTTGCTTCATAAAGGGCTGATTATATAATCGCTTGCCGGTAGCTTTAAAGAAGGCGTTCGCAACTGCCCCACCCGTAGGCGGCAAGGCTGGTTCGCCCAAGCCAGTTGGGTCTATGCCGTTGTTCATAAAGTGTACTTCTACTTCGGGCACCTCTTTTAAACGGATGAGTCGGTAATTGTTAAAGTTCTTTTGTTCGGCTGCACCATCTTTAAAAGTAATCTGTCCGTATAACGCATGGCCGAGGCCATCTACCATACCGCCCATTACTTGTTGGCGGGCACCACTCAAGTTCACCACTACTCCACAATCGGCAGCGGCATACATTTTCTTTAATACCGGGTTGCCACCTTTCATTTCTATTTCTGCCACTTGCGCTACATAACTGCGGTGCGAGAAATAAACACTAAACCCTTGCGCTAAATTTTTCTTCTTGCCCCAGCCAGATTTTTCTACTGCAAGATTTATAACACCAATCATCCGATCAATGTCGTATTTGATTTCTCCACTCGGAGTCTTCTTTGCCTTTTCTAAAAGTTCTAATCTAAATTGAACTGGATCTTTCTTTGCGGCTAACGCGACCTCATCTAAAAATGCCTGCTCGGCAAAGGCCAGAAAGTTTGTGATAGGCGCACGCCATGCACCAGTTGTAATCGGTGATTTATGTTCTACTGAGTCAATCAATAAATTATCAACTGCCCCACTTGGAAAATTATCTTCACGGGTGCTGTTGCCAGCATTGATTCCTGCACCTCTGAGCTTATAGCCAACCAGATTTCCCTTAGCATCCAGCGCTGCATCAAACTTATAGCGCACCGCAGGGCGATAGCTTCCACCCATCATATCGTCTTCGCGCGTCCACGTAACTTTTACCGGAGCTTTGATGATGCTGCTAAGTTCAGCTGCCTCTAATACATAATCTGCTTTTAGTCTACGACCAAAACCACCGCCTAAACGAGTAAGCTCTAACGTAATTTTATCAGGCGCAATCCCCAACAAGGTTGCAGTTGCATTGCGTGCCATGTCTGGAGTTTGTGATGGACCCACCAACTCAACACCATCAGGACGAACGTGCGCAAAGAAGTTCATCGGCTCCATCGGGCTATGCGATAGAAATGGACATTGATACTCACGTGAGATTACTATTGCCGCAGATTTGAATGCAGAATCAACATCGCCATCTTTCCTTCTAACTGTTGCATCTTTACTTGTCAATAATTCTTTAAAGATGCGATCGTGATCGGAAGTACTTTCTATCTCGCCATCTTTTTCATATTCTACCTTTAATGCCTTGCGGGCTTTGTTTACTTCCCAGGTTGATTTACCAACAACAGCTACATTGTTTTTAAACGTTACTACATCTACAATACCCGGCATTGCTTTCGCACCAGCGTCATCCACCGATTTTATTTTCATACCAAAAGAAGCGGGTCGTTGAATCATCGCAAACAACATTCCTTCGCGATAAAAATCCAGTCCATACAATGGTTTACCGGTAACCATTTCCAGGTTATCGACATTGTGAATAGCCTGACCTATAATTTTAAAATCCTTTTTATCCTTCAACTTCACATCAGTGGGAACAGGTAAAGCTCCTGCTTCAGAAGCGAGTTCACCATAGGTTAACTTTCTTCCATCAGGATGAATAACATAGCCGGTATCAGTTTTTAATTTATCAGCAGAAACATTCCATCGCTTTGCGGCAGCCTCTACCAACATCTGTCGCGCGGTGGCGCCTGCTTTACGCAAGCGTGCCCAGCTGTGAGGTATGGCACCACTTCCGCCAGTAAGTTGGCGTTCATATTTTTTATCAAGATTAGCTTGAACAACTTTTACTTTTTTCCAATCGGCATCGAGTTCTTCCGCCACAATCATTGGAAAGGAAGTCTTAATATTTTGACCTAACTCTGGATTAGGAGAAAAAATCGTAATCACATCATCCGATGAAATCGATAAATAACTATTGAAGTCAACCAACCCGGCTGCAATTTCTGAATCACTCACCGCTTCAAAAGCAGAAGCATTGCTCCAATTAAATCCTAACATCAAGCCACCGCTTGCTGTTAAGCCCAACTTCAAAAAATCGCGTCTGTTTGTTTTAGTAAGAGTTTCCATGATTGATTATTTTTTACCTGAGGCTACTACAATGGCTTCTTTAATTCGATGATAAGTACCACAACGACAAATGTTGCCATTCATAGCAGTACCAATTTGTTCCTCCGTAGGTGTAGGATTTTTAGCGAGCAACGCAGCCGCACTCATAATCTGACCAGCCTGGCAATAGCCACACTGCGGCACATCAATCTCCTGCCACGCCAATTGCACAGGGTGATCTCCTTTTTCGGAAAGACCTTCTATGGTGGTTATCTTTTTATCACCAATCGATGAAATTGGCAAGGAACAAGATCGAACGGCATTGCCATTCATATGCACGGTGCATGCACCACATTGTGCAATACCACATCCATACTTTGTACCTACAAGGCCTAGCGTATCGCGCAGCACCCAAAGCAAAGGAGTGTCGGCTAACACATCCACCTTGCGAGTTTCACCATTTACATTAATTGAATAAGTGGCCATAGATATTGAAGTTAGATTTTTAAAATTCAAGGTTTGAAATTCGAGAGGAAGGTAGGTAATTCTCCTTTCATAAGGAAGCTAAAATATTCCAATCGCTATAGAGAGTTACGAAGGGAGATTTTCGATTTGATAAGCGAATTTTTGTTGAACCACAGAGGACACGGAGGTTGCACAAAGGGCACAATGAAAATGAAATAAACCATTAAGATAGTTAAGAAATTAAGGGCCTTATGGGTTTGATTCGTGTATTATTTACCACAGAGGGCACGGAGGTTGCACAAAGCACACGAAATGAAACGGTCAAAATTGAACCATTAAGATAGTTAAGATATTAAAGGCATTAAGGATTTGATTCGTGGATTTATTTATCCGAAAAAGCCGGAAGTCAATTAAACCACAGAGGGCACAGAGTTTCGTAGCGAAAAAATTGAACCATTAAGTTAGTTGAGAAATTAAGAGCATTAAGGATTTGAATCGTGTATTATTTACCACAGAGGACACCGCCTTAGCACTAATGAAAAATTATTGCAAATATTGGAATGTTTAAAGAATAGGAAATCAAACTTGAATACTTAACTTCCTTAACTCTATGTCACTGCCATTCCACGAGAAAGCATCCGCAAAAATATTTGAAAGAGCTCGTGCCCTAAAAAAGGTGATGACACCTGCTGAGAATTTACTTTGGCTAAATCTTAGAAATCGAAAGACGATGGGCTATAAATTCAGAAGGCAGCATCCCATTTCTAATTTTATTCTCGATTTCTATTGTCATGAATGCAAGCTTGTAATAGAAGTAGATGGCAAAATTCATTTGGTTGATGGCAATCCCGCTTATGATTTACTGAGAACAAAAGAACTAGAATCATTTGGACTGCGAGTAATCAGGTTTACCAACGAACAAGTCTTAGAAAACATGTCGGAGGTATTGGTTGAGATCAGAAAGAACCTCACCCCTGCCCCTCTCCCTGGTGGAGAGAGGAACATGATCTAGATAGTGTTCCCTTCTCCTGAAGGAGAAGGACTAGGGATGAGGTTTGCTTTTCTTAGCACCCCTCACCGCCTCTGCCGTCCACGGGTCTTCGGGCCAATGATGGCGTGGGTAGCGCATGCGTAGTGCCTTGCGAACTTCATGGTAAGTCGTTTGCCAAAAACTTTTTAAGTCCTGCGTTACCTGCACAGGTTTATAACCCGGTGAAAGGAGATGCAATAAAACTTTCGTGCGACCTTCATTTACAGCAGGGGTTTCCAGCAAGCCAAACATCTCTTGCAGTCGAACTTCCATAATGGGTGTGCCGCCATCTTGAGAATACGTTACTTTAATTTGAGAACCACTGGGAACCGTTATGCGCGAGGGCGCAAGTTTATCTAATCGGTTAGTAAGTTCCCATGGAATCAATCCATCTAAAATATTTTGCAAATCCAATCGCTGAAAATCTGTGCGTTTTGAAACCTGTGTTAAGAAAGGTGCAAGCCATTGCTCTGCGGTATTTAACAAAGCTTGCTCACTTACATCAGGCCAACCATCATCGGGTCGCCAGGTTTTTAAACTAAGGATTCGCGCCTGCCAGGCGACTTGCGCCTCACTCCAATTCAAAAGTTTTAAGCCCTCTTCACGAAGTGCGCCACATAAAATTTGAATTCGTTTGTGTTCAGAAAATTCTCGCACTGGTTTACTTGACAGAATGGTGTTGCCAATCCTTTTTTCAAGCGTGGCCGAAATCATTCCGCGCTCAGCATCCCATTTTATTGTTTCAACTTCTTTAGCCCGATGAACAAGATCATTTTCATTTAATGCGGCTGCTAAAAATATTTTTCCTTCTCCACTCCCAGCATCAAGATGTGCTACGGATAACCAACTTTCGCGCAGCAATGCATCGTGATCGGGCAACCGAACTACGCGACCGTTAGCAAGTTTGTAACGCACACTTTGTTTTTCAAGTTGCTGGGCAATGCGTTCCGGATACGCTTCAGCTATTAAACTTCCAACATCGGAATCAATCGGTGCACGATTATCAACCACAAGTTTAAATATCCTTCGCCAGTTGGCTGCTACTCGTTCAATTCGTTCTAACACATTTCTATCCGCATTAACACGCTCACCACCGCGCCACTTTCGTAACACTTCAATGCGCAATGATAAATCAGCTCCCGATTCTTTTGGAAGTGGATCGCGCTCTTCTAAAACGGCTGCTACATCGGTGGCGAGTCCCTCACCCCCTTCCCCTCTCCCTGGGGAGAGGGGCGTTCCTAAGGAAGGGGGTGATGAGGGAGATAACATCATGTGTGCTATGCGTGGATGTGTTGGCAATTTCAACATCTCTTTACCGCGACTTGTTATTTTGTTATCAGCAAGTGCATCCAACGCGTGAAGTAATTCTCGCGCTTGCTTTACTGCGCCTTCAGGTGGTATGGTAATCCAAGTAAGTTCGTTTAGATTTTGAATTCCCCAATTAGCAAGTTCCAACACGAACGAAGCCAGATCAGCTTCCAACATTTCGGGTTGACGAGTTGGTTGCAAGGTGTGATTCATTGTCTCCGCCCACATGCGATAGCAAACTCCCGGACCTAATCGTGCCGCGCGGCCCGCCCGTTGATCGGCCGAATCTTTTGTAACTTTTACTGTTTCTAATCGGGTGAGACCACTGCGCGGATCAAACTTTGGAACTCGCGAAAATCCTGAATCAATTACCGTGGTGATGCCTTCTATCGTTAAAGAAGTTTCTGCCAGTGATGTTGCCAACACAACTTTGCGCATGCCTTGCGGATGTGGAAGAATAGCAGCTTGTTGTTGCTTAAAAGGTAAATCGCCATAAAGCGGAACAACTTGTGCCGATGTAATTTCATCCAGCAATGATGCCACTTGCTTTATTTCTCCCGTTCCCGGAAGGAAGACAAGCACATCACCTTGTTGTTCTTGCAACGCTTTCTTTATCACACGCGCAGTCTCTGAAGAAAGTCTGGCATTTTTATCAACAGCAAAATAGTTAAAGGTGATTGGAAACTGTCTGCCTAGACTGGTAAGTATAGGTGCGTTGTTCAATACACTAGAAATCTTTTCACCGTCTAATGTTGCCGACATGATTAAGATTCGGAGATCATCGCGCAAGACATGTTGAACTTGAGTGCATAACGCCAAAGCAAGATCGGCTTGCAAACTGCGTTCATGAAATTCATCAAAGATTACAAGCCCAACATTTTCCAATGAATTATCAGATTGCACCATGCGTGTGAGAATGCCTTCTGTAACAACCTCAATTTTTGTATGAGCACTCACCACATTTTCAAAACGCACCCGGTAACCAATCGTTGCTCCTATTTCTTCTTCCCTCAAACTAGCCATACGCATCGCTACTGATCGTGCCGCCAACCGCCTTGGCTCAAGCATGATTATTTTTTTATTCGCAAGCCACGGTTCATTCAACAATTGTAACGGAAGAATCGTACTTTTCCCCGCACCCGGTGGCGCTTGTAAGATGACTGTTCTTCTGCTGGCTAACTGTTGCTTTAACTCAGAAACAATTTCAAGAACCGGGTACAACATGTGTGCAAGATAGTGCTGAATTTGAAAAATGTTTGTCTCTAACGTATGGTCTCTTTCAAGTTGAGTTTATCTAAACCAGTATTGTTTGGTGCAAGGGCCTTCGACAAGCTCAGGCTGACAGGTGTTTTATTTAAACTAT